>Ga0247841_10009917_pt1 | contig 13144 bp, 15 predicted proteins | sample LaCruzMarch2015__2_FD_192410 | JGI IMG/M metagenome (GOLD analysis project Ga0247841, IMG submission 192410) | Freshwater microbial communities from meromictic Lake La Cruz, Castile-La Mancha, Spain - LaCruzMarch2015_18m | ecosystem: Environmental > Aquatic > Freshwater > Lake | place: Spain... | reverse complement strand
TGCTAAATTAATAAGTTGTTGTTCTTTTGGTGTAAGCATGTATATTGTCGAGCGTTTAATTAATTATATGATATCCCGCGACCCCAAAGGCCACAGAAACGTTTAGCGACTCTTTTTGCCCCGACATGGGCAAAAAAATTATTTTATCTGCTTTTTTTAATATTTTTTTAGATACTCCTTCCACTTCGTTCCCCAATATTAAAGCTAATGGAAACTGTGGCTTGAATTCAGTATACAGCACCGCATCTTTATCCTGTTCTAATGCTATTATATTTATTTTACTTCGCCCTTCGAAGCCCGTCAATTGACGGGCAAAGGAGGGTCTCTTCAATTTGTCTATCAATTTGCTCGTGCTCGCACAGTACTCAAACGGAACGTTTTTTTCGGCACCTAAGGCTGTTTTTGATATTTTTTTGTGAAGTCCTGTCTCCCAAGCGGGCATTTTCCCGGAAATTCCACACAAAAATATTTTTGAAACACCTAAAGCATCAGAAGTCCTGAAAATTGACCCAATATTTTCTAAACTTCTTATATTATCGCAAATCACATAAAATTTATTACCCTGAGCCCGTCGAAGGGCTTTTTCCGTTTTCATAGTTATATTCTATCTTTTTCTTGCTAAAAAGCAATAAAAAAACCACCTTTGACAAGTGGTCTGTGAAATTCTGAAATCGCCTAAGCGATCCCCTATCTTCGCGCAATGGCGAGCATGAGCTCGTTAATAAACCTACGTATGCGCCCTACGTTTCGCACCGGGCTTTCTATGGCCTTCTCCAACCTATAAGCAGCTTTAGCCTGTTTAAGTGTGCGCTCCACGTCATGCATGATTTCCATGAAATCGTGCCTCATTTTATGGCGTAAATCTGCTTCAGCCGTTAAAGGCAGTTCGATTGAAACCTGCACAATCTCCTTGATTGGGGAACACGTAACGACTACGCGTTGAAGATTGGCTCCAAACCGACAACTCTCGCCGTTCATCCACTCGTATCCACCCATTACATCACGAACCGGAGAAGGCATAAATGCATGGTCGTACTCCACGGCTGCATTTACGAGCACAATGTCGTTGATACAGGGATGCCACAAGGTATTAACCCGGGTACCCGTGCGCTCAAAATCTTCAAATGCTTGACTCCAACCCTTCTCGACGGACGAAACCACAAGCATGCCACGATCGATACAAAAACCATTGTCGGGCATTTGCTGTCGCATTTCTTCTCCTGCCCTCGCCAAAACCCTATACCTGTCCTCAACGCCCGACACTACTCCATAGGTGAACCATAATATTTTCCTCATGACTACAGCCCCCTTAGCTGTAAATGAACATCAGTGTTCCCGGGCACACCGAAAAGCCTTAATTTATTAATATACAGCTTTTGCACATTTTCGTCAAACAAAAAACCCCGCTTAGCGGGGTTTAGCTTTATAGCTACTCAGCAATAAATCTTCTTTCCACTTCTGCCCAGTTGATAATATTCCACCAGTTTTCAATAAATTTTGCTCTGTCGTTTTTGTAATCTAAATAATAAGCGTGCTCCCATACATCTAAACAAAGTAGTATTTTCTGTTCTGGAATAATATTAACATTATGTTTTTCTATTTGCATTATTACCATATCTTTTGTCAAAACCGCCCAACCTGACCCCTCTACCGCTTTCGCTGTCTCTGAAAATTCTGTTTTGAATCTTTCAAAATTACCAAATTCTTTGTTTATAGCCTCGGCCACCTTGCCAACTGGTCCTGCCGTTCCGGGGCTCTCAGCCGAGGATGGCTTCATATTTTCCCAAAACATTTCATGCAATATGTGCCCGCCTACAGCGAACGATAATCCTTTGAGCACAGATTTATAATCTATTTTTACATCCGGATTTTTCCTAGAAGACTCTATCAAATCAATTAATGCATTGGCTGCATTTACATATGCGAAGTGGTGCTTATCGTGGTGTAGGTGCAAAGTTTCTTCTGATATACACGGTTCTAAATCTTTATAGCCATACGGTAAGTCTAATAGTTTATATTTTTCCATAAATATTTTTTAATTTAGCAGTTACAATTTTCTGCAGACACTTTAAACTCTTCCCTTTCGCCGTATTCTTGTTTTTTACCTTTGTGCCACTGTTGAACCGGCCTGATATATCCCACAACTCTTGAGTAAACCTCGCACGGCTGGTAATTAGTAAGCGCCGGATTTTTAGCGTAGCATTCTTTGCATTTAAACACATTTATTTTTTCTCCATTATTGTCGTAACTCAAATATACACCGTTTTCTATTAAATCTTCTTTAAGAACTATTTCTTTTGAACAATCTCTACAAACATTTTTTACATTTTCCATAAAAATTTATTTTAAAATTATTAATTATTCCGACCTTTGTTTTTTTATTTTTTAATATTCCGCATTCTGAACATTCGCTTATAACGTCATATACATTTCCACAGCTTTCACAAATAAAATGGGCGTGGTCGGAAATGTCTGCGTCAAAGTGTACATTATCTTTTGTATCAATAGCCAAAACCTCTCCTTTGTCTTTGAAGTTATTCAAAACCCTATAAACAGTACCCTGGCTTATATTGGGCAATTTTTTCTTGACTTCCTTGTAAACAGCTTCCGCTGTCGGATGAGTTTTAACGCTTTTTAAATACCCAAAAACAAAACTTTTTTGCGCCGTCATTCTCTCTTTTCTTTGTTTTATTGTCATAATATATTATTAGTAACTATTCCTTATTACATTTTATTACTAACAAAAAAGCAGGTCAAGCACCCACTTATCCACAGCTATATCTAAATTTGCCCTTTTTTAATTTTATTTCTAATCTCTTCCACAAAGGTGTTAAAATAATACAAATTGTGGAAGGTTAAAAGCTTCATACCGGTTATCTCCCCCGCTTTTAGCAAATGGCAAATATAATCTTTTTTGTAATTTAAACAAACATTACAAACGCATCCTTTGTCTAAGGGTTCATTCTTTTTTAAATAAATTGTTTTTTTCATATCCAACTTTCCTTCAGAGGTAAAAGCAATTCCGCGTCGGGCGTAATGTGTTGGCACCGTGCAATCAAAAGTATCAACGCCCGATTTTATTATGTTTTGCATGTCTTCTAAATAACCAACTCCCAAAAGATGCCTTGGCTTTTTTTCCGGCAACTCGTCAACTACCCATTCTATCATTTTTCCCATTGTTTCTTTATTGTTACCAAATTCTCCGCCTATGCCAAACCCATCAAAATCCAGCCCTCCAATAAATTTTGCGCTTTCTAATCTTAAATCCTTAAACCTTGAGCCTTGCACTATACCATATAAAGCTTGATTGGTTTTTTTTGAATCTAAACAGATCTTTGCCCATCTGTGCGTTTTTTCTAAAGATTTTTCAACGTAGTTATGATCAGCTAAAGGAGGCGTGCACTCGTCAAAAGTGAAAATAATGTCTGCTCCCAGTTTTTCCTGTATTTTAATTGATTCTTTGGGCCCTATAAATAATTCGTCTCCGTTTATGGGAGAACGAAAAGTTACCCCGTCATAATTTATTTTTATTTTTTGTGGTTGAGTGCTTTCTTTTATCACCTCTCCTCTTTCTTGTTCTTTTTTCAAAATCTTAGATCCCAAACCATAATCTGTTCCAAAACCCAAAGAAAAAACCTGGTAACCGCCGGAATCGGTCATTAGGGGCTTTTTCCAATTCATAAACTTATGCAAACCCCCTGCACGCCTAATGATCTCTTCCCCTCCGGCTTGCCCGCCGAAGCCTTGGCGAAGGCGGGGCTTTAAATGCAAATGAAAAGTGTTTGCAATTAAAATTTGAGACTTTGTTTCTTCAACTTCTTTGCTCTCAAGGGTTTTAACAACCGCCTGAGTTGCAACAGGAACCAAACACGGGGTTTCAACAACTCCGTGTTCTGTTTCTAAAAATCCCAACCGCGCCCGGCTGACTTTTGACTTTTTTAATATCTTAAAATTCATGGCTGCAAAATATCTTCTGTTCTGCCATTTATTGAAATAACAACATTTTTGACAGTTGGAAACTGCTTTAGGGTTTCCGTTATCTGCGCCCTAATTGCTGACACCCTGCAAGAACCTCCGGCTTGATATTCTAATTGCTCATCAAAATCAACTTTTGCAGTACCGTTTTCTATTGTTAAGCTCTGAATTTTTACTCCGGAGTTAATACTGGTCGAGTAATCTTCATTCTTTTCTGAAATAGTGGGTCCTTTCAAAAGCTCTTCTAGCGCTACCCTGGCAACAGCTATGGTTTTTGGTACTTGCCTTTCTATTACAAAGACCTTGTTACAAGATATTTCCGGATCCATTGTATTGTTGTTAAAAAACGCCTTTACTGTCATCATTTCTCCAGAACCTTTTTTAATTTTTACTGGTAAAGTAAATGTTCTGTCTCTATCTCTCATATCGCTAGGATTTTCGTTATGAAAAACAAGACTTCCATTTTGATCTCTTTCTGAAGAAAACTGCAAATAGGTTTCAAAGTCTATTGATGGATTCATCCAATCAGTGGTAGCAGTTAAAATTGCCACCCCAATTTGATTTCCTTTATCATCTAATAGCCTTACGCTACCGACTTGCCCTTCAAAGCCACCCCAACCATTTCCATCAACAGTTCCTGCAATCTTTAATGGTGATGATATTTCTGAATTTATTGCCGGCGAGGTTATTTCAATACCATTATTTTCTGGCGTGGCAACTTTTTTCGCCGGCGCAAAAAACAAAATGCACAACAAAATAACCATTATTAACCCTAAAACTCCCAAAAGCCAAACCCCTTGTTTTGTGTTTATCATTTTAATTTTGTTAACTAATATTACATTTCAATCATACATCCTTATCTATAAAAGTTAAACCCCCGCCTGCTCGGCGGGTAGGCTTGACACGACCCTACAAAAAGAGTATAATGAAATTACTAATAAGTCGAAATATTTTAAAAAACGGCCTATTAGAAAAGGTCGTTTTTAATAAAAGTAAGTCAAAACAATCAAAAAAATGTTCGACAAAACTAATGATAGGGGTTTCGCTCCTAAACAGATGATCAAAGGGAACTGGAAATGCTCCGAATGCGGAGTAGAAATTACAGAGCTTCCTTTTGAGCCAGCTCCAGACAGACCAATCTATTGCAGAGAATGCTGGTCAAAAAAGAGACCTCCAAGACAGAGCAGATACTAATCTGTATTTGTGAAAACAATCCCCTTTTCGGGGATTGTTTTTTTGTATAAAAATATATTAGTGATATAATAAAAAAACGTTTTTGAAAATGGAAAATAAAAAACAAAAAATTTTAAAAATCCTCAAAAATACTTATTGCAGGCTTAAAGCTTCGGGGATAGAGGGCGTTGGAGTTTTTGCTGTACGAGAAATTCCGAGAGGAAAAAACCCTTTTGTTGGAATAAAAGAAAAAAAATGGCAAAAATTTTTGTTGACTGATTTTAAAGGTGTTGATAAAAATGTTTTAAAAATGATAGATGACTTTTTTGTAATAGAAAAAGACCAATCTGTCTACATACCAGAAGACGGTTTAAATGGAATTGATGTTTCTTTTTTTATAAATAATTCTAAAAATCCAAATTTAAAAATTGTCGGTGACGGGAAAAGTGAAGCTCTCATTTTTAAAACAACAAAAAAAATAAAAAAAGGCGAAGAGCTAACTGTCTCTTACGCAACATACGACTATAAATATAAATAAAATGAATAATAACATACAAAATGGTAAAAATGGACTTACGCCATTACCCAAAGAACTAAGAAAATTTTTATTTGTTAGTTGGGAAAGTTTGTCTGGGGACTTAGCCGTGCAAATCAAAAAAGAGGGACATGAGGTAAAGGCTTATATAAAAGCTGAAACCGACAAAGATGTCTATGATGGCTTTTTAGACAAGGTTGACGACTGGAAACAGTTTATAGACTGGGCAGATGTTATTGTTTTTGATGATGTGGGTTTTGGTAAAGAAGCAGACGAATTAAGAAAAAGAGGCAAACTGGTTGTTGGAGGAAGCGTTTACACGGACAAATTAGAGGAAGACCGAGAATTTGGGCAGTCGGAAATGAATAAAGTTGGGATGCTAACCCTCCCCCATTGGGATTTTTCCGATTATGACCTGGCGCTTAAATTTATTGAAGAAAATCCGGGGCGCTATGTTTATAAGCCCTCTGGCTTCTTGGCGTCTGACTCAAAAGGACTTTTGTTTTTAGGAAAAGATGAAGACGGAAAGGACATACACGAGATAATACGTTCAAACAAAAATGTACTGGCTAAAAAAATAAAACACTTCCAACTGCAAAAGTTTGCCTCAGGAGTTGAAGTTGCGGTTGGCGCTTTTTTCAACGGAAACGATTTTATTTCCCCAATAAACGTTAATTTTGAACATAAAAAACTTTTTCCGGGTGATATAGGGCCATTCACCGGCGAAATGGGAACTTTGATGTATTGGTCTTCAACAAACATAATTTTTAAAATGACCCTTGGAAGGATGAAAGAAGAAATAAAAAAATCTGGCTATGTTGGCTATATCGATATAAATTGTATTGCTAATGGCAGAGGAATTTATCCTTTGGAATGGACTACAAGATTTGGCTACCCAACCATATCAATACAAATGGAGGGCGTTGTAAGCGAGTGGGGGGAATTTTTGTATTCTATAGCAAAAGGAGAACAGTATGATTTAAAAACAAAAAAAGGATTCCAAGTTGGGATTTGTTGTGTTATACCTCCATTTCCATATGACGACAAGGCGGAAATGAATATTTATAAAGATTTATCAATTATTTTTAAAAAACAGAACCTGGAAGGAGTACACTTAGGAGACGTTAAAATGGTAGACGGCGATTGGAGAATCGCCGGAGAGTCGGGATATGCCTTGGTTGTGACCGGCTCGGGCACAACTGTTGAAGATTCCAGGAAACAAGCATACGGACGCATTGAAAATATATTATTACAAAATATGTTTTACAGAACTGACATAGGGTTAGGCTGGGGCGAAGATTCAGACAAACTACAAACCTGGGGGTATTTGTACTAAATCACCCACCTTTAATCCAATCTCCTGACAGGTGCCAGAATTGAGTTCTATCACGTATTTTGCTTTTAAGTTTGGGACAACCGAAGGACAAATCAAGGTCGTACATGGTTGAACATTTTGAATTATAAAAACTACTTTGCTGTTGCTACCAATCCATATAATATCTAAAGAAATTAAAGTGTTTTTCATCCAAAAAGGGTGAATACCCTCTTTGTTAAAAACAAAAAGCATACCCTTATCTTTATCTAATTTTGCCCTGTTCATCAGCCCTGCTTCCCTTTGAGCCACTGTTTTAGCAATTTCCACATTAAAACAATTTTTCCCAAAACAAACTGTACCAACAGAATATTGTTGGGTGCTCGGCGCAAACGAAAACGGCGCAAACTTAAAAAATAAAAAACTTGTGGCAATTATGGCAATTATTCCTAATAATATTTCGTAAATCATCTTCATTATTTTATTTTACAGCCTTTTATAAATTTTCTCAATGAAGGGTGCGAGAACAAAAAATCGCCACAAACGCTATTGAGCGGGCGATTTTTTTACCTAAAAAATTACCTCTTTCTCTTGTTGAGCTTGGTTCTATTTCTTTTTTTTATTCTTCGATTTTTCCTTGCTCTATCTGCCCATGTTGGCATAATTTTTATAAATTAATTGTTTATAATTTAATATAACACATATTTATTAAATAAAAAAGGCTCAGGAACCTGTGTCCCCGAGCCATGCTTTTTCTAGCAACGCTTGCGACGCCTACGCTTTTTCGGCGCCCATGCCTTTTTCGAACGATTCGCCAGCCACCTCGAAGCAGCAGTTGTCGCGCACGAACTGAATGCCACGAGCGCTAATTGCGTCGAGATCCTCGAAAGCTCCTTCGGCCTCCACGACCAACGGAGCGGTATCCGCGCCCATCAGCTCGAGATATCTTCCACGGTAGCCTGCGTTGATCATCAGCTCCGTGTAACGAACCAGGTCGATGTCGCCTCGGTCGAGTGCCGTGAACTGCATGGGCCGGCCCTTCCAGTCAGGCTCCATGCAACGCAGTGGAAGACCAGTGCGCCTGGTGTAATTCTTCATGTGAACGCCGTAAATACGGGCGGCCAACAATGCGAAGCGATCCACCCACGACTCACCTTCCCAGCAATGCGAAGGATCTGCGTTGACGCCCAAAACGTCATCACCGTCGCAGATTTCCACCAGATGTACGAAGTCATTGACGCACATGGCTGCTGTTCCAGGATGAACTTCGTGGGCGAGAACTATGCCCAACTGACTGGCTTTGTCCCGGATATTGCTCGTTTTATCCACGAAACGCTGGTCGCCTTCGGCGATCAAATCGTAGTCCGCGCCCTTCCAGAAGCCCCATGGATAACCCGTGGCGACTTCCCAGCCGAATGCCACGCCCCAGAACATGGGCACCACGCGGACACCGAGCTCTGCGCAGTGATCCAAGAGCCGCAGGATGTAATCCTCGGCCCATGCTTCGATTGCTTCCGGAGCCTCGTTGGCCATATTCGCCGGAAGAAACGGCCTGACAGTCTTACTGCCGGTCCAGGCTGTGGTGTGCACCCAGAACGGGCAGTGAGCCGACACGCCGTCGAGCTTCATCTCGCGTTCGGCGAACATCTGCTTGATCTCGTCAGCCGAATGAAATCCGCCCTTCCCATCCTCCAGCATGAAGTTGGTGGGCTGACATCCTGCTGCGCCCGCCTTCTTGGCGAACGACAAGAAGCCATCAAGCCCCTTCGCCCCATGCTGTGCACCCTCTACGCTTGCGTGGAACAACTTCATCTCACCATCCTCCTTGGGTACCTTCATGTCTGCAGCTCTGTGCCTTACGGCAAAGATACTTCTGCAAAACAATACATTGTGAAGGTACAACAATAATTATCTTACCAGATTTATTTCTTTTGTCAATAAAAAAGCCGAGAATTCAATCTCGAGAATTTTTTGCTGCGGGACTTGGACTCGAAAATGCCCTAAGGCATTGCCTCCTCGCTTGCGAGCTCGTCGCAATTCGGGGGCTTGGTTCTCATACAAAGTCCGCACTAGGAATAATTTTGGACGCATTAAAACGCTTCCAAAATTTTTCTTGCTGCGGGACTTGGACTCGAACCAAGATACCATCCTCCAGAGGGATGTGTCCTACCATTAGACGATCCCGCAAAAACGTTTATATCTCTAAATGCCTTTTTACTACAATCAAGGCAGAAATTACCCCCACCCCTATTCCAAAACCTAACTGTATTAATACAAAAATCCACAAATTAGTCAAGAAGTACGAGAACATATTAAAGCCGGATAAAATAATCCCTACTTTAGGAGACAGAAAATAGGCAGACACGGCGGAAATCAAAATACAAATTAAAAATGCAATAACTCCATAAATTACCCCTTGAATTACAAAAGGTCCCCTTATAAACCAATCGGAAGCACCAACGATCCTCATGGTGCCAATTTCTTCTTTCGAATTTTCTATGACAAGTTTTATTGTGTTAAAAACAACCAGTATGGCAACAACAATTAAAATAATTCCCAATAAAAGCCCGAATATATTTATGTTAGAGGTAATGGAATAGACTTTTTCAATTGTATCTTTTTTCTGAGAGAAATCTACTTTGTCAATTAACCCGCTAAAATTAGACGTCTGTAAAATATTTGAGACTACTGCATACTGCAACGGATCGCCATTAGTTGTGATGTTTAAAGATGCTGGAAAAGGGTTATTTCCAACTTCCCGCAAGGCCTTAGACAACGTTGGATTGTCTCCATACTTTTCGCTGAAGGATGCGAATGCCTCATCTTTTGAAACATAATCAATCTTTTTTATATTCGGTGACATTTTAAGAATTTCTTCTTTCACATCTAAAATTTCCTGCTCTTGTGCCACGTCTTTAAAATAGGCTGTTATATCAATTTTGTCCTGAATTTGAGAGGTCAAATAGTTAGCCATTCCTTGAAAAAAGAAAAGACAAGTCACAAGCAAAATTGTTATGGTTAAAACAAAAATTGCGGCAATTGATATGCCTTTGTTTCTGCTGAAATCATTAATAGCAAAGGTCAGAGTTCTTTTAAAATTGATAAACATGCGAATGAAATGAGCACCCCGCCCTCTAAGCAAGACTTAAAGCTCGGACTGCAAAATTATTAATTAATTTGCAAAAAACTCCTGTGCCACAGCCATCTGCATAGAGGGCTGGGTTTCGCTCTACTGAGCTCAAATAATAAATCTCCCCTCTATTTCATCTCTTAATATTTCCCCATTTTCTATTGTAATAACTCTTTTCCCCAACTTATTTATCGTTTCCCTGTCGTGCGTTGCCAAAATTATTGTTTTGCCGGCCTTATTCATTTTCTGCAAAAGTGAAATAACTTCATAAGTATTATACGGATCAAGATTTCCCGTTGGTTCGTCGGCAATAATAATGTCCGGGTGGTTCACGAAAGCTCTGGCAATTGCCAATCTTTGTTTTTCTCCGCCCGAGAGTTCGTTTGGGAAACTGTCTATCTTATTTTTAAGACCAATAACTTCCAAGACTTTCGGAACTTCTCTTTCTATTTCTTCGTTCTCTTTGCCCTCAACCTGCAAAATGTAAGCCACGTTTTCGTAAACGGTTTTTTTAGGCAGTAATTTATAATCTTGGTGTATACATCCTATTCTTCTTCTTATTTCCTGAAATTTTAGTGGATCTGCATCACTTAATTTTATATCTTTAAAATAAACCTCTCCGGAAGTTGGGATCTCTAAACCCAAAATCAAACGCACCAAAGTTGTTTTACCGACTCCAGATTTTCCTACAATAGAAACAAACTCCCCTTCCTTTATTTCAAGAGAGATATTGTGTAAAACTACGTTCGGGTTGCCCTTTGAGTCGTGATAAATTTTTGTTACGTTATTAAACTTTATCATTTTTCATTTTTAATTCTGCTTCTATGAAACTGTCTAACTCCCCGTTTAACACCCCTTCTGTATCTGATGTCTCGTATTGTGTCCGCAAATCTTTCACCATTTTATAAGGGTGTAAAACATAAGACCTGATTTGGTTTCCCCAAGAAGCAGAAACTAAGCTACCCTTAATATCTTTTAATTCTTTGGCGTGTTGTTCTTCTTTTAATTGGTAAAGTTTTGCGTACAAAATTTTCATTGCGTTTTCTTTGTTTTTACCCTGAAGCCTTTCTGTTTGTGAAGCTACTACAATGCCGGTTGGAATATGTGTTATTCTAATTGCTGATTCTGTTTTGTTTACGTATTGTCCACCAGGACCGGAGGCCTTAAAGGTGTCAATTTTCAAATCAGCGGGATTTACTTCTATTCCAGAATCCTGTCCAATTTCCGGCAAAATATTAACCATGGCAAATGAAGTTTGTCGAAGTTTTTGCGCGTTAAATGGAGAAATTCTAACCAACCTGTGCACCCCCGATTCTTTTTTCAAAAATCCGTATGCGTAATTTCCATTGATTTCCATTGTGACAGATTTAATTCCAATTCTGCCTTCGGGACCTCCTCCTTCGCCAAAAGTTTGATGTAAAATTATTGTTTTAAATCCTTTTTTTACACAATACCTTTCATACATTCTTAAAAGCATCGTTGCCCAATCCTGCGAATCTTGCCCACCGGCTCCGGAAAATATTTCCAATATGGCATTATTTTTATCGTATTTGCCAGATAAAAATGTCTTGAATTCCTGCTTTTCTATTTTTTCCTCTAATTCCTTTCTTGATTTTTCATCATTTAAAATTTTAAAATCTTCCAATTCTTTTTTAATTTTTTCCAAACCTTCAATCTCTTCTTTTATTTCCGAAATTTCCTTTTGAGCTTTTCCGGCGTTTTGCGTATCATCCCAAAAATTAGGCTTTAAAGATTCTTTCTCTAACTCCTTTAATTTATTTTCTTTTGCTTCTATGTCAAAGGCAGTCCATTAAATGACGTAGTCTATTTTCTAAGTTGGGGTACCCTTTGGGTTGCGTTGTTTCGGCCATATAATGGAATTACTTATTTTATTTTAGTTTATCAGATTTTTGAAACAAAAAAAAGAGGCCACCATATGCATGACCTTGGAAAAGGCGGGGGCTTCGCGAGGAAAGCCCCCTGTGCTCGTGTACTCCAGTTCCACATGTGCAGAACCAGTGGTACGAGCATAAGTCGTTGGGAAAGAACGAAAGAACGAAAGACTGTTCAAAAAACTGATAATTATAATATATTTACTTCTCTTGCCATACTAGCATTGGGCAATATGCCCCGGTGAGACAGTGCTAACGATAATTACCAATTTTCTGAACAGTTTTTGTTTGTTTACCTTACCTTTCTAATGGTATCATATTATTTAGCCAATGTCAAGAGCACCACCTCTTGCTGGCTAAGTGTTTGAAAATTAAAAATAATTGAGCCGCTTGCAAGAATCGGACTTGCGTCTGCTGTTTACGAAACAGCTGCTTTACCACTAAGCTAAAGCGGCTTGGAGTATATTTACAACTACGCTCGAACTTATTTTATCAAAAATTCGTGAGAAAAACAATTGCCCGCCCCCGCTTAGCGGGGGCGGGCAAGAACGAAACAAAAAAAATCGGCTCGCGGGCAAAAAATTTCCTCCCCTAAAACCCCTCCATTTTTTGCCCACTCGCCGAAAATTTTTGAGTTGCGGGAAAATGTATGGTAATATAAAATTACAATTAAATAATGATTGCCTAAACTTTGTTACACAAAGCATGGCACAAAATTCCACGAACATACTGAACCCGTCGTTCAGACTCCATGTTCGTGGTCTGTGTTCGAAAGAATACAGGGAACGCAAGTTCCGGTCTAGCGGCGGGCTTTGTGTTATACCGCCGCAGACAACCTATCGTAAAATATACAACGGTTGACTATTTTGCGGGGGGGGTATCATTAGATAATATAATTAAAATTAAAAACAAAATATGAAAATAAAATATTTTTTATTCGTGTCTATCTTAGCAGTAGCAGTTTTTGGTTTTACAAATTCTGCAAAAGCATCTTGTATGGATTCAAACTTTAGCCAGAGAACTAATGCAGAACAAGTGCAGTGTTTAACGGCTATAATTGCTGATTTACAATCGCAACTACAAACCTTGTTAGCACAACAAGGCGGTCAAACTTGGTGCCATAATTT
>Ga0247841_10009916_pt1 | contig 13144 bp, 6 predicted proteins | sample LaCruzMarch2015__2_FD_192410 | JGI IMG/M metagenome (GOLD analysis project Ga0247841, IMG submission 192410) | Freshwater microbial communities from meromictic Lake La Cruz, Castile-La Mancha, Spain - LaCruzMarch2015_18m | ecosystem: Environmental > Aquatic > Freshwater > Lake | place: Spain... | reverse complement strand
CCATAATATTTGTGTTTTGGTGCAAGAGATTTTCCTTAATAAAATAAATATAGATTTCAATTTCCATGCAAAACAGTATGTTGCACGGAATTAGGTCTTAAATTCGTGCAAAGCCTAACCAAACATTAGATTTATAAGAAAGAAAAAGCTCTAAAATAAATGGAAACTCCCAAGTTTTTAAAGGAGATAAGCATCGTTTTGATTGCGGCTTTCGTGCTAGCTCTGTCTCTTACTTATCCTTCAAGAAATACTTCTTCATTTTTAATCTTCTTTGCCTCTATGCTTATAATCTATGTTGTAAATATTGCAGCTAAAAAATTCTTTGCACATAATGTAGAGACAGATGTTAGTTTAAATCTTTGGTCAATAAGACATTTTGGTCTTTCAAGAAGCCAACATTTCAACCAACCACTACCAATGATATGGCTTCCTATTTTAACTTCTCTGATAAGTTTTGGAAAAATAATTTGGATGCCTCTAATAGAATTTGATGTGGTACCAAGACCTGAAAGAATTTCAAGACGACATGGATTATATAGATACACAGAAGTAACTGAATGGCATATTGCACTCATAGCAGCAGCAGGTATTTTCGCAAACATTGTCTTGGGAATAATTGCTTATTTCGCAGGATTTGAACAATTCACAAAATTAAGTGTAATCTTCGCATTCTGGAATTTAGTCCCTGTAAGTAGGCTTGATGGTTCAAAAATATTATTTGGTAGCAAAAATCTTTGGTTCGCATTATTAATAATCGTCGGCGCAATTCTTATTTGGGGTTTAAGCATAAATTAATTACAAACACATAAAAACTCTTTTTAGTTATTTTATTTATGCAACCCATCAAACTAACTCCTCGTGAATATCAAAAAGCAATTTTAGAATCTTGCAAAAAAGAATCTTGCATCGTAATTCTCCCCACAGGTACAGGAAAAACACTTATCGCACTAATGTTAGCCTATGAAAAATTTATAGAAAATCCACTGAAAAAAGTTTTATTCCTTGCCCCAACTCGTCCTCTAATCGAGCAACATATTGCCTATTTTAATAAAAATCTTCCCGAAGGCTTCGCGCAAATAGATTTATTCACTGGGAAAACTCCTGCGGGAAAAAGAAAGAAAATCTGGCAGACTGCAGAATTTATTTTTTCAACTCCCCAATGCATCGGAAATGATTTAAAACACAATCTCTATGACTTATCTGATGTTTGTTTGCTAATTTTCGACGAATGCCATCGCTGTTTGAAAAATTACGCTTATAATTTCGTTGCACAAAAATACAAAGAGCAAGCGGAAAAATCCCTCGTTCTTGGCCTAACTGCCTCTCCTGGAAGCGATAGAAAAACAATTCAAAAAGTCTGCGACAATCTTGGAGTTTCAAAAGTAGAAATTAGGACTAGAGATTCAGAAGATGTAAAACCTTATTTACAAGAATTAGATTTCGAAAAAGTTGACATTGAATTTCCAATTGAATTTGAAGAAATTAGACAACTAATGCGAGAAGTTTATAACGACAAAATAGACGAACTAAAATCTAGAAAATTACTTTTTGGCCCTGCATCTAAAACTGCTTTATTTGAACTACAAAAAAGAATGTTCGCAAATCTTTCCAGTGGAGAAAAAAATCCCCTTTATTATACTGGAATTTCTATTTGTTCTCAAGCAATTAAAATTAGTCATGCAATCGAGCTTTTAGAAACCCAAACTCTTGCCTCATTTACAAACTATATGCGAGAACTATTTATTCAAGCAAATGAAAAAAAATCTAGAGGAGTTCAAATGCTTGTTAAAGATTTGAGGTTTGCAAAAGCATATTCTTTAGCAATAACTCTTGATTTAGAACATCCAAAACTTGCAAAATTAAAAGAAATTATTGAAAAAGCCCTGAATGAAAACGAAAAAGCAAAAATCATCACATTTGTTCAATTCAGAGAAACAGCTGTTAAAATTTCACATGAACTTTCAAAAAATCCAAAAATAAAAACAGGGATTTTCGTCGGACAGGCAAAAAAAGAACACGAAGGCGGAAAGTCTTCAACTGGTTTAAAACAAAGCGAGCAAAAAGAAATGATTCGAAGTTTTTCATCAGGCGAAATAAATGTTCTCATAGCAACCTCAATCGCGGAAGAAGGTTTGGACATTCCAGAAGTCAATGAGGTCATTTTTTATGAACCGGTTCCATCTGCAATTAGAAAAATTCAAAGAGCTGGAAGAACAGCTAGATTATTTCCAGGAAAATTAAAAATTTTAGTCACAAAAAACACAAGGGATCAAATTTATCATTATGCTTCGCAAGCAAAAGAAAAAAGAATGCACAAAGCAATAGCAGATATGCAAGACGAAAAAAATCAAGAATCAGAAGGACAGAAGAAATTGTTTTAAAATGAAAAAGCAAATTGAAAATATTTTTTCAACAGAAAAAGAACAACCGAAGGAACCACCAAATAAATTTCCAATTATTATTGACACTCGTGAAAAACAATCTCTAGTTTTCTCTTTTCTCGTCTCTAAAAACGCAAATGCTAAATTCGAGAAATTAGACATCGGAGATTATTTAATCGGCGAAACAATTATAGAAAGAAAAACCGCAACTGATTTCCATTCAAGTATTCTAGACAAAAGATTACTAAATCAACTTTTAGAAATGAAAAAATATCCAAATCAACTCTTAATAATAGAAAAATATCAAAATTTATTTTTAGACACAAAAATTCACGAAAACGCAATTAGGGGAATGTTATACTCTATTTTATTTGATTTCCAAATTCCAATTATTTTCACAGAAAACGAAGAAGACACTGCAAAAAACCTAATTTCAATTGCAAAAAGATTAGAAAAAGAAAAAAAAGAACTTTCTCTGCGATTCAAAAAAACAGAAATGACCTTTGAAGAGCAAAAACAATTTATTTTAGAAGGATTTCCAGGAATTGGTCCAACAACTTCAAAAAAACTTCTAGAAAAATATAAAACACTCAACAAAATATTTTCGCAAAAACAAAAAGAATTGGAAAAAATAGACTCCATCGACGAGAAAAAGGCAGAAACCTTTAAAAAATTATTAGAAAAATAGCTTTATATTTTAGAAATTTCTCCTTTAACAAGCGCCATATCTGCTTCCCATAATGGCTTTAACTTCTGATTATAAATTATCGCAGCTGGGTGAAATAATGGAATTAGTCTTATTTTTAATCCGCAAAATTCCATCTCTCTAACTTTTCCATGAATAGCTGTAATTCCTGGATGTTCATCCATTTTTTCAATAACTCCGCTAGCCAGGAAAAATTTTGTAGCATAGTTACCTAAAGAGCAAACAACAAGAGGTTTCATCTCTTTAATCTGCTTAACTAACCAAGGAGTATGCATTCTAATCTCATCTGGCAGAGGACCCCTATTCTCTGGAGGCCTGCATTTGAGTATATTTGCTATATAAACCTCATTTAAACTTAAACCAACACTTTGTAGCAGCTTATCTAAATTCTTCCCTGCAGCGCCAACAAATGGCAAACCTTGCTCGTCCTCGTTTCTACCTGGTGCCTCTCCAACAAAAATAATTTTTGCATTTAAATTTCCCTTTCCTAAAACTATATTCTTGCAATTTTTACAAATTTCGGTCTGCTTAACTAAATCCGCCTCCGGAAAATCAAATTCGCATTCATTTAAAGCCATAGGAAATAAAATTAATTTGAATTAATAAATCTTAGTAAAGCCAAAATAACTACTTTTTCCTAGCTTGAAGTCTATGAATTAAAAGTTGAAAATAGTATCCTGGCAAAACAATAAATATAAACGATAAAAGCGGCCACAAAACTGTAATGATTATCTGAGGGATACCTGGAGAGACATAACCTGGGCGTGTTCCGAGGATATAATTATAATAGGAGTTTGCAGGAGAAAAGAGCAAGGTAACTACATAAGTTAAGACCAAAAATGCCGCCGAAAACCAAAGCGTTTTTTTGCTAGGCTCAACGCTATGTGTTACAAAAAGCGCAATAAATCCAGTTAAATGCAATAATACCGTTAGGAGAATAAGAAGTATGCCTTCCTGAAAGTAAGGTTGTACTTGCCCGAATATTCCAAAATTAAAAATTAAGCTCGTAAAAAAATCAACTAAGAAAAATAAATCTACAACAATTGTAAGACTTATAAGAGACTTAATAATTTGTAACTTTTTCATAAAAAAAAATACTGCAAACAAGATTGGCGCAAAGTTACAAAGCCACAAAAAGTTTAAATAATTCCCTTGGTGTCTTATTAATACTACAATCTGTAAGATCAAATAAAAAATTGCAATTATAAAATACTTTCTCTCTTTTAAATATTTTTTTACACCCATGCTCTTTACTTGTTTATAATATCGAGAGTTTTTAAACCCAAACTATCCTACGACAAACGTAAAGTTGATTATTATTACTTGCGTCCTTTTCTAGAAATAACATACGCGATTAAAATTAAAATAACAGCCAATACAACAATCACGCTAATGACTATTTTTGTTCTAGCCGACATTTCTGTCCATCTATTTTCATCACTCTCTCCACTAGCACTACCATTTGCTACGGCACTAACATTTACGCCACCAGTTGTATTTGCGACCCCTACTTCAACCACTTCATGCAACGAACTCATTGTAATATTTGCTCTTGAATTACTAACTGAAACCAACCTAACTAATAAATCATAATATCCGTCCGCATCTACATTGACTTTCCAGATCTCTCCAATATTCAATGTCTTTATTTGAGGAGTAGATGAAACATTTATCGTAGCTGTTTTATTATTAACTAATGAATTAATACCTAAATAATGAGTAGCATTTCCGACTTTAAATCCTATTCTTGACTTTGCAATCAACTCTTTTGAATATCCTGTAGAACTAAATTGAGTTGAACTTAAAGTAGGATAAGTCACCAGCCAAAACCCGCCAGAGGCACTATTGCTACCGCTATCCGAGCCAGTATCATCCTCACTATCATCTGCAGCAGCTGCTATAACACTTCCTGTAATTGATGGACCTAATCCCGAAAAATGCTTAATTCTAAACCATACCATGTTGCTCGAATTATCTAAATAGCATAAACCGCTTAAGCTAGAATCAGACCTATTGCAGCTAGGATAACTTCCATTCAAATACGCCTCATATTCATTGCCTACATAATCAACAAAATCTACCAATCCTGCAGAATTACTTATATTGGTAATATTATCTCCTCTTGACGAATTCCAGATAGGTGCACTAAAACTGTCCCCGTATAAATAAGGAATGCTAATATTAAAGTTAGCACTTTCATTGAATCCTGTTACGCTAGTATTTCCCTCTGTATAAGGAACTCCAATTATAACATAATCATAAATTTCCGGACCGGTACTACCAAACTTCCATGCCTGCTCAAATGCAGATACAGTATCTACATCATTAGAATCGCCATCAAAAATTGCATCTGGTGGACCTGAAGCAAGCATGTCTACATTTACATAAATAACTGTAATATTATTTGTATTTCTCATCACAAAGTTTATAGGAGCTCCAGAAAAAACTACCTGCATAGGATTTGCAGAATTCTTATCCATACTTCCGCCGAACAAACTGCAAGATGCCGGATAGTTTGGAACATCGCAAGTAGAGTTATGCATAATCATATCAACAAATAAATTGCCATTTAATTCACCCCCACCAGTTTCTTCCATGTTAAATGCCTCTTTCATAGTTAAATTAATTTCCCCGCCCTGTACGCTACTAGCATTTATTGTTTTTTTAAGTGGCGAAGTCCCGGGAGTAAATACATTTATTCTCTTTATCCCAGTCACATTTAGCAAAGGAAGATATATTGCACCTGCAGAAGAACCCGACGCATCTGTCATTATCGTAAAATTCGTCATGTTCCATGCCCCATAATCCAACTCTATTTCAACATGCGCAAATTGAGAAATCGCAACTCCTGATTCATTTAATAAATTTATTCGCGCTTTAACCAAATCAATATTCGTTTGAGGATTCCAACCTACACTAATATTATTTGCGCTACCAACTAATTTTTGCAACGTAATATTATAAGGAGCAGCAGCCATACCATAAGATAAATTAACATGTTTATATCCTCCATAAAACGTACCCGATAAATTTGCGACATAAAACAAAAGCATCGAACCATTCTCAGCAGGAGCAATTAAAGAAATGTTATAAAAACCAGTGGTAGAATTAAATATATCTTGCTCTCCATCAAAACTTGCATTGTACATAGCCATAGAATTATCTCCCCAATATACCATCCTACCTGGTTCCAACAAATAAGAAACAACACGCAAGGAGTCAAACCCTCCTATCGTCCCATTAGATTGAAAAACATTCCCGTAAACTCTCGCAGCAGTCTCTGTTAAATTGAACGTATAGTTAAAATATCTTATAGAGGAATTAAGATCTAAAGTATTTATTTCCAAACTCACTGGCAAACTTTGATTTGGATAAATCATCATAGAATAATTTCTTCCCGTGGGGACATGAATAAGCGCAGACGTAACCTGTTCAAAATCTTGCGAAATTGGATAGCCCAAAGAAGTATCCTTCATTTGATATTGAAAAGCAGAGTAACCTGTTCCTGTTCTATTCAGTGCAGTAATATTTATTGTTCCTGCAGTTTTCATATAAAAAGTGCCATTATTAATACCATTGATCATCATAGAGATTTCTTGACCCATAAAATCTGGCAAACTAACGCCAATATGAGTTGCATAGCTATTACTTGTATCATTATAACGAATAAAGGAAAACTTATACATTAAGTTACCCGCATATATGGGAATGTTTGTAACGTTAAAAAATCCGTTATTAGATGAATTTGAGAGATTTGAATAAGTAGCATTTAACGTCGGTGCACTACCTGGGATCATATTATATATTTTAACAGAAACATTTGTTGCATTCAGAGCACTACCGCTAGCGTTTTTAGTATACCCCCAAAAAGAGAACGTAGTTGCACTTGCAATACCAACAAAAAAAATCAATACTAAAACTAAGCATACTATCAAAGCTAAATCTCTCTTTACCATCTCTTTTAGTTATCAACAAAAATAACTATTTAAATCTTCCTTTTTCTCGCCTAACAAAGTTATAATGCTTGCTATCGTTCTAAGAATTTTAATATTTCTTCTTCTTTAGAGCCCCATACAAAGCAATAATTGCTAAAATTATTATAACTAAAGTCACGCAAGCAATCAAAATAAATCTGCCATCTTTACTACCACTAAACATTCCGTTTCCGTCATTAGCTAAATCTTCTTTGCCATTAGTATTAATTGAATCACCACTAGATAAAATGCAACTTTGATTTCCGATAGGTTTATCTTTAATAGGAGCGGAACAAGCAGAATTAATCTTTGTACAATTTCTAAATTGAATTCCCCCCACACATGAACTCCAAGAAGTACAAGTCCAATTTGTAGCACAACCACCTCCCCCACTTCCTCCGCCAGGACTATTGCCATCACTATCGTCACTGACAATCGCTATCGAACTATATGCTGCAAAATCTGTAAAATGATATGTCCAAATAATTAGGTCTGTATTTGTTGAATCATTTATATAGCACTCTCTTGCTGAACTATTTATATTTGTGGGAGCAGACACATTATCGCAATATACGGCAATATTTGTAAAAGAAGAACTTCTTGACCATGCTGCTTTTCTCCCAGCCATTCCTCCAACCACTAATTTAACAGGACTAGAAAAGTTTAATTCTCCATCAGCAAAACCAACTATTACTACCTTCTCTAGCGTCGTTGTAAATCCAGCTATAGACGGAGCACTTAATCCTGTAGTTAGCTTTATAGTAGGAAGAATAAAACTCCCATCCCAACCGATCCCTCCTGAAACAATAATTCCTGCAGGAATCTCTAAACTATAATTAACTGTTCCTTCCCTATTCATAGAGACATTATTTTCTCCAAAACTCATGTTGCCATCAGAATCAATTCTCTGCCCAAGATTCAAAGTAATCTCTTCTGTCTCTGTTCTGTTTGAAGGAATAGATATTACTACCAGACTTAAATTTGCAGGAAGGATAATTTCTGTTTTATTTTCGCCAATAGTAGGAGAAGACTCATTCAAAAGAGTTTGATTATCTGCTATTTCTTCAACAGTAAAAGTGACATTCATACTTGCAAGATTATTATAGCTATCATTTGCGTAGAATGTAAAAGTATAGGTTCCATTTGTTAAATTAAGATTTGTTTCAGTACCATTAAATGTCACATTCGCACTAGTATTATAATACCAAGAATTATTAACTCCACTTAAATCGGTTGCCGAAAAATTAACTCCAATTAATTGCCCAACAAAATAACTCGTATTACCTGGAGAATAAATTGTTATTGTTGGCGCAGTATTGTCTGTAGCATTAACCCACCAAGTTGTCGAACTAGAAGTATAATTTTGAGTTGTCAAATAGGCAGCAGTTATATTGTACAGTCCTGTAGAATTAAATAGGGTAAGGTTTAATAGCGGAGAGGTTCCGCTATTGATTAGAGTTCCGTTGTTATACAAATAAATTATTCCCGTCCCATTTAGCAGCGTCGCATTTAACCATGTAGAAGTTCCAGAACTTCCTATATCGAGAGTTAAATTGCTTCCAGAATTATTTAAATAACAAGAAACATTTCCTGTAGCTTTAGTTATTGTATAATTAAATGCGTCTGTTTGATTTGAATTTCCAGAAGAATCGTTTGCCCAAAAATAATAAGTATAATTTCCAACAGCCAAATTTGTTAACGTATAAGTATAATTACTGCTGCTATTGGTCATGGTATAGTTAACAGTTCCATTAAAATTAAATATGGCGTTTGAGATAAACGTAGTTGCATCTGTCCAAGTTATATTAAATTGGTAACTTTGTCCCTGCGAGTATGTTGCTGGCGAACTTGGAGAAGTTAAATTGTTTGAGTAGACAGGTGCTACTGTATCTGCAGTTATTGTTCTGTTCTCGCTAATATATGTATTTCCTGCCCAGTCAAATAGACTATAGAACCATGTGTAAACCTTATCAATGAGGGTAACAACTACCCCTATTGTAGACGTTAGGGTATTCTCAGAGTATGTCGTTGTTGTTTGATTTACAAGACCATTGGTTGAATTGTAAATATTAAGTGTGACATTTTTTATTCCAATGCTATCACTCAGATTTGCAGTGTAGTTTTGCGTACCGTTATTAACATAAGAATTATTAGACGGAGAGGAAAGTGTCGCATTGGGTGCATGTGTATCGACTGTGTAATTAAATACTCCGCTTGTTCCCGTATTACCTGCATAGTCTGTACAATTTACATACCAGTTCACATTTTCATCAGAACTTGTCAAAGTTCCTGCGTCAATTGTTGTCCCATTAGCTAAAGTTGTATTCCAATTAGCTAGATTGCTAGGCGAATAATCCCCCCAATACATCGTACAATTGACATATGAAGTAGCGTCTGTTACACTAAATGAATGGCTGTTATTGCTTTCATTAGTATAAGAACTATTTAAAGGCGCAATTAAATTAACCGCCGGAGCTTGCGTATCTAAAACTATTGTTCTTCTTTCTGTCCAATTGGTATTATTATAGCTATCAACTGCAGTTGCATTCAAATAATAGGTTCCATCAGCAAGGCTAGTAAAATTAGTAAATAAATAAACAGAATTGCTATTTACAGACGAATTAGTCGCGTTAGCTACATAACCTGTTAAATTATACAAATAAATAGTAATTGCACTTAAATTGCTATGTTGGTCGGATGCACTAACATTTGCCCAGATAGCATTTCTAGAAAGATTTCCAGAAGAGGTTGTTGTCTGGTCCATAAAAACAATATTTGGAGGAATATTTTCCTGAACACTAAACCCGACATTAGAATTTAACGTATTTACATTTCCGCCACTGTCATAATATGTAATATTAATTTGATTTTGTGCTGTCGCAGCAGTATAAATTGCCGTAAAGTTTATATAAATTAAAGTTGAGTTTGTAGGAAAAAGAATAGTTGAAAGATTATTCCAATAAATCGTTCTACTTGTATAATTCGTTTGATTTGGAGCCAAAGAAGCACTAGTATAATTTATATCTACGTCGTAGCTGTCAACTATTGAAATATTAGTTATGTTTGTATCTCCCGTATTTGTCAGATTAATCAAAAATTTAACAGTGTCCCCAATATTTATTGTCTCTCCATTCAAAACAGACTTTGTTGCAGTTAGACTTGTTCCGCTTAATATAATATAGTCGTATAAACTGTTAGTCATCATAATCTGATCATACGCACTAAACATAAATCTAAATCGTCCTGTCGCGTTTGTCAATGTTAAGTTCTGGTTTTGCCCTCCCGATATACTTGACAAAGTTAGGTTAGTTATATTTTGATATTCCCAAGAAGAATCTCCTCCTCCATCAGCTGGATAAAAAACTTCTCTTTGTAATATAAACTTGCTTACACCACTTTCTATTATTGTGCTATTAACAATCCCATTTCCATGATTTTCATTCCACGAATCATTTCCTATTCCAATTAAGGGTTTGTTATCTGATTCTACAGATTGATTAAAAATTAGCCAAATATAATAAGGCGTTCCGCAATCACTTCCAGAAGCACACCCACAATCATACGTTGTTCCATCTGCTGCGAAACATCCCGGTACAGCCAAGCTATTGGGGCTATACGAATTATAAGCTCCTACATTAGAACCATTTATACTATATCTGTCTTTATTCCATGTATAATTAAAAATACCACTCCCCGGCCAATAAAAGCTCTGCTGAGTTTCATTTCCCATGTGCAGCCAGCCCTTCACACTTACATTATTGACATCAAAAATATTTACATCCACTTGTGTTAAATAAGAATCAGAAATATTTAGTCTATACGTCACAGAACTATTTCCCTCACTCCATATTTCATCTGCAGTTTGGCTAATGTTGGGGGCAAGATTGTCAATTGCAATTTTTTCAACAGAAACCGTTGCATTATTCCCTGCTGAATCAGTCGCGTTTAGTTCAAGAGTATAGTTTTCACACTCTCCCGAGCATGTCAAGCTAGTATCCCATACGCACAAACTTCCGTCTATTGCAGAAGAACCAGAACAAAGAGAACTATTAAGTAAAGTCCCATTTTGATAAAGCTGTATAGTCCAGTTAGCGAGGTTTGCATCAGAAACACCGCCAGAAATATTTCCAGAACTTCCTGTAAAAGTAAAATTCTGGGTAGCACTGTAATTATAATATGCTAAAGTACTGCCAGTTTGCCCAGCTAATAACAAAATTTGGACTATAGGAAGAGTAACATCGTAAGTTATTGTAAAATTTGATGCTGCAGAATCATAAGCACTCCCATTATTGTATGCCTTGCAGTTCCATTTATAAGAATCACCATAAGTGAATGTAAAATTAAAGGTGGATTGATTTGAAAACCCCGTATAATTTTCAGTTTTATTATAAACTAAACTATTTGTTGAATTCCATAAATAAAATGTAACATTGGTTAGCTCATTTACAGTACTTGTTATATTACAACTAAAATTTGTTTCTGCAATATTTGTATAACTCGAGTTAGACGGCGAGGTTAATGACATAGAAACAGTACTGTATTTTGATAAGGGTAAATAATCCGTATTATTTCCGTCAATTAAGAAAGCAGAGTCACAGAATCCATCTAAATCAATATCAACACAACTATCGCTAAATCCCGTTCCAGAAGAATTTGTCCAATAATTTCCTCCAAGACTAGGACCATTAACAATATTTGTTGAACTTGTGTTAGTTACATTCCAATAATGCACAGCAGTTATATTGCCCCCCATACCTGGCTGTATATTCACCCCAGAACCATTATTAATTGAACTACTGATATTGAAAAGATTATTATAAAAAGTGTTATTGCTTGGAGGACCCATTGAATTAAATTGAACAACATACGAAGTAGTGTCTCCTGCTTTCATAGTTACACGATTATTAAAAATATTATTCTCCGTAGAAGTCATAAATCGAACATCAATTCCAATACTTTTATTGGAATTCCCAACTATTATATTTGAACGTATAGTATTGTTAAATGCTCCTTTCAATTGCAACCCACAAGAAATTATTCCCCAAGTAGTTATATTATTTAAAATCACATTATTAGAATAAGTATCAGAAGGACCCATAGTATCAATTGACATTAGGTTAATAGCACCAACGCATTCTTCCATCATACCTCCAGTTCCGTCATTAAATGTCTCTATGTTATTCGAAGTGATATTGCTATATCTTACGCCATATAAATATAAATAAGCTTCTCCTCCTGTTCGATTATCGTTATATCTTGTAAAATTATTATTGTTTATTGTAAGATTAGTAGAATTATACGCGTAAACTGCACTGATATTAGAAGTAAAAGTACTGTTTACAAGAGTAACATTGCCGTCTGCAACCAAGCTCAGTCCTCGGGTGATCATTGTTAGATTTGAAAGATATACATTATTTGTATTATAAATTAGGAGTTGACCGATTGAGTTATTATTGGCTATGCTCAAAGAATTTAGATTTGCATAGTATAAAATAGGTTTCCCAAAAATAGTATTATTTTCAACTGTAGAATTAAATTGTGTCGTTAATGAATTTTGACTATCAATATCAATATCCAACGCATCTCCTCCCGAATTAATAACATTTCCAACTATAGTATTATTAACTCCAGCAGATTTCAAACCAACTACATTAGCAGTAGTGATATTATTATTTCTTATTATATGATTAGAACCTGATAAACGAATACCCTGCCTGCCCTCTCCACTGCTATTCGCGTTGTGGGTTATAACATTATTTTCAATTGTATTTAAGTATCCGCTACTAATTGCGATGCCCCTGCCGTCTGATTCGCCACTTCCGTTTACAAGAAAAGTGTTGTTGTTTATTAGAGTATTATTTGAATCAGAAGAAGAAAGTCCATTGGCTAAGCTCCAAATAGAAAAATTATTGCTTGTAATATTTGAATTAGGAACAGAACTAATTTTTATTGCCCCTCCTCCTTTTAAATCACCAGTATTATTTATAATAGAAACAGAGGATACTGAAGAAAGATATATCGCATAAATAGAACTTCCAACTGCGCTGGAGTTGTCCTGAATAAAATTGCAATTTTTAATCGTT
>Ga0247841_10009915_pt1 | contig 13145 bp, 10 predicted proteins | sample LaCruzMarch2015__2_FD_192410 | JGI IMG/M metagenome (GOLD analysis project Ga0247841, IMG submission 192410) | Freshwater microbial communities from meromictic Lake La Cruz, Castile-La Mancha, Spain - LaCruzMarch2015_18m | ecosystem: Environmental > Aquatic > Freshwater > Lake | place: Spain... | reverse complement strand
ATTACAAGAAACACTTTATTTGCCCTAAAATTGATTTCTAATGCTGAGTTTTTCTGTGCTTTGGCTGCTTCATCGGAAATCTCCCAAATTCCCTCATAAGCAAAATGATCTTGCCAAATGCTTGCAACATGAGTAAATACTTGTCTTCCAGCTACAACTTTTTCATTCGTTGTAAAACGCTCCATTCGTGCTTTCCCAAGATAGGTTTCAGGTGTAATATTATAAAGTGGTGTTTGATCCCTAAGAGAAGCTACGGGTATCTTGATAGAGTTTCCTGATTCTTCTAAAAGCTGCCTTATGGCAAGCTCCATCTCATCATAATTTCCTTCACCGAAATGAGTTTTTCTTATATGCCCTTTAGTATCTACCAAATATTCAGCCGGCCAATACTGATTATCAAATGCACGCCATGTTTTATAATTATTGTCTTGCGCTACGGGATAATTGATTTTGAATTGTTTAATAGCATTTTCAACATTTCTTGTCTCTTTTTCAAATGCAAACTCCGGAGTATGAACTCCTATAATAACAAAATTATTATTCTTGTATTTCTCATACCATGCAGTTACATGGGGTAATGATCTTACGCAATTAATACAGGTATACGTCCAAAAATCTATCAAAACAACTTTGCCATGAAGCTGTTTCATGCTTAATGGCCCTTGGGTATTAAACCATTTTGCAATACCTACAAAATCAGGAGCTTCTCCTAAATCAGGTAATCCTTTTACACTCATCCTAACTCCCTTATTGGTTTCTTTCTTTCCTTGAAGGATAGCTAATTGCTTACTAACTTGGCTATTACTCTCAAATTTAGTAAGAAAGTTCCCATAGGAAGGAAAGAAATTAAGAATTTTGAGTTGAATAACTTTGTCATGATTTGTATATATAAGTAAGGCTGCTACAATCATTATTAAACCAAATACCTGTTGTATACGAACCGTATATTTTGTAAACCTACGCATTATATTAAAACACCAAGAGCCGATAAGTGAGAAAATAAACAAGGGTATTCCAAGCCCAAAGACATAAGCCAATGTAACGGCTATTACTTTTATGTTGACTTCTTGTGTTGCGGCCAATGTCGCAACCGTTGCTAAAATTGGTCCAGAACAAGGAGCCCAGACCAATCCGGTGGCAAACCCCATAACATACCCCGCAGTAAAACCTGTTCCCTTACTTTTGATTTTATTTCTAAAAGGGGTAAGTAAATTGTTGATAAGCTCTTCTAATCTTATTCCGAGAGACGGAATCATCATGGAAAGACCTAAAAGACCTATAGCTATGACGGCTATTATCCTAAAAAGATTGGGATCGATATGGAAGATTTTCTCAAGATAAGATATTGAAAGGGTGAATATTGTAAAACTGGTCATAATGCCTAAAGTGATGCCCAATGGCCTTTGCTTACCACCAACTGATGAGGCCGATAGAATAATAGGCAATAATGGCCAAATACAAGGAGCCATGATTGTTACAAAACCTGCAATAAAAGTGAAAAATAGCAGTACGAGCATAGAATTTATACTGGTTTATTCTTCATAAACTTTTGTTTTATTGCTTTTATAGTTTTGCTAAACAAGCCAATTAAACTTTGTTCACGGTATTTAAAGTGCGGCTTTATATTTTCTGCTTCTTCGCCTTCATTAACATCAATAGAAGAAGATTTCCTGGTTGCAAGAACCTGTGATGGATAGACGCTCCTATGCCCTGTCATAAGAAAACTAATTACACAAGCAACGGTAGCATAAGGAGCGATTTTTGGACCAAATAACTCCACGGCCATTATACTTGCCGCTATAGGAGTATTTGCTGACCCTGCTAATAATGCTACTAAGCCTATTGCGGCAAAAGTAGCAATATCCAACCCTAATAAGTTAGCAAATAAAGTTCCCGAACTTGCTCCAATAAAAAATATAGGAGTAACTATACCGCCACTACCTCCAAAAGCAAGCGTGATGCTCGTAAAAACCATTTTTAGCAAAAAAGCATACCAAACTGTACCCACTCCCTGTAAACAAGATTGAATTGTATCTAATCCTAACCCAAGATATTCTTTTGAGCATATAAAAACTAACCCAACAATTGCTAAACCACCGATAATTCCTTTGATTGGTTTTGAAATCTTCAATTTTCCAGAAATAAAATCACCCAAGTGGAGTATTTCAATAAGAAGTGCCGAACAAACACCAAAGAATATACCCGCAAGGACAACCTTTATGAAGAAAGCATTACTAAAAACAGGAACGAAGTTCAAAGGGTGGTAAAAATAGGCTATACCTAATGCAGAAGAAATATGGTAACTGATAATCCCAGCAATAAATGATGGCAGAAGAACATCATATTGGATACTACCTATAAAAAGGACTTCAACTCCAAAAATGGCACCTGCTATTGGCGTGCCAAAAACAGAAGCAAAGCCTGCGCTTATACCGCAAATAACTAACTTTTTACGGTCGCTATCATCAAACTTAAATAAGGTAGCAAATACGGACGAAAGTCCTGCTCCTATTTGTGCACAAGGTCCTTCCTTCCCTACTGAACCGCCTGCGGCCAGAGTTATAATTGTAGCAACAAGCTTTACTGGCACAACCATTGCTTTAATCTTGCCAGAGCGTTTATGGATTGCCTCAATTACCTTTTCAGTTCCGTGACCTTCTGCATCAGGAGCCAGATATTTAATTATTGCTGCACTTAAAAACAATGCAACAGGAAGCAGAAGGAAATAGTAATTGTAATGGCTGCTAAATATCCTGCTCCAATTTAACACTTTCAAGAATAGTGTCGTAGACAAACCGACTAATATTCCTATTATTGAAGCTAAGAACACCCATTTAACAATACTAATGAATAAAATCGCTTGTTCTTTTAATTTAGTTCGCATCTTTCCTTTGCTAATGCTAATTAACCATCTAACTCTTAACCAAAAAAACCCTCTGCAATATATTCTATCACAGAGGGTTAGAAAGTCAAACTCCCCCTCGAGGACTCGAACCTCGGACCTGGTGGTTACACGTAACCCGAAATTACTTTCGGACGCGGACTATATCTTTGCCATGGCTTTTAGCTTTAGGCAGCAGGTGCATAGTCTCTGAACCTTCAACGCATTTCTGCGAAGCTCGGCTGCTGATTATCCCTTTAGGACTCCCAGCAATTCTCCTGCAGTTTCAACCACGGTTTCCCGTAGAAGCTGCGCTTTGAGCATGAAGTTCGCGATGACAATTGGCACAAAGTAACATACATTTATCCAATTCTTCCTTTACGCGATTCCAGCTTCTAGTATATCCTTTTTCAGAAATGCTGAAATCTTTAACAGAAGAATTAGTATGATGAAACTCCAAAGCCTCAATACAGCGATTATAACCGCATAACTGGCACTTCTTACCCTTATATTCAATCGCCATCTGTCTTACTTTCTTTCGCCTCGCTTTAACAGCAGCAATTAAATATTGTTTGCGGTCTTTGTACTTACGCGTATCGAGTCTTGCCAAAAGAACGCCTCCCTTCAACTTTTTGCTCGCCCGCTTTTGGCGGGCTCGCACAGCCACTCGCTCTACCAACTGAGCTAAGGGGGAATAGGGATTTATTTTACACTAAATAATCTGGCTTTCAAGTTTTTTTATCTCTAGATCTATACCGGTGATTTCTTTCTCAATTTCTTTTAAACGTCGACCATATTCGCGAGCCTTATCTTCATCAGAATAGAATTTCGGACTAGAAAGGGATCGAGCTTTAGCATAACTTTCTAATTGTAGATTCTCTTTTTTCTTCTCTAGTTTACTAATTTCTGCTCGAATACTGGTATTATGGATTTTGCGTTTCTTTTCCTCTTCCTTGATTTTCTTTTCTAATTCCTTTGTTCTTAGCCTCTCCTCTTCTTGTTTGGACTTCCCAGGATCAACTTTTGTTTTTCTTTGCTCAATAATAACTTCATCCCGGTCTTTCTTCTCAAAATAATAATCAAAACCGCCAGGAAATTTCCTGATTCTCCCATTTTTTACTTCGTAAACCACATTAGCTACAGAACGCACAAAATAGATATCATGGCTTATAAATACAAGGGTCCCCTGATAATCTACTAATGCCCGTACTAAAGCTTCAACTGCATCTACATCAAGGTGTGTTGTCGGCTCATCCAGAAGAAGAAAATTCGGTGGATTAATTAAAAGTTTGGCCAGAATCAAACGGCTTTTCTCTCCTCCGGATAAAACCTTTACTTTTTTCTCGGCATCATCTCCGGTAAATAAGAATGCGCCGAGAATTGTACGGATAATTTCTTCAGACATAAATCCCGGAGCGGCTGAATAGGCCTCTCTTAAAACAGTATTTTCAGTATTTAAAACATCGGTTCTGGTTTGAGAAAAATAACCGATATCAACATTGTGCCCGACAATACGGTTACCTGTGCTAGGCTCAATTACCCCAGCCAGGATTTTTAGGAGTGTCGATTTACCTGCTCCATTATCACCTGCTAAAACTGCTTTTTCTCCTTGAGTTATTTCAAAATCTAGGTCTTTATAAACTTCGATTTCGCCGTAATTCTTGGCAATTTTCTCAAGCTCGATTATTTTATGCCCGCTTCTTCTCGTCTGCGGAAAGCTAAAACTTCCGATACTTTCCCGGGTATCTGGAGGTAGCTGAACTGCTTCTTTCTCCAATCTTTCAAGGGCAGTGCGCTTAGCCCGCACTGATGCTGCCTTATTAGGCTGAGCATGAAAACGTGAAACAAATTTTTCTAATTGCTCCCTTTTCTTTTCCTGCTCTTTATATAACTTTTCAAGATGGATTCTTCTTTCTTGTTTTATCTGCTCATAATGTTCATAGTTACCACCGACTTTTGTAATTATTCCATTCTCAAGGACTAAAGTATAATTAGTTACATCGGTTAAGAATGCCCGATCGTGGGAAATCATAATAAAAGTTCCCCGAAAATTCGATAAATAATCTTTTAACCAAAGGGCTGCATTTAAATCCAAATAGTTAGTTGGTTCATCCAAAAGTAATAAATCATACTGATAGGTAAGAAGCTTGGCCAGCAAAGTTCGCATCTGCCAGCCGCCACTCATATCTTTGATTGGCCGGGTAAAATCCCTTTCCTTAAAACCTAAGCCCATTAAGATCTTCTCTGCTTTGTGCTCAAGCTCAAAATAATTTAAGGTTTCTAAATCATGCAATACCTCGCCATAGCGCCTTGAACCAGCCTGATTATTATTTTCAAGCTCATCCTTCTCATGCTTTAAGCGCATAATCCGATCATCACCTTCAGTTAGTTCAGAGATTACAGTTCGATCAGATTTAAAACTTGCCTCTTGAGGAAGATAGCCTATGTGCGTATTCTTATTTAACCTTATCTCACCCTGCGAAGGCTCAATTTCTCCCAAAATAAGAGAAAAAAGCGTGCTCTTACCTGCGCCATTAGGCCCAATCAAACCGATCCTTTCTCCTCTATTAATATTAAGCGAGATGCCTTCAAAAAGGATTTTCTTACCGTAATTTTTAGAAAGATTAGTAATAGTAATCATGGCCTATGAAATTATGCGGCGGGCTTCTAGGGATTTAGAAAGCGTATTAGAATCTGCGTATTCTAAATTTGAACCAACAGGCAAGCCTAAACCGATACGACTTAATTTTACCCCCAATGGCTTAAGCACATTACTTAAATATATAGCGGTGGTTTCGCCTTCCGTATCGGCATCAGTAGCAATAATAACTTCTTTAATATTATTTTGTTTTACGCGATTAATCAACCCTTCGATCTTTAAATCACTTGGGCCCCTTCCTTCCAAAGGAGAAATAGAACCCAGCAAAACATGATATACCCCAACAAAACTGCCTGCTTTCTCTATTGCTGTTACATCTTGGGTTTTCTCAACTATGCAAATAATATCTTTGTGCCTACGGGCATCCTGACAAATCTTACAAAATTCTTCTTCGCTTAAATTATTACATAATTTACAAAAACGTACATTTTCTTTTACTTTTACAATAGAATCAGCTAAGGTTTTAACTTCATCGCGCGAAGCACCGAGCATGTAATTAACAATCCTTTCGGAACTTCTCCTGCCGATTCCCGGAAGTTTAGTTAAACTTTCAATTAATTTCTCTATAGATTCGGTATAATTACCCATCAATCTTCCTTAATCAACCTTCCATGAAAAGTATCCATGACTGACTTAATAAAATGTCCGCCAGAATCATCTGTTTTAGGTTTACTTTCAGCAGATAAAATAAAATTAACCCTTAAGTTAGTATTTAATGTTTCGCTTAAATTCTTCTCGACGATTTCTTTGTTTTCCCTGCCTTCTAAAGATTCTTTATGTAATGAGTGACTTTTCGGAAAAGAGATTGTTAATAAATTGCCCTGCAATCTTAAAGGTTCCCCCTCGCTTAAATATGTCGCAACAGACATTTTAATTCTGCCTAAGCTTTCAATTATATTATTCCAGGCATCTTTAATATTATCTAAAGTTACGCTGATATCCATAACAGGCGGATCAATAGTTTTCTTCTCATCTTCTTTTCTTGGAATAACTATATTTTGTTTTATTGGTGTCTGTGCAGGCGCAGCCTGATTTGCCATAGAAACAGCTGCGGCCTTCTTGTCATGGGAAAGCCGAATCAAACTTACTTCTAAAGGAATGCGCAAAGAATCCAGTCTCTTAGCCATTTCGTAAGTATTTGCCAAGATGTTAAAGGAAATAAATATCTCTTCCAAGCTTAATTTCTGTGATTGCTTGACTAAGCGATCGCAAATATCCTGGGGCAAATCTATTAATTTAATATCGCCTTTTGTAACCTTAGCAATCATAAGATTTCGATAATGCTCAATAAGGTTACCTAAAAATACGCCGATATCTTTTCCCCCATCGATAATCTTATTAAATAACTCTAGGCACCCTTTCGGATCTTTCTGAATTATTTTATCAGTTAATTCAAACAGGGCTTCCTGTTGAACAAGACCTAAAACCGAGATAACATCGTTTAATGAAATCTTATCTTTGGAAAAAGAAACTAACTGATCCAGTATCGATTCGGCATCACGAAGCGCTCCATCGCTAGATTTGGCAATCGCAAGTAAAACGTCTCTGTCTACATTGACTTTCTCGGATTTAACAATTCTTTCCAGTTGGGAGATTATTTCCATAACCGAGATTCTACGAAAATCCAAGCGCTGACAGCGGGATAATACTGTCGAAGGGATTTTATCCGCATGAGTAGTAGCAAAAATAAATTTAACAAAATCCGGAGGCTCTTCCAACGTTTTTAAAAGTGCGTTAAAAGCCTGATTAGAAAGCATATGCACTTCATCAATAATATAGATCTTGAATTTTCCAGAGGTAGGAGAAAACTTTACATTTTCACGCAAGGTTCTAACATCATCGACTCCGGTATTAGAGGCGCCATCTATCTCAATAACATCAAGGGAGCGACTCTGTGAAATCTCCAAACAAGCGCTACATTTACCGCAAGGATTAACTGTCGGGCCAGTTTTGCAATTTAATGCCTTGGCCAGAATTCTTGCTGTTGAAGTTTTGCCAACACCACGCGGTCCGGCAAAAAGATATGCGTGCGCAAGCCGGTTCTTTTCTAAGGCGCTTTTTAAAGTAGTAACAACGCTAGGCTGACCAACGATCTCATCGAAATTCCCGGGACGCCATTTTAATGCAAAAACTGTGTAGGACATAATATCATGTGGTTATGGCGGCGCCGAAGCCATTGGCTTCGGCATCCGCCTTTTGCCGCCAGAGGCGGCAAAATGGCGGAGAGGCTGGGATTCGGACCCAGGGTCCCAGTTACCCAGGACAATTGCTTAGCAGGCAACTGCTATCGACCGCTCAGCCACCTCTCCAAATTTCTATCTATTTACGTAGTATGAAATTTGGATTTCAAGTTCACCATAGGTGAACGAGAAATCTTACCCTTCATCTATCGAATCTTTCTTCTTTTTTTCTTAAAGAACTCTTTTAATATTAAACCGCATTCTTCTTCTAAAATACCGCCTTCAATCTTAATTCTATGATTAAGTTTCTTATTACTGGCTATATTAATTATGGAACCGCAGGCCCCTGTTTTGGGATCTCTTGCGCCAAAATAGATATGTTTTATTCGAGCCAAAACTAACGCACCTGCGCACATACTGCAAGGTTCAATTGTAACATAGAGACTTGCCTCATTCAACCACTTTGTACCTAGAAAATTTGTGGCGCTAGTCAAGGCAAGCATTTCGGCGTGCGCAGTCGGATCCCTTAAACGTTCTATCTGATTATATCCACGGGCAATAATTCTTCCGGAATGGACAATTACTGCGCCAACAGGGACTTCATCTTCATTAAAAGCAACCCTGGCTTCTTTTAATGCCTCAGACATAAAAAATTCGTTAAATTTAGCCATATTCCACGATTTAAAAATCAATCTTCGGAGAACGTATTATCAGAAAAGGTAAGCTTTAATTCTTAACACGGGGCAAAGCTACAATAAATTTAACTTCGTTATTTTTAACATTTTCAGCCCAAATATCACCACCATGGAGCTCAACAATATCCTTGGCAATAGCTAATCCCAGTCCGGTACCTTCTTTTTCATTATCAAGCCGTTTAAATTTCTCAAAAATCAAACCTAGCTTATCAATCGGGATATTGTCTGAATTGTTAGCAAACTCTATCCTTACAAACTCACCAGAAGTAAAAGCGTATATTGATAACCAACCAGACTTAGGAATATATTTTAATGAATTACTAAGCAAATTTCCTATAACTTCCTTAATTTTATCTCGATCCACCAACGCAAGTAAAATTCCCTCTGGAATTCTTTTGGTAACAGTTATGTTCTCTTTATTAAAGAGGACTTCAAATTCGTTTATTTTTTCTAACAGAACTGCTGATAAATCGGTTTTTTCTTTTTTTAAACTAACCATACCAGCTTCTATCTTATATAAATCTAATAATGTTTCGATTGTATGTGACATGTTATCCAGGGTTGACTGACAGGAAGAAAGACGAATCTTCTGTTCCTGGTTTACAGTGCCGCTTGAACCGCTGGCAAGAAGACCCAGCAGTTCTTTTATGATCAATATCGGTGTCTTAAAATCATGAGATATAGACGCGACTAATTCCGCCTTTATCTGTTCGCTACGCTTTATTTCTATGGCATAAAAAATAATCTTACCTAAAAGAACTTTAATCGTATTATAACCTAAAACAAATCCGAGAATTGAAATAAAGATCAAGACGTATAAAACAAAACTGATCTTTGTAATATCTATACCGCTACCTAAGATAATATAAAAAAGCGTTAAAAGAGGAATAACGCCCATAAGGGCAAAAACCAATTTAAATTTGTAAAAAGGATCTTCCCTAAGCTCTTCTAAAACAAGCTTAGACATATTTGAAATTATTTCTTTATTAAATATTTTCTTATCCATATTGAAATATATGCGCCCAGCAGGGGTCGAACCTGCAACAACCAGCTCCGTAGGCTGGTGCTCTATCCAGTTGAGCTATGGGCGCAATAAAATTATTTTCTTAATCTATTCCTATCTTTCAAAACCCATATAGGCTGGTGCTCCCTGCCTGCCGGCAGGCAGGTATCCAGTTGATCTATGGGCGCAAAAAATCAGCTACTTTATCAAATCTTGTCTTTTAGTTCCTAATTCTACAAGTGCTGCCTGCGGATCGTTAACATATTTACGGCAAAAATCAGTTACTTCCTTCATCCCCTTAATACCTTTTTTTAGTAAAAGCTTTAAGATGTTTGAGCGCACCTTTATTTCTTCCATGATTTCCGGAGCAGTTCTACCGCTTACCCGGGCAAGCCTATCGCGATATTCACTACTGACTGCAGATTCAACAAACTTTGCGCTTCCTAAATCGTAAGTCCATAAACTAGAAAGAAGAATTGTTTTATCTGCCATGCCAGCAGTTTCAACTAATTCACCAACTACCCTGGCAATTTTGCCATTTATATTATACCGACGCATAATTACAAACACATCTACTAAATTGACTAAAACTTCGGGGGCATTCATCGGCTCATTCTCAAGACGGATAATTGTTTCACGAGCAGTTGAAGCGTGCAAAGTGCCCATGCAATACTTTCCTATGTTCATTGCCGTCATTAAATCCTGGGCTTCTTGGCCTCTAACCTCACCAACAATAATTCTATCAGGACGCATGCGCAAAGAATTCTTCACTAAATCAGCAAGACTTGTATCCTCGTCGCTTTCAAGTCTAGAACAATTTTCTTCCAACTCAGTATTCAGTTCTAAGGTGTCCTCAATAACTACGATACGATCATGAACAGATATAAAACTAAACAAGGCATTTAAAAGGGTGGATTTCCCGGCACCAGGGCCACCTGAAATGATAATATTTGCCGGCTTAATCCCTAAACCATCTACATACATCCAGAATTGAGCGGCAATCTCAGAATTTAACGTCCCATTTTCGATCAGCTCAATAATACTAAGGGGTCTTTCTTTGGCCCGGGTTATTGTAATCTGCGGACCAAAAGGAGAATAAACAATATTGCATCTCCCTTTTATTTCTACAAGCTCAACGTTATTAATTTTATTAATGGTTTTACGTCCGGAGAAAATAACTAATTTTTTTATAAACAAATCTATATCTTCTTTTGTTTCAAATTTCTTGTCTGTCTTAATTAATCCGCGCTTAGTCTTATGTACATAAATAGGCGAAAGATAATTAATCATAATATCTTCGACTTCAGGGTCATTTAAAAACTCATCAATAACCCCGTAAGTTAAGAATTCGCTGAAAAGCGTCTCCATATTAAGTATTTTTAACTTTCTTATTAAACTTTGTCCTTGAGGGGAATTATAAACCTCTAGAAAAGTTTGGAATAAAATCTCGCGCTTCCTAGATGTATCCTGAAGCAAGAAAATCTTACCCGCCAATTTATCCAAAATCTCATTTTCTATTGCAATTCTTTCTTTTTCCATTTATGCTCCTTTAAAGTTAAGTTCCTATAACATTAATGGATGAAAAGCATTATAACTGTTAACAATAAATTGTGCAACCAGAATCTTATATAGCTGAATCCTTTTTTACCGCTTGAGCCTTGATTTTAGCGCTATTTTCCTTAATTTGTTTCTCAAGACCTATTTGCTTCTCACGTAAATCTCGTATTGCTTGCTTTAAAGAATTAATCTGAAATAAATACTTTTCCTGATTATCCTCAAAAGATTTCAAGCGTTGATTTAAAAATGAATCGGATTCATTTCTAAGTTTATCCTGCTGCTCTAGGCGTTCCTGTAATTCTTTAAGACGCACTTCTGTTTCTTGATTAAAACTTAGAATTCGCCCTTCATATCCGCTTAAACGAGAATTTACTTCAGTCACAAAATTAGTCTTTAGCGTCGAAATCCCTTCCTCTAGAATAGCTATTTTAGAATTAAGCATTTCTTCAAGCTCTCTTTGATAATCAAGCTTCATGATAAACTCTTGATTATTTCTCTTACTGTCCATTTCATTCCTAATTGAATCTTCTATCTTTTTTCTCTCTTCCCAATCGTTTACAATTGAGTCTTTTAATCTTTTTTCAGAATCATTCTGTAGTTTATTCTGATAAAATATCGTTATTACAAGGAATAAACAAACCAATAGCAATATTGTATTAATCCTATTTTTCATAACTAATGATCAGGTTTTGTAATATCCTGCTAATGCTTTTATAGAGACTTTCAGAATTAGCTTCAACTATCAATCCTGCATGATTTTTCTTAAAGAAAACTAAAAAATCCTTCTCCCCTAGCTGATTTCTCCTAATTACTTTTTTGGATATTCTCTTTATACCTACAATCTCCTGAGAATCTACTGTTTTTGTTATGCGAGAATATAAAATTTAAACTTATCAAACATATTTCCATAACTCTCGTCGCTACAAGACATTATAGAACCAATATCATTATTGTCAATGAGTTATGGAGATCCGCACGCTAATTTAGTTTTTTTTAGGTTTATTACGGAATGTTCATATGTTGGGCGAGAAAATAATGGGCTTAAAAAGACAAGTTCCCCTTATCTTGACTAAGCTAATATCTTTTGTAATAAATTAAATAAATAACCTGTGATTATAATGCCTATGGTGGTTATTCCGAAAAAAATAGCTATTAATCTCAGTTTCATTACCCTCCTTAACATAATTGCTTCGGGTAGGCTTAATGCAGAAACTGCCATCATAAAAGCTAAAGCTGTGCCCAATGGAAAGCCTTTCTGAAATAAAACTATTGCCACGGGAAGTATCGCAGCACAGCTACCATACAAAGGAACGCCTATTAGTGCAGCGATAGGCACTGAGAAGAATCCTGTCTTGCCAATCATTTTCTGGATTGCTTCCTGTGGTATATAATTATGAATCAAAGCTCCAATAGCAACACCAATCAATACCCAAACCCATAATTTCTTAATAATCGATAGCGCTTCATTAAGACCAAAAATTACCCTATCTTTAAATCCACGGTATTTTTCCTTATTATCGAAAATATCGGTATCGGGAGTAATTATATCCTGTACAATATATTTTTCTAAGCGCATCTTTCCTAAAATAAGTCCGGAGCCTACACCAATAATTATTCCGCTTATAACATATGCCAACGCAATCTTCCATCCGAAGAACCCAAACATTAAAACTACCAAGTATTCATTTATTATGGGAGAGGTAATGAGGAAGGAAAATGCTATTCCTAATGGTATTCCTGCCTCAATAAAGCTAAAGAAAATTGGTATTGAAGAACACGAGCAAAAAGGAGTAATTGCACCAAATAAAGAAGCAAATAAATTACCTAATCCTTTACTTTTAGTTAACCAATCCTTGATTTTTTGCTGTGGCAAAAACGTCCTTAAAAAACCAATAGCGGTTATCAATGCAAAAAGCAACAATGTAATCTTTATTGAATCATATAAAAAGAAATTAACCACACCTGCCCATTTTGATTGAGTTGGCAGCTTTAATATCCCATAAACAAGCCAATCAACGGCTAACTGCAGCATGTTTTATTTCCCTTATCAGTTGGTTTGCAACAACATGGGGATGATTTAGCTTTTTCTTCCATTTTCTTATCCAACTTATCAAACATCCTCGAAAAGAATCCTTTTTTTGATTTTCTTTCTTCCTGCTTACCTTCCATC
>Ga0247841_10009914_pt1 | contig 13146 bp, 12 predicted proteins | sample LaCruzMarch2015__2_FD_192410 | JGI IMG/M metagenome (GOLD analysis project Ga0247841, IMG submission 192410) | Freshwater microbial communities from meromictic Lake La Cruz, Castile-La Mancha, Spain - LaCruzMarch2015_18m | ecosystem: Environmental > Aquatic > Freshwater > Lake | place: Spain... | reverse complement strand
TAGAATTGAGGCGGTTTATATTAATGAATATGAAATATATGGAGCAATAGGTGACAGCGATTATTTTACCGTCGTTGCGGCGGAGAATCCGGCAACTTACACTTTAACAACCACAGCCGTAAATGGAACTATTACAAAAACTCCAAATCAATCAACCTTTAATTCTGGAGATACGGTGACTTTGACTGCCGCACCCAGCGCAGGTTATCGTTTTGTAAATTGGACTGGAGATGCGACAGGAACAACAAGCCCGGTTACTATTACAATGACCGCCAACAAATCTGTAACTGCCAACTTTGCGCAAGACAGCGTAGCTTGCACCGACACAGATAACGGGAAAAATTATTTTACAAAAGGAACTGCGACTGGTCTATATGGGGCATACACAGACTTGTGTTATGCGGCGGAAAGAAGAATATTTGAATATTATTGCGACGCAGATCGCGGATACTCCCAAGGAGAATGGTACAACTGTCCTAACGGGTGCAGTGACGGCGCTTGCATATCTGATTCTTCTTGCAACCCAAGCTGGTCTTGCGCGGCATGGAACACTTGCGAAAGCAACCAGCAGACACGTGTTTGCACAGACTCAAATAATTGCGGAGTTGCCACAGATAAGCCCGAAGAAACGCGTGCATGCGTAGCCAACGGTTGTGTTGATTCGGATGTTAGCACAGCTTATCCCGATGGAAAGAATTATTTTACTTCGGGAACTGTAATTGACAACAGTCCCACGGCACTTGCCGTATTCGGCCATGCAATGACTTTTACCGACATATGCTATGCGGCTGACAAAAGAATATTCGAATATTATTGTGACACGACCTTGGGATATTCTCGTGGAGAATGGCATGACTGCCCAAATGGATGCAGTAATGGCGCCTGCATACAAGGTTCAGCTCTTGTTCCTAATAACAAACCCGTTGCTCAGCAGAATGTTTTAGACTTGATGGCAGCTTCTCTGGCATCCATTGCCGAGCAAATAAGAGCCTTGCTTTTGAATAAATAATTTTGACTCGCAAAAGTTCCGCTGGACAAAGCGGAACTTTTTGTATATAATCTTAATAAGACTAAACTTCAACCTTAAAGGAAGGGAGGTTGGACATGCAGCAGCACCTTGGCAATTTTGTAGGAGGGAGACGAAGCCCGGAGAGGAGGTGATCCAGCATCTACCCGGGGCCGGACAGAGAGAGGTCTCAGAGGAGGCAAAAGGGACCTGTCGTGTTTCTCTGATTAGGTGTTTTCTAGGAAGGAATGGCTTATGTCCGATGTGCACCACGAGGTTAGCGAGGAGCTGGGGCGATTTCTTTCTGACCACATCAATGGAGCTACCGTGTTCACGGTTGAGCTATACGAGAGGGTCAGGAAGGCACACAGGAAGTTCTTCCCCAAGGAAGAGGAGGTAAGCCCCGAAGTGGTGAAGCAGATTCTGGAGAGGAAAAACGCGAGCAAAGAGCCGCAGTGTGAAGTTCTGCAGAATGTAGATAATTCCCGCACAACCCGGAAAGTCACAATCACTCGCTCTCGACGCCATCGGGCGTTTTGCCGGCATTAGTCGTCGGCGCCCGAGTTAGGTGTTTCTGGTCTAGTTTCTCATATGGCTGTGGCAGGCAACTGCTCACAGCCGATTTTTTTTGAATAAAATAGGGGCTTGGTCCGTTAGAAATTTAGATTTCTAACGGACCTTGCATTAACTATAAAAATATGATAAAATAGTAAAATATGGAAGAAGAAAATCAACAAAAATCGAGCTTTAAAACAGAGTTAACGCAGAAGTATCTGCCCTTTATTTGGGAGGTTTTCAAGATATTTATTGTGGCATCGGTGATAGTTTTGCCGATTCGTTATTTTTTATTCCAGCCATTTATTGTTAAAGGCGACTCAATGGTGCCAAATTTTCAGTCGGGAGATTATCTAATTGTTGACGAACTTTCTTACAGGTTTTCTGAACCTCAAAGGGGAGACGTGATTGTTTTTAAATATCCAAAAGACACAACTCAGAGATTTATAAAAAGAGTCATCGGGCTTCCAGGGGAAACTGTGGACATTAAAGACGGAAGCGTTACAATCTTAAAAAATGGGAGTAGTACCACATTAGATGAAAAGTATCTTCCTGCCAATTTAAAAACTTTTGGCAATATAAATACAACTTTAAAGCCTGACGAATATTTTGTTATGGGAGATAACAGAGAATATTCTTTTGATTCAAGAGCATGGGGAGTTGTTCCGAGAGAAGATATAATAGGAAAAGCATTTTTAAGAGTTTTACCATTAGCTGCGCTATCAAATTTTCCAGCGCCAAGCTATTAAATATTAAGCATGTCAAAAAACCGACTTCAAACTTTAACTGGAATGCACGATGTATTGCCTGAAGACCAGGCGATTTTTGGCAAGGTGCAAAAAGCAGTTGAAAATGTTGCCAATTATTATAGCTTCAAAAAAATAGAAACTCCAATTGTGGAAGACGCAGAGGTGTTTTCAAAAGGCGTTGGAGCTTATACAGACATTGTGGGCAAAGAAATGTACACATTCCGCACAAAAGGCGGAGATGTGGTTTGTTTAAGACCAGAAGGAACAGCTCCTATAATGAGAAGCTATATTGAACATGGAATGCACAACCTGCCACAGCCTGTAAAATTATGGTATTCAGGGCCGTTTTTCAGATACGAAAGGCCTCAAGCAGGCAGATACAGGCAGTTTCACCAATTTGGCTTTGAGGCATTGGGAGAAAAAAATCCGTCTGTTGATGGCCAGATTGTGCAGATGAGCTATGACGTGCTAAAAGAACTAGGATTTAAGAATTTAACAATAGAAGTAAATTCAATAGGAGATTCAGAATGCAGGCCGTATTTCAAAAAAATATTGGCAGGATATTTTAAATCCAGAAAATCTTCTTTGTGTCCAGATTGCCAGAGAAGGCTGAAAGAAAATCCTTTGAGAATTTTAGATTGTAAAGAAGAAAAGTGCCAGAGAGTAAAGGCTGGCGCCCCCCAAATAATTGATCACTTATGCAAAGATTGCCACAGCCACTTTAAACAGGTTTTAGAATTTTTGGACGAACTAGAATTGCCATACACTTTAAACCCATATTTGGTAAGAGGGTTGGACTACTACACAAAAACCGTTTTTGAAATTGTTGAAAAATCAGAAGACGGAACTGCAATTGGAACCTTGATTGGGGGAGGCAGATATGATAACTTAGCAAAAATGCTGGGAGGAAGAGATACCCCAAGTTGCGGAGCTGCCGGAGGGATAGAAAGGATAGTAGGGCTTATAAAAGCCAGAGACGCAAAACCAGGAAAAAAACCGGAAGAGCCAAAAATATTTTTGGCCCAGCTTGGACAAATGGCAAAAAGAAAAAGCTTAAAGCTTTTTGAAGAGTTTAGAGAAGCAAAAATTCCGGTTGCAGAATCTTTTTCAAAAGATTCATTGAAGTCCCAATTAAGGGCAGCTGACAAACTGGGAATAAAATATGTATTGATTTTTGGACAAAAAGAAGCATTGGAAAATTTTGTCACACTAAGAGATATGGAAACCGGAACACAAAAAGAAATTAAATTAGACAAGGTCGTAAAAGAAATGCAAGCAAAGATTAAAAAATAAATATGCTTAAAGTAACCAAAAAAGAAAAAGAAAGCCCGCAGAACTTGGTTCATCGCTTTACAAAAGTAGTCCGCCAATCAGGCGTTCTTATACAGGTAAGGGGAAATCAGTTTCACAAAAGAGCTAAATCAGATTTGGCAAAGAAGAGATCGGCTTTGAGGCGCGTTGAGCTTAAAGCTCAAAAAGCCAGAGAAGCAAAATTAGCCAAGCCTAAATAGTTTTTATGGCGTTAAAACAGCAAATACAAAGCAATTCAACAGATGCCCTGAAATCGGGGAATACTGAAGTTTTGTCTACTTTGCGAATGTTGCTGGCTTCAATTTCTGTCAAAGAAAAAGATAAACGCTATAAGCTTAAGTTGGAAAAAGACGCAGAGTTGACCGACGAGGAAATAATTGACACTGTTTCTTCTGAGATTAAAAAAAGGAAAGACGCAATAACTCTTTATGACCAGGGAAACAGGCCAGAGCTAGCAGAAAAAGAGAAAAAAGAAATTGAGATTTTAAAAAAATATTTGCCGGAACAGTTGTCGATAGAAGAGATTAAAAAATTGGTTTCAGAATCAATAAACAAAGTCGGTGCCAGCGAGATGAAGGATATGGGCAAGGTGATGGCAGATTTGAACCCCAAAGTTAAAGGTAGGGCAGACGGCGGAGAAGTTTCAAAAATTGTGAAAGAATTGCTATCAAAATAAACTTAAAAACGGCCTATGTGGGCCGTTTTTTGTTGCCCGGTGTTTTATTGTTTTTAAGGCTAAAATGGCCCGTATGGCCAATTAGGGGTCAAAACGGTACATTCCTGAATACCCATATTTTGCGCTACGGGCCCGCCCCGTCCTCTTTTATTTTTATTCGGTCTTTTTTGTTTTGTGCTAAAGTGTTGTAAAATAAAAATATATATTAAAAAATGATCGACCTCGGGAGTCGAACATTATGCCTAGTAGAAAAGAACAATTTGAGACCGGGAAAATTTACCACGTCACGATGCGGGCATTGGATGACAATCTAATTTTTAAAGACGAGAACGACCATTTCAGGGGGATTTTTTCTTTGTATGAATTTAATAACTCAAATCCGGTAAATATTTCTATTAGAAGGCGAAACCGCATTATTGAGAAAAAGAAGGAAAAAATGATCGATGTCGGAGGTCGATCAGTTTTTGTTGATGAAAGAGACAAAATGGTTGAAGTTTTGGCCTTCTGTTTTATGCCAAACCATATACATTTAATGCTAAAACAAGTAAAAGGTAATGGCATATCAAAATTTATGCAAAAAGTTGGAGGTGGTTATGCAAAATATTTTAACAAAAAATATGCTCGGAAGGGGCACGTTTTTCAGGACGCTTTTAAAAGTGTTTACATAGAAAATGATAATCAATTTATGACTACAGCATCATACATATTTACAAACCCTATTGCTTTGATTGAGCCGGGCTGGAAGAAATTTGGCATAAGAAGCCATACAGTAAAGGAAGTAAGAGAATTTTTAGCAAGCTATAAGTGGTCAAGCTATTTGGATTGCATCGATATTAAAAATTTTCCTTCTGTTACGGAAAGAGAATTTTTATTGGATATGATGGGCGGGGCAGAAGGCTTAAAAAACGTTATAACAGATTGGATCGAGCATAAAAAAGAAGTTTCGATCGATGTCGGAGGTCGAACAGTTTAAAATATGGTATAATATAGGAATGATAGAGATAAACAACCTTACGCGTTTTCGCGTAGATAAAAAGTTATTCACAGGGATTGCAAAAAAAGTATTAAAAGGCGAAAATAAGGAAACGAAAACATTGTCTCTTGCTTTTGTGAATAAAGAAGAGATAAAAAAGTTGAATAAAAAATATCGCGGAAAGAATAAACCCACGGATGTACTCGCCTTCGGCGAAAATCCGAAATCCGAAATCCGAAATCCGAAAATTTTTGGTTTGGGAGAAATTGTTATTTGTCCGGATATGGTGAAGGAAAAAGAAGAAGATATTCGGTTAGTTTTTATCCATGGGATTTTGCATTTGTTGGGATACGACCATGAAAAAAGCAAGGCAGAAGAAATAAAAATGCAAAGCAAAGAAGATTTTTACTTAAAAAAGATTTAAATTATGGCTCGAGGGAACATTGTAGCCGGTTTGGATATCGGCACGCATACTATAAAAGCTTTGGTGGCCCAAAGAAGGTCAAAAGGCTGGGAGCTTTTGTCGTATGCTGAAATTCCTTCATTTGGGCTTCGCAAGGGCGCTGTCGTAAATACAGACGACGTGGCAAGAAACATACAATTACTAATGTCGGGACTTGAAAAGGACTCAGGTAAAAATATCGGGTCTGTTTTTGTAAACATTGGCGGAAGCCATATGTATGTTACGCCTTCCGATGGAATTATTTCAGTTTCAAGAGCAGATCAGAGAATTTCTAAAGAAGATGTTGAACGGGTTTTGCAGGCAACTCGAGCAATAAACATCTCTTCAAAAAATGACGAGATTTTAGATGTTTTTCCAAAAGAGTTTATAATTGACGACCAAAAAGGAATAAAACAGCCGGTTGATTTAACGGGAATAAGATTGGAAGCAAAAGTTTTGTTGTTGTGCGTTTTTTCTCCTTATTTTATAAATTTAACCCAGTCCGTTTTAAATTCCAGATTGCAAATTGATGATATTATTCCGTCTCCTTTGGCTGCGGCAAAAGCCGTGCTAACTCCCCAACAAAAAGAATTGGGTGTTGCTCTGGTTGATATCGGAGCTTCAACTACCAGTCTCGCGGTTTTTGAGGAGGGAGAATTAATGCACTTGGCAGTTTTCCCCATTGGGTCTGCAAACATAACAAATGACATTGCAATCGGCCTTAAAACCGAAGTAGCAGTGGCAGAGTCTATTAAAAAACAGCACGGGTCGTGCATATTTGCCAAAACCGATAAAGAAAAAAAAGATCAGCAAAGGAAAAAAATTGAGCTTTTCGATGAATTATCTTCGTTGTCTTTTACAAAGAAAAATTTAGTGGATATTATAGAGCCCAGAGTTTCTGAAATTTTAGATTTAATACAAAAAGAGTTAAAAAAAATAAATCGCCAAGAACAGTTGCCCGGAGGAATTGTTTTAACCGGCGGAGGCGTTAAAATTCCAAAAATAAAAGAACTCGCAAAACAGCAACTAAAACTTTCTTGCCAATTAGGCGTTCCAAAAGGAATTGAGGGCGTTGAAGCAGATCCATCCTTGGCAACAGTGGTCGGTTTGGCCTTGGAAGGAGTTGATTTTGGCGAAGAACCAGGTATACTGGGACTTACTAAGGGATGGAGCCAAAAATTTAAAAAAATGTTTCGGCTATTTATTCCCTAAAAAAGATATGCAGCCAAACATAAAAGTTATTGGAGTTGGAGGTTCCGGCTCTAACACGGTTTCGCGCATGGCGAAATTTGATATTCAGGGCATAGAGCTGGTTGCTGTAAATACAGACGCTCAGGCGCTTCATTTTTCAAAAGCCGGGCGTAAAATTTTGATTGGAAAAGAAGTTACAAAAGGTTTGGGAACCGGGATGGATTTAAATTTGGGAAAACGGGCGGCAGAGGAAAACAAGGATGAGTTGTTAGAAATTGTAAAAGGCTCGGATATGGTTTTTATTACCTGCGGACTGGGCGGAGGTACCGGTAGCGGGGCCTCTCCTGTTATTGCTGAAATTGCAAAGAGTCTTGGTATTTTAACTGTGGTTGTGGTAACAACCCCCTTTTCTTTTGAGGGCGCTCAAAGAAAAAAAATTGCCGACGAAGCACTTTCTAATTTAAAAGGAAAAACAGATTCTTTGTTGGTTATATCAAACGACAAGCTTTTAAAAGTTATTGATGAAAAAACAACAGTATCAAACGCTTTTTACATGTGCGACGAGGTTTTAAGGGAGGCGGTTCAAGGAATTACAGATTTGATATTGGCTCCGGGAATTATAAATATTGATTTTGCGTCGGTTTTATCAATTATGAAAAATTCCGGCAATGCCCTTTTTGGCGTAGGAAAAGCGTGCGGAGAAAACCGGGCAGTGGTGGCGGCGAATTCGGCAATAAATTCTCCCTTGCTTGATTTTTCTATTAAAGGTTCAAAAGGAGTTTTATTTAACGCCTCCGGCCAAGATGTTACTTTGAATGAAATTTCCGAAGCGGCGAATGTAATCACAAAAAATGTTGACCCCAAAGCCCAGATAATTTTTGGAGCGGTAAAGGATAATAATTTAAAAAAAGGAGAAATAAAAATCACCGTAATCGCAACAAAATTTTAATTAAATTAAATTATAAAAAACATGTTGAATCGGAGTGAGGGGATGCCGGATCCCGAAAAAGGGCCGGAAGAAACAAAAGAAGAATCAGAAGAAGAAATTTTTGAACGTTACCGCCAAAGGATGGATAATTGGTATGACCTGATAAAAGGCCCCCGTACAGATTCAATAGAGATTATTCAAGAAAGAATAATAAAAGGAGAGTTTTCGCCAAAAGGAAATGAAGATTCTCCCGAAACCAGGGCTTGGGATCTGGCGATGCTAACAGTTAAGATGGAAATAGAAACAGCCGAAAAGGAAAATAGACCTATAAATTTACCCGGTTTTAGCAAAGAATTTTCCCAAAATATGTTTAATATGCGCAAAGAGATAGAAGAAGAACGCACCGAAGCGCTTTCAAAATTACACGAAAAATCAAAGCAGAACACGTAAAAATACCCCGAAAAAGGGTATTTTTCTTTAGGAGATTAAGTTTTCATTAATTTTTTTAAAGTTATCCACAATTTTAACGGCAAAGTGGGGCTTGACCTGTTCCTTGGCGGGAGTAAAATATAATAACGTCGTTGAAAATATTAAAAAATAATAATAAGGCATTTAAATAAGTTTATTGTTTAGGAATGAGTCCCAGAATTTTTAAACAATAAATTTGATTAAAGGCAATGCCTTTTTTTGTCCCCAAAAATTATGACACCAACAGAAAAAACAAACCATATTGAGAAAGTCCAAAAAAGAGATGGAACGGTTGTTGATTTTAATCAGGAAAAAATTGCCAATGCTGTGCATAAGGCGATAGTTGCTGCCGGGCAGGGCAATGGAGATGTCTCAAAAAAGGTTTCTGACAAGGTTGTAAGTTTGTTGAATCGCAGATTTAAAAAAGGTGAAATTCCGAATATTGAACAAGTTCAGGACATTGTGGAAGAAGCTTTAATTTTGGAAGATTTAGTTGAAACCGCAAAGGCTTATATTTTGTATAGGGAGCAAAGAAGGGCAATTAGGGACGCTTCAAAAGCGACAGATGATTCTTCTGAAAAAGTTGACAGCTATCTGGGCGAGCTTGACTGGCAGGTAAAAGAAAATGCCAATATGACATATTCTTTGCAGGGGCTAAATGAATATGTGGGTTCTTACATATCAAAAAAATATTGGCTAAATAAAATTTATCCAAAAGAGATCAGAGATGCCGCGGCAAACGAAGATTTTCATATTCATGATTTGCAATTGTTAGCGCCTTACTGTGCGGGTTGGGATTTGTACGACTTTTTGGTAAGGGGTTTTGGCGGAGTTCCCGGAAAAATAGAGTGCAAGCCTCCAAAGCATTTAAGAACAGCCATGGGGCAGTTGGTAAATGTTTTGTTTACTTTGCAGGGAGAAACAGCCGGAGCAAACGCGGTTTCAAACTTTGACACTCTGCTTGCTCCGTTTATAAGGTATGACCATTTGAATTACCCGCAGGTAAAACAGATAGTGCAGGAATTTTTGTTTAACTGCATGGTGCCCACAAGAGTTGGTTTTCAAACTCCGTTTTTGAATGTTTCTTTGGATATTAAACCAGCTTCATATTTGGCAAAACAACCGGTAATAATAGGCGGAGAGCCTCAAAACGAAACCTATGGCGAATTCCAGGAGGAAATGAACATGTTTATCAAGGCCTTTTACGAGGGCTTAATGGAAGGAGACGCTTCGGGCAGGCCTTTCACTTTTCCAATTCCAACAGTTTCAATTACGAAAGATTTTGACTGGGACAATCCAAATTTATCGGCTTTATGGGACGCGACAGCAAAATATGGAATAAATTATTTTTCAAATTTTATACACTCTGATATGAGCCCGGATGATGCCAGATCTATGTGTTGCAGATTGCGTTTAGATAACAGGGAATTATACAAAAGAGGAGGAGGATTGTTTGGTTCAAGCCCAAAAACAGGCTCAATCGGCGTGGTAACAATTGATTTGCCGAGAATTGGGTATACGTCAAAAACAAAAACAGAATTTTTTGAAAAATTAAGCCGTTTAATGGAGCTTGCAAAGGAAAGTTTGGAAATTAAAAGAAAGGCTCTGGATTCTTTTATGGAGAAGGGGCTTTATCCTTACAGCAGATATTACTTGCAGGAGATGAAAAAAATGAGAAATACCTATTTTGGGAACCATTTCTCAACAATTGGAATTATTGGAATGAACGAGGCTCTGCTTAATTTTTTGGAAGATGACATTACGACTCAAAAAGGCAGGAAATTTGCAATTGAAATTTTGGATTTTATGCGGGATAAAATGGTAAAATTTCAAGAAGAAACCGGAAATTTATATAATTTGGAAGCAACTCCCGGAGAAGGTACAAGCTACAGGCAAGCAAAAACAGACAAAGAAAAATACCCCGACATTATTACAGCCGGCACAAAGGAGGCTCCGTATTACACAAACTCAAGCCAATTGCCGGTAGGCTTTACAGACGATGTTTTTGAAGCGTTGAGTTTGCAAAACGATTTACAGGTGAAGTATACCGGAGGAACTGTTTTGCACATATTTTTGGGAGAAAAAATTTCCGATCCCAATATGGCAAAGAATCTGGTAAGGAAAATTTGCGAAAATTATAGTTTGCCTTACATAACTTTAACTCCAACATTTTCAATTTGTCCGACACATGGATATTTGTCCGGAGAACATTTTGAATGCCCTCAATGCGCCATAAAACAACCCTGTGAAGTTTATTCAAGAGTTGTGGGATATATCAGGCCCGTTAACCAGTGGCACAAAGGAAAACAGCAGGAATACAAAGAAAGAAAAGAATTTACCAATCCTTCGGAAACAATAAAAGAAACAGTGGAAATTTTAGGAAACGCGCAGGTTGCAGAATATGTTTGCGAAAATGAAGATGTTTCCGCTCCCGTTGAAGCAATATCGAAGAATCCGGGGAAAATTGTTGCATGATTATAGGGGGATTGCAAAAAACAACATTGATAGACTTTCCGGGCAAATTAGCCTGCACGGTTTTTTTGGCTATGTGCAACTTTAGATGCCCGTGGTGCTATTCGGCAGAATTGGTTTTGCCAGAAAAGATTGTAAAACAATCCAGGATTGATGAAAAGGAATTTCTTGATTTTTTGAGGGAACGCCAGGGTTTGCTTGAGGGCGTGGTAATCTGCGGAGGAGAACCCACAGTTAACAAAGATTTGCCTAAATTTATTCAAAAAATTAAAAATTTGGGTTATGCCGTAAAGCTGGATACAAATGGATCTAACCCCGAAATGTTGCATGATTTAATTGAAAATAATCTGGTTGATTATGTGGCCATGGATATCAAGGGGCCCATGGGCCCAAATTCTCAATTTTCAATTTTTAATTTTCAATCAATTTTGGGTGAAAATGTTAAAATAGAAAATATTCAGAAAAGCGTTGAGATTCTGAAGAGGGGCATGGTAGACTTTGAGTTCAGGACCACTGTAGTTCCGAATGTACACCAGAAAGAAGACTTTATAGAGATTGCAAAATGGATAGGCGGGCCGGAAATAAAATATTATTTGCAGGGTTTCAGAGCCGAAAAGACAATTAATCCTGAATTTGAAAAAATAGAGCCATACAAAGATGATTGGCTGAAAAACGTGGCCAAAAAAATCTCCCCGCATTTTAAACTCTGCCAATTAAGATGACGGCGTCTAAAATATTATTTTTTCTCTGCCTCTCATTTGTTGCCGGAATATTTTTAAATTCAATTTACAAAATGCCCCAATTTTTAATCTGGGGCATTTTAGTTGTTTCTTTTTTGATAATTATTGCCTTTTTAACAGCCGAAAAAGACTTTTTTGTAATTGCGGGATTTTGTGTTATTTTTTTAGTTTTAGGAGTTTTAAGAATGCAAATTTCTGAATTTAATATTGCAAATGACGGTTTAAGAAAGTTTAACGGAAGCAAAATCTCGCTTTCTGGAGTGATTTTGAGCGAATCAGACCTGAGGGATAAATCTCAAAAGTTAAAAGTGCAAGTCGATAATTTGGGTAGTACTGTTTTGGTCACAACAAACCGGTATCCTGAATATAGGTACTTAGACAAAATAAAGCTAATCGGCGAGCTAAAAGAGCCAAGCGTTACAGACGAATTTAATTATAAAAATTATTTGATGAAAGACGGAATTTATTCTGTAATGGATTTTCCAAAAATATCCGCCCAAGGCGGGGAATCGCCAGATTTTTTGCAAAAATTTTATTCCGGGGTTTTGTTTTTTAAGCAAAAAATTAGGGAAGGCATAAGAAGTAATTTTTCTCCGCCCGAAAGTTCAATTTTAGAAGGCACGGTTTTGGGTGACAACGGAGCGATGTCGGCTGACTTAAAAGACAAATTAAATACAACTGGGCTTCGGCATATTATTGCCGTTTCGGGAACTCACGTTGTTATTTTGAGTTCTATTATTATGTCTTTATTAATAGCCATAGGGCTTCGGAGGGGAAAAGCATTTTATTTTGCGATAGTTTTTATTTTTCTTTATATTTTATTAACCGGCTTTCCGGCCTCGGGAATTAGAGCCGGAATAATGGGAGGGCTTTATTTGCTGGCTCAAAAATTGGGCAGGCAAAGCATGGGTTCAAGGGTGATAGCAATGGCAGGAGCTGTAATGCTTTTTATCAACCCCCTGCTTTTGTTTTATGACGTGGGGTTCCAGCTTTCTTTTCTGGCGGTTATGGGGCTTATATATTTGGAGCCCTTTATCAGAGAATTTTTTAAGTTTGCCATTAAAAGAATTTTTAAAGTTGAAACAAAAGAAAGGCCCGAGAGTGTTTTGAAAATGCTTTCAACAACCTTTGCCGCCCAAGTTTTTACCTTGCCAATAATGGTTTTTAACTTTGGAAACATATCTTTTGTCTCTCCAATAACCAACCTTTTGATTTCGCCCATAGTTGAACCTTTGATGATTTTGGGATTTTTGTCATCGTTTGCCGGAGCATTTTTGCCGTTTTTAGCATGGATATTGTCTTTGCCTTGTTACTTTTTGCTTTTGTATTTTGTATGGGTGATTGATTTTTTCTCACAGCCCTGGGCAATGGGAGTTGTTAAAAATGTTTCATGGGTTTGGCTTTTTGCTTCATATATTTTTATTGTTGTTTTAATAAAATTTTTAAACAGCAGGTATAGCCGATTTGTTGTATAAAAAAATTCCCGACGCAGACGTGTCCGCACGGGAACAGCATCCACAGAAACTGTGGTTGCTTTTCGGTCATGTTCAGGCCGCGGCAGTCTCTTGCGCGACAGCCTCTTGAGCGAGCACTTCGTCAAAGACGATTCTGCGTTTTTTCCGCCAACGCGTCACT
>Ga0247841_10009913_pt1 | contig 13147 bp, 16 predicted proteins | sample LaCruzMarch2015__2_FD_192410 | JGI IMG/M metagenome (GOLD analysis project Ga0247841, IMG submission 192410) | Freshwater microbial communities from meromictic Lake La Cruz, Castile-La Mancha, Spain - LaCruzMarch2015_18m | ecosystem: Environmental > Aquatic > Freshwater > Lake | place: Spain... | reverse complement strand
AAAACTTCAGTGTCAAAGTCGAAGGCGACCTGACTGAAGAATTCCCAAAACACTTCTATAAAATGCACGTCATCTACGAATTTACAGGGAAAAACCTGCCCCTTGATAAAATAAAAAGAGCAGTTGAATTATCTGAGGAGATGTATTGCGGCGTCAGTGCTACCTACAAAAAGACAATGCAACTCACTTCGGAAATTAAAATTATCGAATCGTAAAAACCACTATGGAGAATAATGAATTCAAAGATCTGTATAACCTGCAGGATATTCAAACATTAAAAATCGCTGAGGACTCTCTGAATCCCAGGGTCGACAGAATTCAGGAAATAATCGAATATGCCAGAGAAGCTGGTTTTGGAAAATTGGGGATAGCAAATTGTACAACATTCAACAGGGAAGCAGACCAACTGCAAACAATTCTCACTGATGCCGGGTTTTTAGTAGAAAAAGTAAACTGCAAATATGGCCGTGTCGCCTTTAACGATCTGGTACCCGGATATAAGGGAGTAACCTGTAATCCTGCAGGCCAGGCAAAATATCTCGAAGATAAAGATACCGAACTAAACATAATGATGGGGCTTTGCCTTGGACATGATATGATTTTTAACTCCAGATCAAAAGCACCTGTTACCCCTTTAATTGTAAAAGACAGAAAAATGGGTCATAATACCCTTGGGGTACTACGATAAAAATCAGATCCTTCTTTTGCACAGATTATAATACTTGCTTGTTATTGGTAAGCTAAACCTTCCTGCCAACAACTCAGATTTTATAGTTTCTTAAATTCATTTATCATACGGCTGGGGCTTACCCCTGGCTGAGACAACAGTAATTGCCAAGCATTATTGGTTAAATACCTCATATTCAATTCTTCACCCTTTTCAGGGAATTTTCAACCAGAAATTTTAATTCATCTTCAAAAGATCTGAAGATGAGTAATTATCAATATACCATACTTCAGAAGCCTCAATTGGGGTAAGAGAATATTGTGCAGTTTAAGCATTAATATTAGGTGGTAAGCCCTGATAGCAGAAACCCCTCACTCATAATATTAAAATAAATTTGCATTATGAGCATATGTTCATTATATTTGTTGTGAACTATTGCTCCCTGATTATGTCACCTCGTCCGTCGCGATTAAGAAAAATAAGTAATCCTCCAGTAATATCGGGGCTTAAGCCTTATGGTAATAAGAGGGATGATCCTGGTGCGGGAGATGTATTTCTTCTTCTTGAGGAATATGAAACCCTTCGGCTCTGTGATTATGAAATGCTGAATCACCAGGAGGCCTCTGTAATAATGAATATCTCGAGACCTACCCTGACTCGTATTTACGCCAGAGCCAGGCGAAAAATTGCAGAGTCGCTGGTGCTCGGCAAACAAATTATTATAGAAGGAGGAAAGATATATTTTGACAGTGAGTGGTTTAATTGTAAAACATGCGGATGTTACTTTAATAACCCGGTTAAGCTGGAAGAGATAAAGGAATGTCCTCTTTGCAAAAGTATTGATTTTACAACTTATGGCCAGATCAGTGATGAGCCTGATGATTTGCATACAGGTTGTGATAAAATCTGCATCAGCCCTGCCCGGTAAAAATCTCATAGAAGGCGATCGAAACGTATTTAATAAATATAAAAAATGAAAGTAGTAGTAACAAGTACCGGAAACAGTCTGGAGAGTAAATTAGATCAACGTTTTGGTCGTTGTGGATTCTTCACTGTATATGATACAGAAACAGGAGGGGTAGAGTTTATTCCTAACCCGAATAAAGATGTACAGGAAGGGGCTGGTCCTGCTTCAGTTCAGCTTGTAGCATCAAGAAATGTAAGTAAGATAATATCGGGGGAATTCGGAATCAAGATCAAATCCCTGCTCGACAGTCTGAAAATACAAATGATAGTCCTCAGGGAACCCGAAAAGACTATCGGGGAAATTATCAAAATGCTAAACAAATAAATTGAAAATTATGCCACAGATTAATGGAACAGGCCCTGAAGGAAAAGGTCCAAAAACGGGTCGTGGATTAGGAAGATGCAAGAATGGACCTACTGATGAAGAAGCAAATAAATTAGGTAAAGGACTGGGAATCCGTCGAAAATCGGGCGGAGGAACGGGCCAGGGGAAACGACTGAAAAGCGGACAGGCGAAGTGATTATTATTATTTAAAAAAGAATGATTTCTGATCACCGCTGCTTTTTCTGTTTCACCAGAGCATTTGAGAAATTACTTGATAAAGAGAGTATTTCGAAAGAAGCAAAATCCTCTTTCACTTACGACATGGTCAGCTTATACCTGAGCAAGAGGGATTCTTTTCTAACACCCCTCTTCACGCGTGAACTTCATCACATATTAAGAAGTTATACTCATAATGCTGATCCCTACAAGGAGGAAAAGAAAAAAAATAATGACCAGTCATTAAGTATGGTCACCGATCTGGAAGAGGTTATTAACCAATCGGAGGATCCTTTTGCCACGGCATTAAGGCTTGCAATAGCAGGAAACATTATCGATTTTGCCGCGAGCGATAATTTCGATATTCAGGCAACTATCGACAGTGCCCTGTTATCTGAATTTGCCATCGACAATTCAGTACAATTAAGAGATCGGATAAAAAGCGCAAAGAAGATCCTGTACCTCGGAGATAATGCCGGGGAAATAGTATTTGATTTACTCTTTATCAAGACTATTGTCCACCCTGATCTGACTTTTGTAGTGAGAGGTGGCCCTGTAATAAATGATGCAACAATTGAGGATGCTGAATATGTAGGAATGAAGGCCGTAGCAAATGTAATATCAAGCGGCTTTGATGCTCCGTCTACGATTCCGGATAAATCCAGTCAGGAGTTTCAAAAATATTTCGCAGAGGCTGATCTGATAATCTCAAAAGGACAGGGAAACCTCGAAGGGCTTTTCCCATTGAATGATGACCGGATTTTCTTTCTTCTTATGGTTAAATGCAATGTTATTGCCGAATTTCTGAAAGTAAAAAAAGGAAGTCTTGTTGTTTATAATTCTTCATATTAATATTCAATACTAAAAATAGGCTGATAATGATAAGTTTTGGTCCGGTACCGTCAAGAAGACTTGGCAAGAGTCTGGGAATAAATAACATACTGTCACCCAAGGTATGTTCTTACGGTTGTGTTTATTGCCAGGTTGGGCATACTGTAAAAAAGAGCATTTCGAGAGAATCCTTTTTCCAGCCTGAATACATCTTTCGAAAGGTTGAAGAACACATTAAACAATTAAGCAGCGAACATTATCCCGATTACCTTGCTTTTGTTTCAAATGGGGAGCCCACTCTGGATATAAACCTTGGGAAGGCAATCAGATTATTGAAAAGTATTGGAATTCCGATAGCAGTACTTACAAACGGTTCGCTTTTATATGATGAAGGAGTAAGAAATGACCTGAATAATGCTGACTGGGTATCCCTGAAAATAGATGCCGGTGATGACGACACCTGGCAAAAAGTTAACCGCCCCTCTCCGGAGCTTGATTTCGAAAATACTATTGAGAATATGATTCTTTTTGCCTCAGAGTACAAAGGAATCCTGTGCACTGAAACCATGCTTGTTGACGGGATTAACGATACTATTAACAGTATTACGGCAGTATCGGAAATTGTTAAAACAATAAAGCCTGTAAAAGCCTACCTGGCAAATCCGATACGTCCCCCGTCAGAGGAATCGGTTGTTCCTCCTGATTCTGAGAAGATGAACAGGGCCTGGCAGATATTTAACAAAAATCATATTCCTACAGAATTTCTGACCCGATTTGAAGGCACTGACGCCGGTTACACGGGGAATATTTATGACGATATACTTAACATAACGGCTGTTCATCCATTACGGCAGGATTCTTTAATCAGGTTATTGCGAAATGATAACGCCGATATTAAGATAGTTAAGTCGCTTTTAAAACAAAGATTAATCAGGTCGACGATATATAATGGCAACAAATATTATATGAGGGAGTATCATATTCAAAAATAAAGGAGCACATGCACTACTTATCCGGGAAAGGCAGAAAATTAAAAGGAGGATAACTGCTTTGTCAATTTGGTAATCCTGGCTAAGTTTTATCCAGAGTAAAAGGATGTAAGTAAGGGCAGATTTTTATAAGGCATATTTAATAAATTCGGAAGTCGGGGGAATTTGTAAACCGCGAAATATGGCAGATTTATATTATCAGTTAGAGAAAGATATCCGTTACATTGAGGGATTAAAGGCCTGTTTCAATTGTGGCATCTGCACTGCAATATGCCCGGCAGCCGAGGTAAGTGATTATGACCCGCGTAAGGTAATATCAGCCGTACAGCAAAGAGATGAGGCAGAACTGGAAAGATTATTAAAAAGTGATACAATCTGGAGATGTGGTGAATGCCTGTCGTGCAAGACCAGATGTCCCAGAGGCAACGTTCCCGGCTATATTATTCAGGCATTGCGGGCAATGTCAATTGACACGGGTATGTTCACCTCCAGCTTACAGGGGAGGAAACAGCTGGCTCTGAAGCGCACTGTGGGGGATCATATACTTAAATATGGTTATTGTGTATATATTGATGAAGTTGATAATGATATGTACCCCGAACAGGGGCCTGTATGGGACTGGCTGAGAGTTAACAGGGAGTCAGTGTTGGCGCGGCTTGGAACAAGCTATAAAAAGAACAAAGCAGGAACACTTCGTAACACTTCTCAGGAATCGCTTGACGACCTGAAAAAAATATTCGATGAAACTGGTGGAACTAAACGGCTGAATAAGATCGAAGAAGATTCCCTCGCTAAGGCAAAAGAGCTAAACATCGACTTCGATGAAGGAAAAGATGATTATTTCAAACACCTGTATAATGAGTAATCACAAAATACTGTTCATCATTAAACATATTGCCTTATGAAGCCAGGGAAAAATGAGATATGGGCAGCATATCAGAAGGAGATAGCCGATGATCACTATTATTTTGCAAGAAGTTGCATCAGGCAGAATTTTTTCCCGGCTGCTGAAAACCTGTACCTCGATATTCTTCGCAACGTACTTGGGAAAGACATTTTCGACGATGCACGGCAAACTACCTGTACAGGCATAGCATATCACTCGGGACTTATTCCGCTTGAGACAACCATGACGGTTATTGCACGGCAGTTTGCCCTGATGAATGAGGCAGGGTATGAAAACTTTGTTGTGTCGTGTGTGACCTCCTTTGGGCTATATGTTGAAACACTCGAAACGTGGAAACATTTCCCCGAAACTGAAAAGGAAACACGAGATGCTTTAAAACGTGCTACGGGTATGACTTTCACAATACCAAAAAACCTGGTTCATGCCAGTGATGTCATTTATAAATTCCGCGGGGAGATTTCAAAAAAGATTATTCTTCGTTTGAGAAATAAAAGTACTGGTGAACCTCTTAAAATTGTCGATCATATCGGGTGTCATTATGCAAAAATTTTTCCTCAGGAAGGGATAGGAGGTGCTGAATATCCCTATGTACTGGCAGGTCTGATTGATGAATGGGGAGGACAGCAGGTTGATTACCCTGAGCGGCGTCATTGCTGCGGATTCGGATTCAGGCAATACCTGTTAAAATCAAACAGAGGCTATTCTGTCGCTAATTCGAAAAAGAAATTCGATTCGATGATGCCTTATAAACCAGATCTTATAATTGCCAACTGCCCGGGGTGTACATTTTTTCTCGACCGCTGGCAATATGTAATCGCAGAAATGGAAGGAAAAACATATCGCGAAAATGGTTATGGGATCCCGGTACTGACATATGAAGAACTGGCAGGGCTGCTCCTGGGTTACGATCCCTGGGATATTGGCCTGCAGATTCATCAGGTAGCAGTAGAACCTTTATTGGATAAACTAGGAATTGAATATGACCCTGATAAAAAATATAACGGACTGAACGGTGAAGATATAGGTAAACCGGAACAGCCATTATTCATTAGAAGCGTGTAAATACCTATATATTAATGATATTATTTTAAAAATAAATAAAAATGAAAACAACAGATGTTTTAATTATCGGAGGAAGCGCTGCAGGTATGGTTGCCGCTCTAACAGGAAAGTCATCATGGCCGAAGAAAAGTTTTACTCTCATCAAAAAACAGAAAGAAATGATGGTCCCCTGTGGAATACCATACATTTTTGGAACGCTGGATAGCAGCAACCAAAACATAATGCCGGTTGATGCCTCACTTGAAAAAGCAGGAATTACTTCTTTAGTTGATGAGGTGACTAACATAAACAAAGAAAATAAAACTGTCAGTCTGGCCAGCGGGGAAACAATTCAATATTCGAAACTTGTAATAGCAACCGGATCAACACCCGTTAAGCCAAAATGGTTGGTAGGAGGTGAAAAAGAGAATGTCTTTGTAATTCCAAAAGATAAGGTATACCTCGATGAGATGCTTTTAAAACTGAAAAACCTTAAAAAAGTTGTTGTCATCGGCGCCGGGTTCATAGGTGTTGAATTTTCTGATGAACTTATAAAAAATGGACATGCAGTAACCCTTGTAGAAAAACTTCCCGACATCCTAAGCCTTGCTTTTGATACCGAGCTCTCTAAGAAAATTGCCGAATTACTTTTAATAAGAGGTGTTAAAATAATGACAGGAAACGGGATAAAGGAAATTCTTGGCAAAACAAAGGTAGAAGCAGTGATGCTTGAAAATGGTGATTTGGTCGAATCTGATGCAGTGATACTTACTGTAGGGTATAAACCAAATAGTAAGCTGGCCCGGGAATCAGATATTTATGTTGATGAAAGCGGATTTATTGCAGTAGATGAATATATGCGCACTCATGAAAAAGATATTTTTGCCATAGGTGATTGTGCCCAAAAACGTGATTTTGTTACCCGCAGCCGTGTATCGACAATGCTTGCTTCTACTGCATGTGCTGAAGCCCGCATTGCCGGAATGAACCTCTTCAACCTGAATGTGGTAAAAACATTCAGCGGGACAATAGCAATATATGCGACTGCAATAGGAAATACCGGCTTCGGAACAGCCGGAATTACAGAAGCCCGGGCTATAGAAGAAGGCATTGACTCAATAACAGGAACATTTGAAGGTATGGACAGGCATCCCGGAAATCTGCCTGATTCACATAAACAACTTGTAAAACTAATTGCAGCCCGCCAATCAGGTGTAATAATCGGAGGTGAAGTCATCGGCGGACTAAGCGCAGGAGAACTCACAAATGTTATAGGTCTTGCAATCCAGAACAGGATGTCGGTAAACTCATTGTTAACCTCCCAAATAGGTACACATCCATGCCTTACTGCCTCCCCTGCCGGCTATCCCTTAATTAAAGCAGCTGAAATAATTCATGGTAAGATGAGAGACAGAGAATAAATTTAAAATGGAAAAGATTAAAATAGGAATAATCATCTGCGACAGGTATAAAACCTGTGCCGGTGGGAAATGCTTCCGGGCAGCCGCAAACAGAGAAGGTGCATTTTCAATATACAAGGATGTTGACCTTGAAATTGCTGCATATGCCAATTGCGGAGGTTGCCCGGGAGGCAATATTGAATATGCCCCTGAGGAAATGATTAAAAATGGTGTCACCCGAATCCATTTTGCCACAGGATTCCTTGTAGGTTATCCACCTTGTCCTTACATGGAGTATTTCAAGAAATTTATAACCGAAAAATATAATATAAAGGTAGTTTTCGGAACCCATCCTATTCCACAGAAATACTATATTACACATTCAAATCTTAAGACCTGGAATAATGAGTCTCTGCAACTGGCTATTCAGCCTTCACTATCCAATGAAGCTACAAGGCTGAATTACGACTGAGAATATGATAAAAATTGCTATTGCCAGCGGGAAAGGGGGCACCGGTAAAACGTTTATTGCTACAAATATTTTCAATATCCTGTTGCAGAATAACTATGCTGCAATGCTGGTTGATTGCGATGCCGAAGAACCAAATGCCCTCGCCTTTTTTAAAGCCCAACTCACAGGTAAAAAAGAAGTTACACAGCAGATACCTGTTATCAATACCGAAATCTGTAACTTCTGCGGGAAATGCCATGAATATTGCAACTACAATGCAATTTTCATTTTGCCCCAGATGAAAATTATTAAGGTTATTCCAGACCTCTGCCATGGTTGTGGCGCGTGCAGCGTTGCCTGTGAGTTTGAAGCAATAACAGAGGAACCCGTTTCTCTCGGACAGGTTACTACATATTCTCTGAAAAATACTGATTGCATCCTCGAGGCAAGAATGAACATCGGCGTAATGTCGCCGGTAAGTGTTATTAAAGCTGCGATAAAACAAATCAATAATAAGACAGATGTTGCAATTCTTGATGCCCCTCCGGGAACTTCCTGTCCTTTTATACAAACAGTTGCAACGGCCGATTATGTGATACTCGTTACCGAACCTACTCCTTTCGGCCTCAGCGATCTCCGTCAGAGTGTTGAGACACTTAAGAAAATAAACAAACCCTGCGGAGTAATAATTAACAGGGCAGGACTTGGGAATAATGACGTAAGCAATTACCTTTTTCAGGAAAAAATTCCTCTTTTGCTCGAGATCCAATTTAAAAAAGAGATTGCAGGCCTATATTCCCGGGGGAAATTATTATCTGAATCTGATTCAACCTTTGCAGAACAATTGCTCACAGTTGTAAAAAATATTATAACCAGCCATGGAAATAGCAGTCATCAGCGGTAAAGGCGGAACCGGAAAATCAACAATAAGCGCCGCCTTTGCAACCCTGAACGGGAAAGTAATTCTCGCCGACTGCGACGTTGATGCTGCAAACCTTTATTTGTTGTTTAACCCTTCACATAAAGAAGAAGTAATCTACATAGGAGGAACCAAGGCTGAAATTGACTACTCAAAATGTACAAATTGCAGGCTCTGCATAGGGTACTGCAGGTTTGATGCAATTACCGATGCCGATGACAAGGTTGTTATATCCGAAATTTTATGCGATGGCTGCGTGCTTTGCTCCAGGATATGCCCGGAAAAAGCAATAACAATGGTAGCTAATGAAAAAAGCCGGATGTTCTCAGGTTCTTTTAGTAACGGGGAAATTGTATATGGAAGACTTTCTCCCGGAGAGGAAAATACCGGAAAACTGGTTAATATGGTGCGGGAAAAAGCAAAACAGCTATCCAGAGAAACAGGGATAGAAACAATCATAATCGACGGGCCTCCGGGTATCGGATGTCCTGTAATCTCGTCGCTCACAGGCACAAATAAGGCCGTAATGGTCACAGAACCTACTATTTCCGGACTGAACGACCTGAAGAGGATCAGAGTTTTAGTTAAAAAATTTAAACTCGAAGAATATGTAATAATAAATAAGAGTGATCTGAACGATTCAATGAGTTCCCGTATAAAAAAATGGTGCAAAGAAAATGGCATCACCGTCGCAGGGACGTTGCCTTTTGACAGGGAAATTGTAGATGCATTGGTTCAGGGTAAGAGCATAACAGAATTATACCCCGATAGTACAACAGCTAAAAAAATAAAAAAAATATGGAACAAAATCATAAATCAAAAGAGATGAGTCAATTATTTGAGAAAATCCCGATGGAAGGGGTTAAAAACATTATTGTTGTTGCATCAGGCAAAGGTGGTGTTGGAAAATCAACAGTTGCTGCAAACCTGGCGGTTTCAATGTCGAGGAATGGCTATAAAACAGCCCTGGTTGATGCAGATATTTATGGCCCGTCAATACCCAGAATGTTTGGTATTGAAGATGCAAAACCCGATGTAACAGCATTTGGAGATAAGGAGATGATTTTCCCTATTGAAAAATATGGAGTGAAGATTATGTCTATCGGCCTTTTTATCGAAAAGAACCAGTCATTAATATGGAGGGGACCAATGGCAGCAAACGCTCTTACCCAGCTATTCGAGAATACCGAATGGGGCGATATCGATTACATGTTTGTTGACTTCCCTCCCGGTACCGGGGATATTCAGTTAACAACACTTCAGAAACTGAATCTTGCAGGAGCTGTTATTGTTACTACTCCACAGGAAATAGCCCTTAATGATGCAAGAAAAGCCACCTCAATGTTCACGAATCCCGATCTGAAAGTACCTCTCCTTGGAATAATTGAAAACATGTCGTGGTTTACACCCGAACAACATCCCGATGAAAAATACTACCTCTTTGGAAAAGGAGGAGGACATAAATTAGCCCTGGAATATGACACATGGCTGCTGGGACAGATTCCCCTGGTAATGGAGGTCGGCGAGGCTGCCGAACAGGGAAAAAGTATCTTCTCTCAACACAACAGACAGGTAGTGGAGGCATTTGAAAAAATCACTGAAATGATAATCACAAGGGCGATATCAGCTGATGACCAGGTTAACTGAACCTGGTTGTCAGATTAAAAACATCCTTTCATTAATTTAAATAAAAACCTAAATTAATTTCAATTTCTGGTTAAAATATATTATCTTTACTTATTCTTATTTAAGAATGTTTCTTACCTAATAGCATTTATCAATGAACAGGGAAAGGATAATTTATGAATTGAAAAAATGCGGATTGAAAGTGACTCCGCAGAGAATTGCTGTATTTGATGCGGTTATCAATCTTAACAATCATCCTACAGCAGATTATATAACAGAATTCATTAAGACTAACCATCCAAACATCGCAACAGGAACTGTTTACAAAACTCTTGAAACCCTTGTACAATGTGGTATTATAAAAAAAGTTAAGACTGACAGCGACATTATGAGATATGATGCTGTAATTGAAAAACATCATCATTTATATTGTTCCGAATCGGACCGGATAGAGGATTTTTACGACGATGAGCTTAATGAAATACTTTCAGCCTATTTAAATAAGAAGAAGATTCCGAATTTTAAAATTGAAGATATAAAACTTCAGATAGTAGGTAAATTCACTGATAAAACAAAAATAAAAGGGGAGACAAAAGGAGTAAGTATAAGTAAAACTAAAAACTGATAATTATGGGACAAAAAGGAAGATCAATTGTTAAGATGGATGTTGATGAACTAATCAACCTGTTAAATAAAGCCCTCTCCGACGAGTGGCTTGCATACTACCAGTACTGGATAGGCGCCAAAGTAGTTAAAGGGCCAATGAAGGATGCGGTAATCGGTGAATTAAACCTTCATGCAACCGAGGAACTTGCTCATGCCGAATTGTTGTCGGCCAGAATAGTACAATTGGGTGGTACCCCGGTGTTATCGCCTCAGGAATGGATGAAAATTTCAAATTGTGGTTATGATATTCCCGGTGACCCTTATGTAGGAGTTATACTTGACCAGAACATAAAAGGAGAACAGTGTGCTATCAAAGTATACAGTGAACTTCTCGATATAACCAGGATTGGCGATCCGGTAACCTACAATATTATACTTCAGATTTTATCTGATGAAGTTGAACATGAGGAAGACCTCTCTTCATTAAAAGAAGATATGGAACTTATGCTGGAGAGGAGAAGTTAAAAAATCAAAATGTGAGGTGCAAAACATAAAAACAAAAAAAGAGCACGTTAATTAGAAGTAAACAATAAAAACCAAATAATTATTATCATGGAAGACAATCAAATAACTCCAATGCCACGTATTGGCGACAAGGCTCCTGAGTTTAAGGCAGTAACTACCCAGGGACCCATCAATTTCCCCGGTGATTATTCAGGTAACTGGGTAATCCTCTTCAGTCACCCAGCCGATTTCACCCCGGTCTGCACATCTGAATTCATGACTTTTGCAAGCATGGAGAATAGGTTTGAAGAAGCCGGTTGTAAACTGGTAGGACTTTCTGTTGATGGCTTATACAGTCATATTGCCTGGCTACGGACTATTAAGGAGAAGATTGAATACAAGGGAATGAAAAATGTGGAAGTCAATTTCCCGCTTATTGAAGATATTACAATGGAGGTTGCTCACAAGTACGGTATGCTTCAACCAGGAGAGAGCTCAACAAAAGCAGTAAGGGCTGTATTTTTTATCGACCCGAAAGGCATTATAAGAGCAGTTATCTACTATCCGCTGAGCATGGGTCGCAATTTTGAAGAACTTTACAGAGCACTCATTGCCATGAAAACTGCCGATGCATTTTCAATTGCTACACCAGCCGACTGGCAACCGGGAGATGATGTAATAGTTCCTCCTGCAGGATCGTGCGGAGTTGCAAAAGAACGAATGGAAAACAAAGAGGAGATGCATTGTTATGACTGGTTCTTCTGCACTAAGAAACTTCCAAAAGAAACTGTTCTGAAAGAAATTCTTAAGAAGTAATTCTTTATCTGAGGCTGTCTCATTAGTTTGATATCAATTGTCGGCTAACCTTTTTATTAAATTTACTGCTATGGCAAACAAATTGTTATTAGTCTGTTTAATACCCGGTTAGATAAGATAATTCATCAAAACTAATGAGACAGTCTGTTCCTTTTCTGCCCTAATATTCTTTGCAATAATCTGTTACAATCCCTCCTGTACCAAGGTATCTCAGGAAGAATAGAATATCCGACAATCTTGCCTATCTTTGGGCCATGCCGGAACGGATCGTTATGTATTGAGAGTATCAAACATGAGGCCTGTTTTATATTTCAGGCAGAGTGCGAAAAATGAGCAGAAAAGTAAAAAATATTGCTTCCCAACTTTTGTTGATGGTCTTCCTCTTTCCGTCAATAATCAAACTTGAGCATCATCATGAGCACGTTCTGCTCCCAACAGCAAATGAACTAGCCCATACTGTTCTCAGTGAGAAGTGCGCAATATGCACTTTTGAGTTTTCTGTTTTTCACACTTCTACAGAGAATATTAGCTTCCTTAAGGAAATTCCCGAAGACAGCTATTGTAATAATTATGATTCCAGGTATTGCAGTAATTTCTGCAAATTTTCCTTCCTTTTACGTGCGCCTCCGGTATTTCAGGTCTGAAATAAACATTTTTCAAATCTTTCCTGAATTATTTACCTTCTAATACGATACAAATGAGAAAGTTCATTTTCATTTGCACCTTGTTGTTATTTCATTACACCATAGGGGCACAAAATACAATTACCGGGAGAATAACTGCTAAGGATAATATACCCTTACCCGGTGCTACAATTTATATACCTGACCTCAATAAAGGAACCATTGCAGACCATGACGGAAAATTTCAACTTACTGAGCTC
>Ga0247841_10009912_pt1 | contig 13148 bp, 11 predicted proteins | sample LaCruzMarch2015__2_FD_192410 | JGI IMG/M metagenome (GOLD analysis project Ga0247841, IMG submission 192410) | Freshwater microbial communities from meromictic Lake La Cruz, Castile-La Mancha, Spain - LaCruzMarch2015_18m | ecosystem: Environmental > Aquatic > Freshwater > Lake | place: Spain... | reverse complement strand
GTTGGTAATTGGAAAATTGGATTTTTTGCATGGCTTATAACTTTTGTTTCACCTTTCTTTCAGATGAATGCGGCTTCTTTTATGTCTCACAACACGGCTGTTTTCTATGAAACGGTTGGTTTTTATTTCTTGATAGCGGCTGTAATGGACAAAAAAAAATTATATTTTTTTGTAAGCGGATTTTTTTTAGGACTGCTTTTTAATACAAGGCCATTTACGGTTGTTGGTCTCGTAATCCCGATTTTAATCTATCTGCTTTTATCGAAAGTAAAATTTTCCAGTGTATTTATTTTTTGCGTCAGCTGTTTAATATTCTCTTCTTTGTATTTCCTTTATAACTATTTGTCGTTTGGTACTCTTTTTGAAACTCCATATCTTCAAAAAAATTTGTTTCTTTTTGATAAAGGGGAAACTCCTTTAACAAATTATTTACTGTTAACTCAAACACATTTAATAACATTTTTGACTACTTTTCATGGTTGGCAATTTGTCATTTCCATGTTTCTTTTTCTCTTTTCCGTGTTAGTGAAAAAAACGAAAGAAATAATCCTTTTTTTTCTTTCAACAGTTGGCATTGCTTTAGTTTGGGGATTTTCAGACGGAGGAACCTATGCAATTACTTACGGACCAAGATATTGGTTTGAAATTATTCCTTTTGTCTCTTTACTATTTTCTTTTTCGATTTATTATTTTTCAAAACTGTTTAAAAATAAGTTCTGGGGTGTAATTACTTATTGTTTTTTTATGTGTTTAATTCTTTATACAACTTTTGGATGGTTAGAAGGTAACCCTGTACTCTGGAAAAATATTGCTTTTACACCGGTAAATATCTCCGAACTTAAAGGTTTTAATTACACCGATGCAAAATTAATTAAGAAATCAAAAGAATTAAAAATAACAAACGCGATTATCTTTGTCAAGGATTGTGGGGGTAATTGGTGGTGTTATGGTTCGGTTCTCCCTCAAAATAATCCAAAATTAGATTCTGATATTGTCTGGGTATCTGATTTGGGAATTAGAAACCAAGAATTGAAAAATTACTACAGGGGAAGAAAATTTTATATTGCTGATTATTATAGCGGCGAGATAATCCCGTATTAGATTTGTTTTCCGTCAATATTATAGAAAAATTCGTAGTCTAATAGAGCTTCGTCGGTTAAGTTCTGAGTTTTTGTGTTTGTTGTTTTTACCCCAAAAGTGTGGCTTAGTTGTTGTGACATAAGCAAGTCATAACAATAATGGCTTTTAAAAACCACTAAGAGGGTATTTTGTGGAATTACACAGTTAAACTCAGGAAAGATTTCACTTTTTATATCCGGGAAAAAGTATTGCAAAGAATCGTTTAGCGGAAGGAATTTACCATCTGTATTTCCTACGATATATATTTTTTCTAAATGTTGCTTTTCTGAAACAATTGTTTTGATTTGGTTAATTACCTGAAAGTCATCAAGAACATCTTTTGTTCTTTGGCTCAAGAAATCGATGTGATAGTACAGGCCGGATGTTAAAACTAGTAAGTAAAGAATTATTAGAATTTTATATAATTTTTTTGCCTTAAAATTTAATTTTTCCAGAATAGTAATGAGTGTTCCATAAAAGACCGGAAAGATGAGAGTCGCCCGTTGTAATCTAAAATCTATACCATAATAAGCGTAACCCTTAGAAACAACAGAAATGATTATGGTCAATACTATCCAACACGAAACGTAGGCATTGCCTTTACCAAAAACAAAAAAGAGGGAGGAGGTGACGGCGGACACAAAAACAAAGGTGAAAAGAGGAGAGAAAAATGGTTGTCTTTCCGTTTGGAAGAGGATATGTTTAAAGGAATTTCTTATGTCAATAATTAATTCATTAATTGGTTTTTCTTGTGTGTTGGTTATATTGAGATCTCGTCTAAAATTAAAAGAAGAAATAAGAGATAAAATGATGGATAAAGTCAAGAAAGCGATTAAAATAACGTTTTTTCTGTTCTTTATTTGAAAGAGATAATATATGATGACGGGAATGACAAAAGCCAGAAGCGAAAGGCTTGGTGTATATGAATAGATTAAATAAAAGAATAATATTCCAAAAAGGGAATAGTCAAAACCATCTTGGTCATTTTTCCAGTGAAAATATAATCCTACTAAAATAAGGCTAAAGCAAAAAAGAAAAATACTATGTTCATAATAAAACTGGAAATGATTGAAGAAATATATATGATAGAACGAGGAAAGGAAAATTGCATTTAATATGTCTCCATATTTATGGTAATTAAAATACTTTAGTACCCCCGAAGAAAAAATTATTAATCCTAAAAAGAAAAAAAGACTACCCCCTAAATTAAGTAAAACTAAATTTCTACCAAAAAGTGAAGGAAGTGCAGACAAAAGAAATTCTCTTGCAGGATAACCAAACAAACAAGTTTGATTAAATCCCCAATCAGGTGAATCTTTTAGAAGCCTGAGAACACAGGCTGTTTCTTGGGAGGTTTCCCGACCAAAACTTAGTTGTTTGGGAATGTTAATAAAAAGACTTAATAAAAGAATGATGATGGTAATAAGTGAAAAGAAAGTCTTATTCTTGATGGAATTGGTTATAAGGTTTACTAAGCATCTTGCCCAGTAAATAAAAAAATATAAGTAAGAAAAAAACCACAAAATCATTCCCATTTTCCCCCAAGAAACATATTTCAATGAAACAAAATTAGTAATTATCAGCAAGAACAAAAAGATTATTCCAATAATCTTGTAATTTTTCTTCATATAATAATAAACATTATTATGCTAGGGATTACTATTTTTTCTTGAATATCATAACTTTCGGGTGGTCGTAGACGGTGAAGGCTTCTTCGGCATTGTCATCATTAAAACAAAACCAATGATTGCCGATTGGGGGAAAACAAGGACGGGAGGTGAATTCGGCGACTTTTTTAAATTGACCGGTACCATTAAAAAGATCCTGATAATATTTTGTGGTTTGGGGATATTTTTCCGGTAGTTTCATGGTGGAGCCATAAGCGCGGTTAGAAGTGAGAAAGATATAATCAACTTTGGCTAATTTTTCGTTTATTTTTTGCCATTTTTCAACAGAATCAAATTCGTACATCATTAAAGATTCTGTTTTAAAATTTGCAGGAGGATAATTGGGGAGACCAAGAGGAAGCCCATCATCCCATTCTTCATATGTAACCGTTGACCCGGCGGGAATGTTTTTATAAATCCACCCTGAAGCGGTGACGCGGGTAATTGGATGAAGGTAAATTGAAAGAAAGGAGATGGGATAGATAAGGCTAGTAATGATTATTAAAATTAGAAATTTTTTGTTTAGTTTTGAAAGAAAGACAGTCGATAAAATAGCAAAAAATGGATAAATGGGAAGAAAATAACGCATTGAGGTGCAAAATTGAATCCCTTGATAGATAAAAAGACCTAATATCCAGAAGATAGCCAGAAAAACGGAATATTTTTGCCGACGAAAAAGTGAATAAAAAAGACTGACAAGAGAAATTATACCCAAGGGTAATCCCATTCCCCATAAAACCATATTCTTCAACGGAAAAATAATTGGTTTGGCGCTGTGCCACTGGACCGCCGGAGGAAACCAAGAGTCGGGAGTATTGTAAGATTTTAGTTCCTCTATGTTTTTTATAAACTGTGGATTAATTGACCAATCCAGAAAGTTTCCGGTCGTAAAAACAGAAGGTTGAAGGAGACGATAGACAATGGCTGAAACTAAAAGGAAAATAATTCCTGAACAGAAAATTTTTAGTAACTTAATGAAGGTTATTTTTTTGAGAGGGAAAATAAGATATAAATATCCAAGCCCAATGATCGGAATAAAATATAAGGCTGATATTTTACAAGCAAGGGCGCAGCCAAAAGAAAACCCCAGTAGTATGGTATTCAGTATACGGTATTTAGTATTAGGTATCTTTAATAAAATAAGAAAAGAAAGAACAAGGAAAAAATTTAAAAAGGTGTCGACAGCAAAGAAATGGGAAAGCTGAATCGGAAGAACCATAATGGAATAAATAAAAGCACCGAGTAAACCGGATTTTTCATTAAACATTTTTTGGCCGATTTTAAAAAGGAGGAAGACTGTGCCTAAATCAAATAACGCTGACAAAAACCGCCCGACTAAATGAACATTCCAATAATCAGTTTTGCTAATAATTTCTCCGACTGTCCTGGTTAGAAATAATGGGAAGGTGCCGTAAACAAAAAAACTGAAGTTTAGATTGTACGGGTTCATGGGAGAAACATTTGGGTTCAGATAGTCTGATAAACTCTTGGGGACTTCCATGGCGGAAACAACCATGGTCAAAAACCTTTCGTCGGGGTGTAGGTGCTGACCTTGGTCCCAATCTAACCCAAGAAGTCTGAAAAAAGCAGCTATTAAAATAATCAGAAGTAAAATAATTTTAGTTTTATGGGTCATTTAATTTTTTGAAATATTCTTATAACCGGTCTATCAAATACGGTCCAGGTTTCTTCGGCGTTTTCCGGGTTTAGGATTCCGATTTGTTTTGGAAAAGTTTTTATAAGTTTAAAGCCTAAGCTTCCTGAAAATAATTGGCGGTAATATTTGTCGCTATGGGGAAATTTTTCACCATATTGATTTTTAAAAATCCGCCTGGAGGGAACAAAAATATAATCAACTGAGGAAACAAGGCCAGATAGTTTGGGCGGTAGTTCCTGATCATCGTCGAGATGATAAAAATTAAAATTGTTTACTTTATATTCTTTTTTACCTAAAGGAAAATCAACGACATTTACCCCTTCAGAAAGAATGGCAGATTTCTCCGGAATGTATTTATCAACCCACTCCGAGGCGATGATCCTTATATCTTTTCTAAAATATCGGCTGAGAAAAACAATTCCCGGGATGATACAAATTATTATCAAAAATATTTTTAACTTGCCTGATTTTAGGGAAGAAAAATAATATGCAGTAAAAAGCGGAGAAATAAAAAAAATCGGGGACATAAAACGGGTCCATTTGGTATAAAGCTGCCCTATATAGACAAAATATACTAAAGGAGTTAAAAGAATTACCAACCACTTAAATCTTTCGGTTTTAGATTTGGGGAATTTCTTTATAAAAGATAAAAAACCAATAATGGCAATTAAAAAAACAGGTAAACCGCTGACATATGGAAATATATGGGTAAACTGAAAGACATATGGTTTAGTATTAATAAATTGATTTGTGTAAAAAACTTTTATTTTTCCGGTAGCAACCGATGTTTCATAGTTCATGGTTGATAAAAAATCTTTTTTCGAAAGAATATTAAACGGAGAAAAAGAAGCATATAAAACTATAGTGATTATCGCCAATAATTGACCTAATAAAATAATCGGTAGTTTATTCTTACCTTTGATAAACAGAAAAAACAGAGAAAGGAGGACGGGGCCGGTTAAAATAATTGAGGTAATTTTTGACGCCAAACCAATACTATTGATAATTGATGAAATAAGAATCAGGTTAATAAGTTTTAAACCTTTTGATTCGAGAATTAATAGACCCAATAAGGTGTTTGCCGCAAGAACAAAAATTAAAATGGCTTCTGTGGTACCAAAATGAGAAAATTGAATCAAGCCGGGATGAAAAATTAAGAGAAGAGTGAAGATTTCTGAAAAATATTTTTTTTTGAGAATTTTTTTTGAAATAATATAAAAAATAAAGATAAAAAAGACGGAAAAAATAGCAGACCAAAACCTAAGGGTGAGAATCGATTGGGTGAAACTAAGACTATCGGGGAGATGATGATTGAATAAAAGAGAATAAAGACGGAAAGAGTAATAGGCAAGATAGAGAGGAAATTGACCATAGGCGTAAAATTTTGGGTCAAGACTATTTAGGGAAAGACGGGAAATAGCACTAGCCATATTATTTTCATCAGGATTAAAATAATAGCCATCGCCCCAATCGAGTTTTATTAGCCTGGTGAAAAAAGCAAGAAAAATTAAAACAAGAAAAAATTTAGAGGACATAGACAATAACAATCATCATCAAGCCCCAAGTCAGAACAGAAAGGATTAGCGGTATATCAGTGGCGATAATCCGTTCCGGTCTTTCCCCCTCCTGCATTTCAAAAATTATCTGGCCATAACGCATTATGCCAAAAATAACCGGAGCTAAGGTAATCATGAACCATTTTCTGGCCAAAGCCTTGGGAAAATTTTCTAATAAAAAGTGGTGAATCGGGCCCTGGAAACTGATTGGCTCTTCATAAAAAGTAAACATGGCATAGGTAATTAGGGTGCAGACAGCAAACATAGTCGTATAAAAATTCAGCAACGATTTTCCGTAACCTTCAAGAGATGAACGTGATTTTGATCCGCTGTTTGAAAGCTCACTTCTGCGTTTACCGCTGGCAATAAATAGGGATAAGAAAATTACTGATAACATCACCCAGACCGGTAGATGATAACCCGTGGCTACTTCTCCGGCATAGGCTCTAATTATGAAAAAGAGGGCGATGCCAATAATATCCAATACGGCTTTTTTCTTTATAACAAAAGAGTATGAATATTGCATTAAAATAAAAAAAAGTGACAGCCAAAAAAATCCGGGGTTAATAGATCCGGAGATTGTCAAGCCAATTGCTAGTAAAATTATCGAAGTGAATATAGCCGTATTCCCCGAGACATCACCTCTGGCGAGAGGTCGCATTTTTTTGACCGGGTGAAGACGGTCCTTTTCAATGTCGACCAAATCATTAATTAAATATGAAGAGGAAGAAAGAAGACAAAAAGAGAGAAAAGCCAGAATGCTTTTTGTCACGATTACCGGATCAGCCAATTGGCCATTCAGAATCGCCGCAGCAAAGAGATTAAGGTTTTTTATCCACTGGTTGGGACGCATAGCCTCAATAGTCGATAAAATTGTTGACTTCATTTTTTTTTATTTATCCTTAAAGTAATATCAAAAACCCAAACAGTGTTATGATAACACCGACAAGACCAAGTGCTTTAACCGGAAAGTCAACTCCGGCATTAGGTAGGATGATTCTGGTTGGCGACGGACCGATTGTGTTGGTGGGAACAGGAATATCGGTTGGTGCAGGTGTATTCGTAACAGAGAGATCGGGAGTAGGGGTAGAGGTGGGAACAGGAGTGTCGGTTGGGGTTTGTGTTGGGGTGGGACTATCGTCGGCGGGAGTCTCTGTGGGAGTGGCTGTCGCAGTAGGAGTATTTGTGCTTGTCGGACCCGGAGTAACTGTCGGGCCTGGGGTACTGGTAACGGTGGGAGAAGGAGAGAGAACAGTAAATTCGAGGGTACATTGTGGGCTAGTTGCTTCCGGTTGAAGTGGGGCTTGAGATTCTTCCCTAGTTTGGTATAACTTCCAGCCTGTGGCAATACTGACAGCGCCTATTACAAAAATCGATAATATTATTAATATTTTTTTCATTTTTATTTCCAGCGTCCTCCTGCTTCCGGTCCGTTAAGGTGGACCTCACCTTCTACTTTAAATGAGCCTCCATTGTTTGGAACTATATAGGTAATATAGAATTCTCCAGATTGATTCGGAACAATTTGTGTCGTTTCATCAGAGGTAGACCAACTATTTTTATTAACTCTGATTCTCCCTTTGTCAACTTCATGTACCGGATAATTTTCCCAACCCCGAACAGAAATATATAAGGTTTGTCCGGCAGAAACCATCGAAGGAAAGATTTCGTTCCATTCCTGATCATATAATTTAACTATGGTGCATTTGCATGAATAGGTCTTCCCCGAAGTCGGAGTGGGAATGGGAGTATTGGTGGGAACGGGAGTTTTTGTGGGGGTGGGAGTGGCAGCAAGAGTGCCGGTTGGGGTCATGGTTGGTGTGGGAGTTTTGGTGGGAGTGGAAGTTTTTGTAGGAGTGGGAGTGGGTGAATGAGTGCCGGTTGGGGCTGTGGTTGATGTTGGGGTGGGAGTTTTGGTTGGGGTGGGAGTAGCAACAGAACAAATGGCATCGTTCCATTGACATCCGGTTTTTGCACAATTCCAACCATTCCCGGTAGCATCAACCTGATAAATTCCGCATTGAACATCGGGTGAAATACTATGGGTTCCGGGGCCAAATTCTCTCATTTGAGTGGAACAGCCTACACCCTTATTGGCGTCTGCTTGGCATTTGTCTTTTGTCTTTGCGGGATAATATTCTTCCTTACAAACAGCCACAGATAGACGGGCGGTCCCTCCTGAAACAGTGAAACTATCACAATTACCGGTGATAGTTATCCCCGGTTGACCCCGGTTACATTTGCAACTACCATCTATCCAGGCACAGCCACTTCCGGCGTGACTCCAGCACGTTGAGTCAAGGCTTATTCCATTGCAAAACGATTCGTTACATTCGGAGGGTGGAGCTGAAGTTGGATCCGCCGAACAACCATTCGTACAGCTAGGAGTATCGTGGACACAATCGCTGGAGTAATACTCTTTTTGGCCGCCAGCCAGAGTACATTCCCTTACCTCCTTGGCTTTTTGACAAGCACAACATTCACCGTATGTTCTTTCAGAGACAGTCCCGGACGGACAACTTGGCGCCGAACCGGTGGCAAGATTGCGAAAATCCTGGTTTCTTTTTACCAATACAATAGCCCCCACCAAAGAAAGCCCAAGAAAAACAATTGAGAATATTGTATAAAAATTATTAATTCTTTGACTTTGAATGACCATCTTAAATAAGTATAAACCCAAATACTAATAAAGATATTGATATGATTCCAAGAAAGATCGTTGGGAACGAAGTGCCGGTTTTGGGAACACCGGAATCGGTACTTGGTTTATAAGTTCTTGGGGTGGGAATTTGAGTGGGAATTTGAGTGGAAACCGGAGTTGAAGTTGGAGAAAAATAAGCCGGAATTTCGGTTGGTCTTGGAGTGAGAGTTGGTGTAGGAGTATTAAGATTACCACTACCACTGGCAGTGTAAGCCAATGAACTACTTCCTGTAGAAACAATAAAATTATGTTTGGCAGTTCCTGCCTGAATGGTGTAATTGCCCGGAGTCAAATTTGAAACCGGAGACCAATGCCAGGTTCCGGCTGAATCGGAAACCGGGGCACCAATGGCATTAACCGGCCCAAGAAGACTTATACTTAAATTATAGTTTGGTTTGGCTGTCCCAAAAAAATCAGGTCTGGTGGTAAAAATAGTTTCTCCGTTTTTGGGATTTAAAATTGTTACAACACCAAAGGAGAATTGGCTGTCCCCTAGACCGACATTGCCAACAGAAGGGGCATCTACCTGTTCCGAAGCGAAAGTATTTTGTCCGATGATGATATCGGGAACCGGATTGTTACGTGAAGTGTTGCCTGTAATTTGGGTGGTTTGACCGTCTTGAGAGATTACATAAATATCTTCGTCTATATTGGGTGGCGGAGTGAACCATTCGCTTTTTCCGGAGTTATAACTATTAGCAAAGGTAATATTCCAGTTGCCGTTGCTTGTTACAAGTGCGGATAAAGGTGATCCTTCTGGAATAATTATATATATTAAAGAATATGCACCCGGACTTTTATCGGGATTGTATATTTTTCCCCAGGCAATATCGGCCACAGGAGGAGTACCCGAAGGTTTTTTGGCCGTCTTGACAAGATATGATGTTTCTTCGTAATTTGTTCCACCGGAGACAATTGAATAGTGATATTCCGTACTTTCTTTTAGATTGTCTATGGAAAAAGAATGGATTTTTGAAGACTCGGAAAAATTAGGGATAACTCGCTCATTAATTGAAACTGAGGACAGGCAACTTGCTGAAGTAATAAAAGAGATTGCAAAAGAACTATGAGTAATGTTGGTTGCCTGAATGTTTATTGGTTTGCAATCCCCACTTGCTTTGGATCTAATATTAACTTTGTTTGAGGACAGATAAACACCAACTGCAATGCAGACTAATAAAAATAAAAGACCTAAAATAGTGGGTATTCTCTTTTCTTTTTTCATTGATCTAGGCTATATTCTTTTCTTTGTTCTATTAAATTAATAGTTTCAATATCCAGATTCGGATCGATTGGTTTAGTCAGATTACTTGTTTTTGTTTGAGTTATCGGCCCCATTAAATTAATGTAACTCTTTTGAACTAAATAAACAAAAATAGATAAAAAGGAAAAAATTGATATAAATAGGAAATATCCAACAATTTTATTTTTTTTCATTTTGATTCTGCCAAAAATATATCTCGTTTACAAAGCTGATATTTATTTGATTATCGGAGGGGGTGCTTTCAGACTCGGATGATTTCTTTTCATTTTTTGTTGAACTTATTCTTATCGATTCCAGACCAATGAGCCTACGATTATGAAGTAACTTATCGGTTAAATCTAGGGCGGACTGAAATGACGCTGCTTTATTTATTGCAACAGAAAAAGATTCTAACTGTGAAGGACCAGTGTCTTTTTTTACACTTGTCAAATCATAGTTAAGTTTATCGATAAGGATACCTGATTCCTTGGCGGCGGAAGTAATCTGAACCATTGATTGACGATAATCGGCATTATCCGGAAGAGCGGAGCTTATTACTTTATATTTTTCCTGGACCTGGGAAAAGGCATCCTGGGCAAGAACCAAATTACCGATCTTTTTTCTCATTTCGGCGACCATCTGCTCTTTTGCTTTTATCTCCCCTATTAGGGCAGAAATTGTCAAAGCGGTGGGCCTGATGGCAAAGAGAAGAAAAAAGGTAATCAGAGCAAAGGTTCCACCGGTTTCGACGGTTTTTATAAATTTTTTGTTCTCTCTTTGTTTTTTGAGATACTCCGCCAACGGACGTCCCTTGGAAAATATATTTGTCTGAATCATGTTTTTTTATTGGGTTTAAAGACTAAAAATAGTTTTACAGAGTATTGGTTCTCTTTTGGTTTTTTTTCGATGCTTTTGACATCAACCGTCTCGATGTTTTCATTTACAGTTAAATTGGTAATAAAATCAACAATCGATTCTTCCTTGTAAGATATTAAATCGATATCAGCCACAATATTTTTTAAGTCAGCGTCGTTTTTTATAGTAAGACTATTAAAAATAATATCTTTGGGAGTACTTTCAGCAAGGGATATAATTTTACTGTTGTATTCCGGGGTTTTTGAATAAAAATCTTTAATTAGCTTCAATCTTTGTTGGAGCAGAGAATATTCTTTTTCGAAAGCTTGGGTGCTTTCCAAAATTGCCTTTTGTTGGCGTAAGACGTCGGAATAGTCTGAATTTTTTCGATCAAGCCAAAAGCGGGAAATAAAGGCACTGATAACTATCAGCTCGGTAAAGACGATAACGAACCGGCCGGCAGTGGAAACCCATTGAAGAAAACGGGCGATAGGTGAGTTTGGATTTTCTTCATCCGGTAATAGAGAAATCTCCTTTTTGGCGGGCATACTGATTTAAGTATATACATAATGTATTTACTTTGAAACTAATTGTTTGAATTTCAAAAAATATTTCTCAAAATCATGGTATTCGTCAACCTGAAACCAACGGGAAATTAAAACATAAACGAGAATACTAAGACATGAAGAAATGGAAAAAAGAATAACTAAATTTACCGTCTTGCTGGTGTCTAAAACAAACAAATCAACTAACCTTGTTAGACCCCAGGAAATAAGTCCGGTTAAAATTGAAGCAAAAATAATTTTTCCGAATTTCTTTATGAAATCATCCCAATCAAAACCATCGACTTTTTGAATAAAAAACCATGAGAGACCGGTGAACTGAACGATATTGCTGATTGAGGCACTGATAGCCAGACCAATTACCCCCAAAGTCGTAAAATTAACAAAATAATAACTAGAGGAAATATTTAGTATTAATGAAAAAAATGATACATAGAGTGGAATTTTGGTGTTGTGCATGGCATAAAATGACCTGATTAAAATCTGGCTGACGGCTTGGCAAATGATGGCAGGGGTTAAAAAAGCAAGGATTCTGGCTGTTAGTAAAGTTGCCGACCAGGGAAATTCACGACTACCAAAGGCAAGCCTGACAATCGGAACCCTTTGGATAAGAATAAGGGTAGTGATAGGCAAAGCAATAAAAGCACTTTGGAGAATGGTTTTTTTGACGGTCTGTCTGAAAACATCTATCTCGTTTCCGGCAAAATTTTTTGAAAGAATCGGAAGTGATGCCTGTCCGATGGTGGTCCCAAAAATTCTGCTCGGCAAATACATTAACTGAAGGGAAAGGTTTAATAAAGAAATTGATCCGGCGGCCAGATTGGAAGCAAAAAATAAAGTAACCGTATTTTCAATCTCGCCAAGGCCGAGAGAAAGACTTCTGGGGACCATTAATCTAAAAACTTCTTTCACTCCCTTAAGTTTAATATCTATTGTCTTGGTGTAATTGAAACCAATTTTCCTTAAAACAGGGATTTGGATGGCCAGATGGAAAAAAGCACCAATAACTACACCATAAACAACTCCGTATATTCCAAAGGTCGGGGCAAGGGTAAAGATACCCAAAATAATAAAAATGTTGTACACGATAGGCGAAAGAGCAGGAATAATAAATATTTGATTAACCTGCATGATGGCGGTAACAAAATTACTGATAAGAAAAAATATCTGAGCAATAAGAAGAATTCTGGTAAGACCAACCATTAGCGCCAATTGGCTTGGAGTAAACCCACCGGCAATAATCTTAGTGAGCGGATAAGCAAAAACATAAATCATGACGGAACAAATTAAAAACACGATAAGAAGCAGGTTGATAACTGTTGATCCGATTTTATCGGCAATTTCTTTGTCTTTGTTTAAATAACTTGAAAACACCGGGATAAATGAAGCAGAAAGAGCTCCGGTGACCAGAAGTTTGAAAACCAGGTCGGGAAGGCGGAAAGCGGCATTGTAGGCATCAAGGTCAAGAATGCAACATTTGAAAAAATGGGCGTAAAGAAAACGGCTTCTTAAAAAGCCAAGAACAGCGGAAATAGCGAAGGTTACACCTAAAACTAAAGATGCGGAAAGAATACTACTTTGCTTTTTAGTGGAAAAGGTGGCTACGCGTTCTTTTAAGGTCATAGGGTAATTATAAGTGATTTATGATAACAATAAATTCTGAAAAAGTTACGATACATATTCGACATTGGTATTCTAACCAATAATGAGGAGTAGACAGGGAGAAAGGACAACTTTACATTACACTTTTGGTAATATTCCCGGATACAAGGAGATATCCAAAATGT
>Ga0247841_10009910_pt1 | contig 13150 bp, 10 predicted proteins | sample LaCruzMarch2015__2_FD_192410 | JGI IMG/M metagenome (GOLD analysis project Ga0247841, IMG submission 192410) | Freshwater microbial communities from meromictic Lake La Cruz, Castile-La Mancha, Spain - LaCruzMarch2015_18m | ecosystem: Environmental > Aquatic > Freshwater > Lake | place: Spain... | reverse complement strand
TAACATAGGAGGTGCATATAACCAATACTACACTGTTGAAGGCGGCAAATGGGGATTTATCGATAAAACCGGAAAAGTAATTGTTCCTGTTCAATACGACGATGTTGAAAGTTTTAATGCCGAAGGCATCGCAAAAGTTACCTTAAACGGCGAAAAATTCAGTATAAATACAAAAGGAGAAAGGGTGCAGAATTGAAAATCTGAATTGAAATATTTACCTGTAAATCAATTTGATTTTAGCCCCCAAACACACTCTCAACCGATTTTCAAATCAACTCCTTCTGCGTCCGTCAATTTCCTCGAAATAAACTTCGTAAACTTTATTGTCCGACAAGGTAATTTTTGCTCCCAACGCTGAACCAACAGGAGTAACATCCAAAATTTCAATGTTACTGATGGGCGAAAGTTCTTCTTTGGTCCATTCCGTGTCATCGGTTTTGTGCAGCATCACCGAAATCATCAGTTCCATTGGCGGATTCTTCTGCATCCGTTTTTTGTGCGCATAAATTACTGTGCTTTCGTCGGCTTCGGCGTTGCGGTTGGTGTGTTCAATTGTATCCAGTTTATCCCAGCCATTGTAAGTAATCAAAGCAACCTGTCTTCCTTTTATGGCAGCGGTAATCACTTTTTTATCGTCTTCCTCAAACTGATTGATAACCGGTTTTTCGCCTTTGATGTGTGGCAGACCGAAATGGCCAAGTGTGAGTTCATATTCAAAAGCCAGACGTGAACGGTCAACACGTATTACGCCACCGGGAATGGTAATATCGGCCAAATCGATGATGTAACCCACGCCGTTGTTGGGAGGACGGCGCATAATTGCCTGACGGTAAACCACTCCGTTTTGCTCACCGTTAAACATCATACTTTGCGAAATGGTGTATTGACGGCTTTTTTCAGAACTGTTTCCAACGGCAATACCGGTAAGATAAAAATTTACATCGTCGCCACGAACATCGCGCGGATCCTGGCTGCGAAAGCTGTATTCCATGGCTGTTCCTCCCTGCGGATCATGATCTTCCCAAGGAAAATGCGTATTGTAAGTAAGCTTTGAATAGTTCGGATCATCATAATACACTTTGCCGGGAATGATTTCGGAAGTTCCGTTTTTACCGTGATTTACCAGGACCAACCCCGGATTTTCAAGAATTGTCTTTTTTGACTCAGAACCCAGCGTTTCCCAGAAACCTTCGTTTTCGGGGGCTGTCCAGAATGGTGAATCATCGGGCAGTGCCAGACAAATAAAAGGCAGAAACATCAGAAACGGACTTGCCGGACAACTGTAGTTTTGTACCATATATTCCTTCTGACCATAAAAACCAAGACTCGGAATTTCGTTGTCATAAAATTCTTCGCGGGTAACAAACTGAAGCAGCGAACCGGAACAAAGCCGGCGTGCAAGTCCGGGATCGAGCAGGGTTTTATCTTTAAGCATAAAAGCTACCGGAAATGCGCCGGAAACCCAGGTACGATAGCAAATACTGCGCGACCACATATTGATATAACCATCGCGGCCAAAAAACGAAGGTAACGACTCCTTTAATTTTTGCGCCGATTTCTCTATGATTGCGGCTATTTCGGGATAATATTCATCGCCAAAAGTACGGTTCCAAATGGTAGTGTAAACAATAAACAGGCTGATTGAATAGTAGTTGTATGTTTGTTCGAGATACCAGCCATTTCCTGAATGGTACGACGCAACCCACAAAAGATGGTCTTTCAGCAAATCGTCGTCAATTTCGTAACCATATTTTTTCAGAAACGAAAGTGTGATAATATTGAAAATGCGCCAGTTATTTTGAGTCGTACGGTGGTGTCCCCATTTCGAAATGGTAACCACCATTTCTTCTTTTTGTTTTTCGGTAAACTGTGACCAGATTGTATCGGGCATCAGCAAGAGCGTTTTAAACAGTCCGCCAAATTCGCAGGTGTACTGGTATGTTGAATCGGGTAAGTCTTCGGGTAACGGCAATGAATTGGGATGCCCCGGAGTTAAAGCATTGTATAAATGAAGACAGTAATATTCCCTGAGATTGATTCCGTTGATTTCTGTATTGGGATCGATATGAATAAGCGGACCTGCCAGTGTAAATGTTCTTTCCAATGCTTCAAACTCAAGTGAACGCCAGCGCCAGTCGGGAGCACCGGGTTGCGGATAGGTTTTCCCCGGAACTACCGGAAACGAAATTGGTTGGTTGATGTCCTTAACATGAGTAAATGTCCTTTCAAGCAGATATTTGGCTAACTCAATATAATGCTGTTTTGTCATTCCTGTTAACGGACTTAAAACAAAATCAGGATTTTGAACTTCAAACGCTTTCTTCATATTCTAATTTTTAAGATTACAAAGATTAAAAATGAAACGGTTTTTTGCATGATTGGATATTTGCGTGTATGCGTATTATTTTAACAAAATTACAGTTCAAATTTCCCCGGCAAATTATACAGGTATTTCTGCAATTCCTTTTTCATTTCTGACAGAGTTTGCATATGTTTTGTATCATTTGCCAAATTTTTCATTTCACCCGGATCGTCTTTTAAATTGTATAATTGATCAGCATCAAAATAACCGGGCAGTTTTCCATACGATTCGTGCTCTGCTTCACCGCCACCGGGAACAACTTCCAAATGGCTGAACGGTTTTTCAGGATCGCGGTTAACAATTCGCATGTTTCGAAATTCGCGGGTTTTATTGTAAGCGGTTAAAACGGAATCACGTTGCTGCTGACTCCAGTTTCCGGCATATTCAGGATAGCGAACAACGTAATATTTATAATCGCCTTTTATAACTGCTCTTGCATAACCCAGTTCGAAATACAACGATTCCCGTGACTGAAAATCCTTTCCATCGAGAACTGATTTAAAACTTTTCCCGTCAAACTTAATCGCCAAATTCCCGTTTCCCGCCAATTCAAGAATTGTGGGTGCAAAATCGACATTTGAGATTTTTGACTGGCTTCTGTTTCCACATTCAAATCCACCGCTTTTCCAGATAATGCTGGGATTTAATACACCTCCCTGATATAAAGTTCCTTTTGCATGTTGCCCTTGATCGTTAAAAAAGAAGATGATTGTATTGTCGAGTATTCCATGTTTTTCCAGTTTATCAAGCAAAGCCCCGACAGCATCATCGAGCCACAAAACATTTTCCTTGCCTCGTTCAGTAATTCCGGCTTTTTTCAACCTTTCCGGCAAGGAGTTTCTTGCAGGAAGAACATTTGGAGCTTTTTCGAGATAACCTTTCGATGTGATTTTTGGATTTGCTTCCCACGATCTTTCCGCATTTGACGGGCCATGAGGAATTGTGGTGGCAAAATACAGAAAAAAAGGTTTTTCGTAATTCTGTTCAATAAAGTTCAACCCTGCTTCAGCAATCCAATCCATATTTTGCACTGCCAACTCCTCAACACCAATAAAATCGGGGTTATTATGATAGATTCCATCTGCATAATCAAAACCGCATTTTAGAATTGCCTGTTGTACTTTTTCATAATTTTCAGTGATTCTCTTTTTAATTTCCGGATCATTTGCGCCGGCCTTAAAATCAGGAAATGCATGTAATCCATTTGCTTCAATTACATGGTTTTTCCCAACCATTCCGGTTGTATAACCCAATTCCTTTAAATAGTGCGGAAGTATTTTATCCTTTTCAGTAATAAATGAATTCCATTGAATTACGGTTTGACCCTCTTCGTGTTTTGTTTTGTTCAAAAAAGCCTGGTTAGTAGCCCTGCTTGCATAATTTCCGGTTAAACAATTGTATCTGCTGGGCGTGCATACCGGAGAAACAACATATTGATTTTCCATGATAACTCCTTCATTTGCCAGGCGATCCAAATTGGGTGAAAGGTTTTTCCCTTTCCCTTGCGGAAGGCAATTAAACATTTCGGGGTACATGTCGTCGGCAATAAAAAAGATGATGTTTGGTTTTTGTATTTTATTTTGCGCACCTGATGAAAATAAAATTATGGCAAAAATGACTAATAAATATATCCTATTCATTTTCAATTCTTTTTTAAAAGAAGAGTTCCATCTCTATTTATCAACTCAATAAAGATGGAATCCATAAAACCAATTTTAGACTATTATTTTTTCAACCCGGCAACCGCAAAATACGCGTTTTTAGGTTTGTGCTGTCTATCGAAAAGTAACGGATAGTTGGTACGGCCGCGCATTGGGAAATTGTTTTTCCACGAAACATCATCGCTGGCACCCCAGAAAGTTACACGGTCAATTTTGTCCCGGTGTTTCAAAAGAATTTTAAAAATTTCCTCGTAACGTTTGGTCAGTTTATCGTCAATTTCTTTTGGCAGCCCTTCTTTATAAGGATTCAGCGATTCCTTGTATGCCGCATTGGTAGAAATTTCGGCAGAACGACCCCAGTCGTAAGGTAAAACATCCACTTCAAGTTCTGTAATTGCAATCCGCAACCCGGCAGCAGCATACATTTCGATGGATTTTTCCCAAAGTTTTAAATCAGGCGAATCAAGATTCAGGTGAGCTTGTAATCCCATTCCGTGGATTGGAACTCCTTTCTTTTTGTATTCTTTAACCAGTTCGATGATAAAATCGCGGCGCCTTGGCTCTTCTTCGCCGTAATCGTTATAAATCAGGCTGCATTTCGGGTCGGCTTCGTGTGCCAGTTGAAATGCGCGTTCCATAAATTCAGGGCCGCAGATTTCGAACCATTTGCTTTTTCTGAATCCGTCCTCGGGAGTTATGGATTCGTTGACAACATCCCAGGCATTAACACGGCCCTTGTAACGGTCAACCACGGTTTGTATATGCGTTTCCATTCGTTTCAGCAGTAAATCTTTGCTGGCTTGATTTCCGTCGGGGCCAACAAAAATTTCACGCGGTATCTGGCTGTGCCAAACCAGTACGTGTCCCTGAACATGCATTTTATTCTTTTCAGCATATTCCAACAGGCGATCGGGTTCCTCAAATTTCCAAACATCTTCTGAAGGATGTATAGAAGACCATTTCATTGCATTTTCGGAAGTAACACTATTAAACTCGCGGGCAATTAAATCACGCAATCCGCTGTCATCGCCCATCAATGTGCGGCTTCCAATGGCGCATCCCATCAGAAAATCGTCCTTGTACAAATCTTTTAAGCCCATTTCGTTTGCCATTGCAAATGCTTTTGAACGTAAAAGTGCTATTCCTGCCATCGAAATAGCTGAATTTTTTATAAATGTGCGTCTGTTGCCGTTTGACAGAAAGTTGTTGGTTTCGGTAATTTTTGTCATTTTAAATGAATTTTATTTTAATTGGTTAAAGTTAAACTAATTGAAATACACTCGCCTTTATCAAGTCAAATAAAAATACATGTTGAAATTCGGAATGAAACTGGTGATTCGTTATTTTTTCGGGCAGGTTAAAACTTTTCACGCCGTGTAAACGATCGGTAAAAATCAAAAGCCAGTAGTAATTCAGCCTTTGTTTTTGATAAAGCCGTAACAATTTTTCGTCTTTTTTATGAATCGAACGTCTGATATCGTCAACTACATCATTCGAAACGCCAAGGTTGTTTGCCCGCTCCCACGCTGAAATCTGCATAACCGGATGGTTAACAATCAGAATTTCGTCCAACCCTTCAGGCAGTACTGCACCTGAAATTGATTCCCTGAAAAAACTGTCACCGCTTTTGTTGTGTACAGCTTTTCGAATCATATTAACTGTTTGAACAGCAATTGCCAATTGTCTTTCTTCTGAAATTTCCGTCACACCGGAAAACAGAAATTTTACAAACAGATTCAATTCTGAATTTTGTTCGAATAAATCCTGTGATAGCCCGATGATTTTTTCCTGAATCTGAATTTGAGCCATTTGCCTTTCATCAGGTATATTTTTGCTTGCCGGATTTAAGCGGGTAAGTTCAATACCAAGTTCGTGCCGGGTTTTCATTTTTACAATAAAATCAGGCGATTCCGATGGGTGTAATTGTCCTTTCGGAAAATCATCGTAACATAAACGAAAATAGTTAACGAGCAGTATTTCCAGTTGTTTTTTGTCCGGCTGCATAAAAATGATTTTGCCGAAAATACAAAAAAGAAATACACTTTTTATTTAAAAAGAAGTAATTTGGCCGATACAGAAACGCATTAAAAATGAAGACATATTTTCTCCTCCCCCTATCAATTTTGCTTGTTATTTTCTCAGTTTTTCAAGCAACAGCGCAAGAATCAAAATGGCTGGGAATCTGGAGTGGAAAGCTTGACATATCATCGACAAAACTTGAAATTATTTTTGAAGTCTGGACCGATGAAAACGGGAAACCAGTTGCAGTGATGGATGTTCCGATGCAAGGGGCAAAAGATATTCAAACCACCGTTTTGAAGGCCGAAGCCGACAGCCTGGCTCTTTCTGTTCCGATGATCCGGGGTACTTTTAAAGGAGAATTTTTAAATGATTCAACCATTCAGGGCGAATGGAAACAAAGCGGAATGGCGTTCCCTTTAATACTTGCCAAAACTGAAGTGGCAACAGAATTAAAAAGGCCGCAAACACCGAAAAGACCATTTCCTTATATCGAAGAAGAGGTGGTTTATGAGAATAAAATTGCCGGGATAAAACTCGCCGGAACATTTACTTTTCCACAGGACGGCGGAAATTTACCGGTGGTAATTCTGATTACCGGTTCGGGAGCACAGGACCGAGATGAAACCATATTTGAACATCGTCCGTTTTTGGTAATTGCCGATTTTCTGACCCGAAACGGATTTGCCGTTTTACGTGTTGACGACCGCGGTGTTGGCGGCTCCGAAGGAAAAACCAGCGATGCTACAAGTGAGGATTTTGCCGGCGATGTGATGGCAGGTGTTGAATTCCTGAAATCAAGAAAAGAAATAGACCCTTCAAAAATAGGATTAATTGGCCACAGCGAAGGCGGCCTGATTGCTCCGATGGTTGCGACAAAATCAAAGGATGTTGCTTTTGTTGTTTTAATGGCGGGTCCCGGAATTGTTGGAGAACAAATTTTATACGAACAGGGTAAGCTAATTAATAAAGCTGCCGGACTTACTGAAGAACAAGCTCAGCAAAACCAGAAATTGCAGGAAGCAATTTTTAATATCATTAAAACAGAAACAGATTCAGCAAAAAGAATCGACCGTTTACAAAGTACTATGTCGAATGGCCAGTATTACATGCTGACTGATGAACAAAAAGCCGCTGTTGACAATCAGATTAAAACGGTTAACAATAACTGGTTCAAATTTTTTCTGAATTACGATCCGTATCCCACCCTGGTAAAGTTGAAGTGTCCGGTGCTGGCAATCAACGGAGAAAAGGATTTGCAGGTTCCGCCAAATGAAAATCTTGCTGCAATCGATAAAGCGCTTACTGAGGGTGGAAACAAAAACTTTAAAACCATGAAATTACCGGGATTGAACCATCTTTTTCAAACCTGCGAAACCGGTGCAATTGCTGAGTATGTGCAGATTGAAGAGACCATTTCGCTAACCGTTTTGGAGATTTTACGGGATTGGATATTGAATTCTGGAATAAAAAACTAATTTTAAACTGATTTACAAACCAATAGCTCTGTTGTGAAAAGTGTTTTTATACTTATTGCACTACTGGCTTTTTCTGTGACCAGTTTCAGCCAGATTAGCCCTGCCATAAAAGCTGGTATCGGCTACCCTTATGTTCTTGACGAAGATGAGAGTGTAAGTCCTAATGTTCACACCTTTACAGGTTATCCCACCGTGTCGGTTGAAAAACCCTTTCCTGTTACAATCAGGGTTAGAAAAAGAATGAGCATCAACCCCGGCCTTGCTTACTATTATTTTAATGAAGAAAAAGTAAGAAGTGATACTGAGAATGGAACAAATATAAGATTGAATTTAACCCATCAATCGGTAAGTAGTTATGTAAAAGTACTTTACCAGGCAAAGATTCGGGGCAAAACTGAAGCCTTTGTTTATACGGGATTGGTTGGTGGAATCAACTTATTAACCAATTCAAAAGGCAGCAGGTATCAAAATGGTTTAGACGAAGAGATCCCGGAATTTGAAGTACAGATAAACGAAAACGGAAGTGAATTTTTTGGGAAATTCTATTACGGTGCTTTAGTCGGTTTTCAGCCTAATGCCTGGAAATATAATATGGTTAAACCTTCATTTGAGTTGGCTTTTTACCCGGGCTTTCTAACTAAAACCCTTGAAGAAGTTAGGAATGTTAAAAAGGATGTAAGTACCATTCAGTTTTCAGTTTTTCTTGGGTTTCGTATCAAATAAGTTTGTTTTGTTTTTGGTGAATTGACTTTTAAATTTTGCAATTTCCTTTTTTAAATGTTACTTTGAAATCATTCAAGAGGTGAAAATAACTACCAATAAATCTCAATTAATGACTTAATAATGAAGCTATTTCTTCTGATTTCAACATTGTTTTTATATGCTTTTTTTACATCCGCTCAAACATATACAAACAGCAATCTGCCAATAGTTATTATTGACACAGATAAAAATCCTAATACCGGGCGGCCGATCGAAATTCCTGATGAACCAAAAATTCCGGCAACCATGAAAATAATTTTCAGACCGGATGGTTCAAGAAATTATATCACAGACCAAAACAATCCCGATTATCTAAACTATAATGGCAGAATAGGTATTGAAATCAGGGGTTCTTCGTCTCAGTCACTTCCCAAAAAGCCGTATGGGCTAACAACACTAAACAATGATAATGTAACAAACAACAATGTCAGTATTTTAGGAATGCCCGAAGAAAACGACTGGGTATTAAATTCAATAGCCTATGATCCGTCACTGATTAGAAATTATTTGTCATATGATTTGTCACGAAGTATTGGAAATTATGCTGCCAGAGGTGAATTTTGTGAGGTAGTGATTAATGGCGACTATAAGGGGTTATACATTTTTATGGAAAAACTTAAAATCGATGATGACCGCATAAACATTGTAAAAATGACAAACACCGATAACACAGTTCCCGGTTTAACCGGTGGTTATGTTACCAAGGCTGATAAAACTACGGGAGGCGATCCTGTCGCATGGTCAATGCAATCATACAGTGGAACAACCAGTTATATGCACGACAGCCCAAAACCAAATGAAATTACCACTCAGCAAAACAATTATATCCGCAACCAGTTTACTTTATTACAAAATGCGGCTACTGCTCAAAATGCCTCTATAACAAATGGGTATCCTTCAATAATTGATGTTCCCAGTTTTATTGATTACATATTGATTAGCGAACTGGCTTCAAATGCAGATTCATATCAGTACAGCACCTATTTTCATAAAGACAGAAACGGAAAATTAAGAGCCGGTCCGATTTGGGATTTCGATTTAACTTATGGTAATGATTTGTTTCAATGGGGATATGATAGAAGTCACACCGATGTCTGGCAATTTGACAATTGGGATAACACGGGTTCCAAATTCTGGAGAGACTTATATAACAACCCTACATTCCAATGCTATCTCACCAAAAGATGGAAAGAACTGACCGCCACCAACAGGCCGTTAAACTACTTTGTTGTGGCCGAAAAAATGGAACAATTCTCAAAACTCACTTCTGAAGCTATGGTCAGGGAAAATAAAAAATGGGGAACTATTCCCAACCAAAGCGGAGAAATTGCTAAAATGAAAGAATGGATTCAAGCCAGAATTAATTGGTTAAATACAAGATTAACTAGTTATACGGCTTGTTCAAACCCGGTTTTACCAGAGCTGGTAATTTCGAAAATTAATTACAATCCTTTACCAGTGGATAAATTTAACAGCGATGATCTGGAATTTTTGGAAATCAAAAATAAGAGCAATCAGACTATTAACTTAACAGGTATCTATTTGAGCGAACTGGGATTTACTTATCAGTTTCCGTCCAACTCAACATTAAAGGCACATTCAAAGCTAATTCTGGCAAGTAATGTAAATTCGTTTCAACAATTTTACGGAACAATTCCTTTTGGGCAGTTTACCAGAAACCTGTCTAACACATCAGAAAGAATTGTACTTGCCGATGCATTTGGAAATGTGATAGATTTTGTGGAATACCATGATAATTTGCCATGGCCTGTGGAAGCCGATAGTGGCGGTTATTTTCTGCATTTGACAGATATTAATTCAGATAACAGCCTGGCTGCCAACTGGACTTTTTCTTCAAACCTGACGGTGAGTGCAAAAGACAACCTGCTTGAAACAGTTGTAAATGTTTATCCCAATCCGGCCCAATCCAAAATCACAATCGAAGGTAATCAACATCAAATTAACTCCTTTGAAATATTTGATTTGAGCGGAAGAAAAATGATGGCCGGAACTGAAATCAATTCAAACCGGTTTACGGTTGATGTTGGGCAACTTTTACCGGGTATTTATATTTTAAAGCTGGGTAGCACCAATGGAGAAAGTATAGTTCAGAAATTCAACAAGTTACCATGAGATATCTAATATTAAATCGAAATCAGAACTTGAACCTGTAATAAATCATTAAAACAACTATTCCTTTTGTTTAGGATTGTCTATTAAATCAGTAAAAATGAAAAAAATAGCCTTTCTCACAATAATTTTCTTTTATTCGGTACTTACTTACTCTCAGGAGACTTCTGTCATAAACATCGGCTTTGGGATACCTTTTTTCTTTCAAAGCAATTTCGATAAAAATTCAGGTGGAACTCATTCAATAAATTCAATACCAATTAACATATTTGTTGAAAAACCTCAATTAATTAAATTCCATGAAAATAAAAGTTTTGCAATCACGCCGGGAGTTGCCTATTTTCTTTTCAACGAAAGTGCAACCGGCGGTGGACTTGGTGGAGGAAGTAGCAAAACCTACAAACACCAAGCTATAAGTTTGTACACCAAGTTTTTATACGAATCAAATTTAAAGGCTGATAAACCATTCAATTGGTATGGCGGAATACTAACAGGAGTTTATCTATATTCAAAAACAACTGGAGAAGAATATTGGTGGAGAATGCAACAATCACAAAACGTATCGGGTAGCCAGGAAATTGACAGAAATGGAAAACCCTTTTTCAATTCGTTTTACATGGGTTTTTCAGCTGGTTTTAAGACCTTTGCCAACTCAAACTCATTTTTAAGACCAGCTTTTGAGCTCTCTTTTTTCCCAAATTATGCGACAATTTATGATTCACATTTATCAATGGATGAGCAAAAAGTTACCAAAAGTATGGCTATGCTCACAATAATTTTGGGTCTGGGCAAAAAAAAAGCTACCCGAATTAATGAGTAGCTTTCTTTAATATTATCTTCTTTCAATTAAGCATTCAGCGAATAACGGTCGAATGCAGTAACTGTAAGTCCTTTATCGTTTTGAGATAAAAATTCTCTTATAGTAATTTTACCATCTTTTACATAAATCTGGTTCAGCAATGTTGAATCCTGGAAAAATTTCTGTAAAGCGCCCTGGGCAATTTTATCTAGCATGGCTTCGGGTTTACCTTCCAAACGGAATTTTTCTTTTGCGATTGAAAGTTCTTTTTCAATCACTTCCTGCGAAACAGAATCTTTGTCAACAGCAACGGGAGCCATTGCTGCAACCTGCATTGCCACATCTTTTGTAACCTGCACTTCAACTCCGGCTTTATTAAAACCTACCAAAGTTGACAATTTGTTTCCGGGGTGAATATAACCAACCACGGTTTCGGCATTGATTTTATTGTAATACGAAAGCTCTATTTTTTCGCCAATAACACCAGTTTGTTCGGTAACCTGTGCTTCGATTGATCTTCCGTTCAGATTAAGGCTTTTAACAGTTTCCAAACTGTCAGCATTATTTTCCAAAGCGGCTTTTAAAATGCTATCGGCAAAAGCTACAAAGTTCTCATTTTTAGCAACGAAGTCGGTTTCGCAATTTAAAACCACAATGGCTCCGAATTTTTTATCTTCAGAAACTTTTGCCAAAACTACACCTTCTGCGGCATCCCTGTCGGCACGTTTGTTGGCCACTAATTTTCCTTTTTCACGGATAATTTCTACTGCTCTTTCGAAATTACCATCGGCATCTGCCAGGGCACCTTTGCAATCCATCATCCCTGCGCCTGTTACTTTACGTAACTTAACTACATCGGCAGTTGTAAACGACATACTGAAATTTATTTTTAAATGGGTTTATTTAAATTAACCTGATATTATTTAATCGTTGTCCTGGTCAGCTTCGTCATCATTTTCTTCGGCAACCCTGACTTTCATTTTCCTTCTTGATCTTTTGGGTGCTTCATCTTCCTCGTCAGCTTCAACAACATCTTTTTCAACTTTGCGTTCGTTCAATCCTTCACGAATGGCATCGGTCATAATGCCAACAATGAGTTTAATTGACTGTGAAGCATCGTCGTTGGCCGGAATCACAAAATCAACATCATCAGGATTTGAATTTGTATCGACCATTGCAAACACCGGAATTCCAAGGCGTTGAGCTTCGCGAACTGCAATTCTTTCTTTCATAACATCAACAATAAACAACGCTGCGGGCAATCTTGAAAGGTCGGAAATACTTCCCAGCATTTTTTCAAGTTTAGCATGTTGTCTTGTAATCTGCAGTTTCTCTCTTTTCGAAAGATTGTCCCAGGCAGCATCTTTTGCCAACCTGTCGATGGACACCATTTTTTTAACTGCTTTCCGAATGGTTGGAAAGTTGGTAAGCATACCACCGGGCCAGCGTTCAGTAACGTAGGGCATTCCTATCGATGTTACCAACTCTGAAACCAAATCTTTGGCTTGCTTTTTTGTTGCTACAAATAAAATTTTACGACCCGATTTTGCAATTTGTTTAATTGCAGCAGCAGCTTCGTCAATTTTTACTATTGTTTTTTGAAGATCAATGATGTGGATTCCATTTTTTTCCATAAAAATGTATGGTTCCATGTTTGGATTCCACTTTCTTCTGAGGTGACCAAAATGTGCACCTGCATCTAATAACTCCTGAAAATTTGTTCTTGGCATCTTTTTACTTTTTTATGTTCCTAAAAGCAACCATTGAGTAGCCCCGGTAATCGGGAGTCTCAACCGTTTTAGATCCATATAATGAATAACTAATATTAACGTTTTGAGAATTGGAAACGTTTCCTTGCTTTTGGTTGTCCTGGTTTTTTACGTTCCACTTCGCGGGGATCGCGGGTAAGAAAACCTGCGGCTTTCAACTCTTTCCTTGC
>Ga0247841_10009909_pt1 | contig 13150 bp, 11 predicted proteins | sample LaCruzMarch2015__2_FD_192410 | JGI IMG/M metagenome (GOLD analysis project Ga0247841, IMG submission 192410) | Freshwater microbial communities from meromictic Lake La Cruz, Castile-La Mancha, Spain - LaCruzMarch2015_18m | ecosystem: Environmental > Aquatic > Freshwater > Lake | place: Spain... | reverse complement strand
TGAAGTTATAATATATATATATATAAATACTGCGAAGACTGGTTCGAATTTATTATTGAATTAATCTGCTTTATTATCTCGAAGGGAATTTTTGCTTTCTGAATTATAAATAAACAAATACTTTCCTCGTCAATCCCAACCAGGCTAGACGCAGACATAAGGACTGACTGTATATAATCTTTATATTTTTCATTTACCAAATTGATAAAACTATTTATTTTCTCTTTATTTTTATCAGATAATATAAAATCTAAAGATTCAAAATCAAAATAAACTCGCGAGTCCACCTTTTCATCATCATACTTATCCGTTATATTAATCTGCTTAGCCGCGCTATTCATTAAATCAAAGCACGCAGCATATGTTTCCTGCAAAATCCACGGAGCATTTAAAGCAAACCCTTGACCTGGCAATCTTCGCATTTCTTTAATATAAATTCTCTGGCCTTGCTCAACGAAGTTTTCACTTAATTCTAGTGCTTTTTGTCTGCTCAATATCTTTTTATTATCTCTTGCCAAAATAAACGCCACATAACTATCGGCGGAAAGTTTATAACATAAATAATTCCGCATGAGAGTATCTTTTGAATCTTTTATCAAAAGATATTTTACCAGAATTGCCCAAATGAATGCTAATCGGCCAGTAACAGACTCTTTTTTTTGCTTTTGGTCAAGGGCGGGTAAATCATTTAAAATGTTCCTGCCATACAACAATCTCCCTATTTCCTTGCATTCACTGAATTTATACTTTAAAAATATATCTGAGTCATATCCCTTAAATATCTCCTCAACACTAAACAAGCTTCTTTCCTCGTATTTTAAAACAGGAAATAACTTACTAAGCCTCCGATAAATTTTATCGATTTTTTGTTTATTTTGGCCTATTTCAATTATAATAATCAGGTCAATATCGCTTAACCCACAAATATAATTTTCCGTTGCCATGCCTGCGGTCAAATAAATCGCGGCAATTTCTTTTTGTCCTTTTAAAACGTATACTATAATTTTTAATACCGCATTATAATATAATTTATAAAACTGATTAAACGGCCAAAAATTTGTCTTCACCACAAATTTTTGTAAAATTTTCTTAAATATTGCCAGCATATGTTTTAAGTCTTATATTTCCCTTATGCACTAAAGGGGTACGTCATAAATCTGCTAAAGCTCTCGGATATTATTCAAGCCTGCAGTTCTTCTTCATTTAGAAGCTCCTAACCATAGAAAACACCTGATTTATTAAAATAAAGAGAAACAAAAAAAATAGTCCTAATCATTATAATAAACTCGGACTCTTTGTCTTTCTATTTACTTAGGAAGAATAATTTTGGTGGAGGTGGGCGGAATTGGACCGCCGTCCTTAAGTAATCACCTAAAAGCCGCTACATGCTTAGCCAAATATTTTACACTTAATTCTGCAACTCCTACCGGCAGGATTTGCAAAACGCAGCCTTTTCGATTTCGCCCCGGTTTGGAAGGCTAACCGCCGGGACTATCCTACTTAGGCCCTAATCTATCCCGTAGGCAGGACAGTTAGAGGCTTCACTAATTTAATTAGCGAAGACTGGTGCAAAGAACATTGGCTTCGCCAAAGGCGCAGCAAATGTTCCTAAACGTGACACTTGCGTGTTTGCGTTTAAATTGTGCAAGGATTGTTAACGCGGCTAACCCTACCTCCGCGGCATGCTGCTCTTAAACGACATATCTTAAGTCGAACCCTTTCACCCCCAAATTTTCAAATAACAATATTCTAAAAAACAATTAACCTCTTCTATCCTTGATTATCCGGCGCAACAGTTTATCGGTTTCCCTGCGTTTAACACTCTCCCGCTTATCATAAAGTTTTTTACCTTTACAAAGCCCAAGCTCTATTTTTGCAAAACCCCTGGCATTAAAATAAATCTTTAACGGAATTAAGGTTAGGCCTTTTTGGGTAAGCTTACCGTTTATTCTTTCAATCTGTTTCTTGTGTAAAAGCAGCTTTCGATGCCTGTCCGGATCAACGTTTAAATAGCTGGCTTGCGCGTAATGACTGATATGCGCGTTATATAAAAATATTTCCGGCCCCTCAAAACGGGCGAAACTATCGTTTAAATTAATCTTAGCGGCACGTAAAGATTTTACTTCCGAGCCTTTTAATTCAATACCACACTCTAAAGACTCCAAGACTTCATAATCCCTATGCGCCTTACGGTTAGTGGCAATATTGTTACTCATTTTAGCATAACCAAAGTTAAATATAAACTTAAAAATAAAGGTATAGTAAACAAACCAACAATGTGACTAAAAAATATCCCCTGGCTGATTAAGGCATCCTGCTTGTTAAAACGCCGAATAATCACGCTTAAAGAAGTTGCTGAAGGCATCGCCAGCTGCATCACAATCAAAAAACCCAATAAATGCGGCAGCGCAAGCCTTAACGCAATCAGTATACCGAATACCGGAAGAATAATTAATTTTCCAAGCAAAAATATAAAAGTTATTTTTTTATCGATATTCTTCAACTGCACTAGAGCGACATTGCCTCCAACTACTAACATCGCTAATGGTAAAGTGCAGTTACCCACCATGGATAAAGGTTTAAACAATACATCGGGGATAAATTTATTTAAACCCAGCGCAATCAATACAAGACAAGTTAAATTTGCGATTACCGGCGGGCTAAAAAGACTACCTAGTTTAAATTTAACTTGTTTTTCATAAGTAAGCATATAAATACCTAAGGACCAGGCTACCAGATCAAACCCCAATAAAAACAAAAATATAAATATAAATATATCATTGGCTTGCTGGCCCGTAAATATCGCCGCAGCAAGAGCTAAAGGAAGATACCCTGAATTCTGAAAAGCCACTAAACTTAAGAATTGCAACTTGTCTGTCTTTAATCCTGATATTTTAAGTAGACCCCATCCTATGATTAAGCCCCCAACTGTAATCGCTAGGCTAATTAACGGAAAAATCCACCAGTCTGGATAAAGGTTAAAGCTAAAATTCTTGAGCATCTGGGCTAAAATTAAAGCCGGAAAGATAATCTGGATAACTAGACGGCTTAAAGCATCCAGGCCTTCATGAGAAAGTATGTTTTTCTTAACTAATATATAGCCTAAACCACCCAGAATAAATATTTGGGCCATCGCCAGGCCGTTAATTTTAAACTGCTCTAAAAACATCATTTCTCCTTAATTTGAACAAATATTATAACAGTAAAAAAAGCAAGCCGCAATTCATTTATAGCTGTAAGCCGTAAGCAATAAGCTGTAAACTTATTTAAAAGACATAAAGGTACACGCCATATTGCTTATAGCTTAATACCTGCAGCTTTTCTTATAACTAATTGACAGGATAAAGAGGCTAGGATATACTTAAATTTATTATTAATTTGCGGGGGTGGCGGAATGGCAGACGCGCACGTCTCAGAAGCGTGTGGGGCAACCCTTGAGGGTTCAACTCCCTCCTCCCGCATAAAACTCACAAAGAACTTCCAATCTATCCTCCTGCCTAAAAAATCGTTCGGCGTATCTTTTTTATGCTCAAATATTCATGGCCGGTACCGCTAGATTACATCTTTCATCTTGTATCTCTCACAAAGCCAATTAAAAAATTCCCGCTTTTTGCGTAATTTATAGATACAGCGCTACTGGTGAAAACGCCTACGCACGACATAGTCTTATCCACATTGACAACACCGAATTATCCAAATATATTTATGGGCTTGTTAAAATTCTGACAAGGAATTGACAGAATATTTGGACGCTAAAAAATCTTAAATATTAACGTAGTTTAATGGTAATCAGGTAAAAGTTTATGTTCAACCAATGTTTTGTAGGTATTTTCCGCTATTATTCCGTAACCTTTCGCATTACAATGTCCATCAGGAACAAAAAAATCACCCTGGTTGCCGGTTTTTTCTATTTCCTTAAAAACCTTAAAATTGTCTACCAGGAGAATATTTAATTTATTACTTATTTTCTGAAAAACATCATACAGCGATAGGTCGTTCAGAGGATAGGTATTTAAAATAAGGGTAACGCCCTGGCTCTTTGCGAACTTTATTATTTCTTCCAAATCATATTCTAATACTCTTTGTTGTATTTGTTTGTCTTCCGAAAGATCTAACCTAGCATCAATTATTTTTACCAAACTTCTTCTCTTCTCATTATCTTGCGAATATTTAGCTTTAATATATTGTTTAATTTTGATTAGCTCTATTTTAAACACCCTGGGATCTTTTTGCATCTCAATTTGAAGCATAGCATTATAAAGTAAGCTATTATCCCACTTATCTATAGTTTCAATTGTTTTCCATAGCTCTTCCTGACCTTCCTTAAATTCTGAGCGGGCGTTGTGTATCTGCACTAGTAACAATTGGGCTTCATAATTATCTTTATCTAATGCCACCGCTTTCTGCAATGCTTCCTTGGCTAGATCATATCTACCCTTGAAATATAAATCATTTCCAAGCGATAAAAGTTTTAGTGATTCTTCACTTATTTTAGTGTGTATTCTATTTAGATTGCTTATCTTCCTATTTTTATAATTAATATAAACTATTTTCATTAGTTTATATATACTTAAGTTACTGAAGACGTTATTCATCTTTTCAAAATAACCTACTTTATCTTTATATAAAATAAAATAGCTGCTGTCCTTAAGATTCCAGCGGTTGCTAAGGCCTACCATTACTATTACGATGTCTGGATTATACCTGGCAATATCTTTCTTGAAATTATGCAAAAGTAGAGAGGAAGTATTCGCCAGGCGCCCGGCGTTAATCACATTTATGTCTTTATTTATATTTTTTTGCAACAAATACCCTAATTGTCTGGGATAGCTATTCTCGGATAAAGTTCCTACGCCATATGTAAACGAATCCCCAAGACATAGAATGTTTAACTTTTTGGGATCAGAATTCATTACCCGGGAATAAGTGTCTGGATTATGAAATAGGTTATACAAGCTTCCTGTTAATCTTAAGCCGATTTCAAGCATAACCAACACTAAAAAAATGCTCGATAAAGATATAAATAGTATCTTGGTTAGTATTTTTTTCATCTTACATAAAAGTAATTGATTATCAATGCAACCACTATTTTTTCCAGGATTACCGTAACCTCATACAACCGCATTCAAATTACACTTCCTCTTATTTATTGCCCCTTAAGCTTTATAGCTTTATTCTTCTTCCACTGCTGGTAACATTCTCGATAAGCTTTAAAAGAGGGTTTGGCCGAATAATCCCAACGCACCATGCCAAAATAATCTACGCCATTATTCCAATGGTCTTTGGTATCCCGGAAAAAAGCCCAAAAGATCTTCTCAACATGCGGATTTTTCAATAATTCAGTATACACTTGTTTGGCCCACTCTGCTTGTTGGCGCTCAGTAGGATTCTTGCCCATCCACCAGTTATCTACATCTAAGCCCATTTTTACCCCCGGACAACCAATCTCGGTAACCCAAATTTTCTTATCTATATCTCCGTTACGCTGCATAATCTTATACGCCAATTTCGGATAACTTGCCACTGCCTTAATTGAGCTAACGTGTAAGGGGGTTTGAAAAAAATGAATGTTCAATATATCAAAATAATTTTTGGCTCCATTATCATAAAGATGATTGATGCTCGCTAAACCATTAGCAATTCCGCCGTTTAAAATTTTACATTCCGGGTCAATTTGTTTAGCTGCTGTATAAACATCTTTTAATAAAACACAATAGGATTTCAAACCATCCTGATCTTTCCAGTAAGTAGCAGAATCGGGCTCATTCCAGAGTTCCCAGTATTTAACTTGCCCCTTATAACGCTCTATAACCTTACGTGCGTAATTCACAAATACCTTGTTATCCTTGGGCGGACAGTTCCATTGCCCACAGGCAGACGCCCAATCAGTACTATAGTGTAGAATACCTAAGATATGCATGCCTTTGCTTCTGAGCAAATCAACAATACAGTCATATTTGGCAAAATCAAAGTTACCCTCTTGTGGCTCAACATCTCCCCATAAGAAATCAACCCTTACCCAACCCACCCCTGCCTCTTGCATCAAGGAAATCGCTTTTTCTAAATCACGATTACAGGAATATTTATAACTATTCCAAGGGTGATTCCAATGCAAAAACTCCAATACCCCAAAAGGATTCTTAAGATTAATTTCATTTAAATAAGCTGAATCTTTATCCATATTTTCTCTCCACAGAATTTCCCCTGCCGCAAACATAAGGGATGCTAATAAAAGTAGGGCTAACAAACAAATTATTCTATTCATGTGATTTTTGTTCAATATTGATGTAATCGCTAAAATCAATTTCCTCATTCAATTCCTGTTTAACTACCCTAATCCTGTCTGGGGCATAAGGGTGAGTCCTAAAATAATTCATTTCTGTTATGGGCATCCGACGATTTATATCCTGAAGTTTCTCTAGAAAACTAATCATACCGTGCGGGTCATACCCGGCAAGTTTAGCGTAACGGGCGCCTAATTGATCGGCAAGTAATTCATCTTCCCGGCTATAACCAAGTAGTAATTGAGTAAAGGCAGCATCCGCGGCATTTCCCACTCCTGCTGTCCCTGGAGCTACTGCCACTAATAACCTTAAAACAGAGTAGCCTTGCATCGCCTGCAGTTTCTTAATACTGTGCCGGGCAACAATATGACCTACTTCATGCGCCAAAATACAAGCTAACTCATCATCGCTTGAAACTTTATCTATTAACCCACTATTTACATAGACATAACCTCCGGGCAAAGATACAGCGTTAATCTGATCATCATCTAAAACCTGGAAATAATAATCAATCTCTTTTCTGTCACTAACCGCAGCTATTTTTCTGCCTATATCCTCCACGCGCTTAAGCTGCAAAGGATCGCCGGCAAATTTATATTCCTTTTGAATCTGACGATTAATAGACGCGCCCATCTGCACTTCTTTATCTGTACTGTAATAATATTTCTCTTCCTGCTTGGTTGCTAGATTATATTCCGTAGAACAACCGGATAGAAAAACAGTAGAGAGTAGATAGCAGGTAGTAGTTAAGAAAAAGGAGAACAACTTTAGGTTGAGTTTTTTAAACATTAGATATAATTTCCTTAAGGGTAAACCGACCACATTATAGAAACAGCCATCAATTCTCTTAATAAAAAATGCCCCTTTGCCCTGAACATCAAAACTCCCTGCCTTGTCCATTGGAGAAACCTGTTTAAAATAATTATTAATTTGTGCCTGGCTTAATTTATTCATATAAACTTTTGTTTTTTCATAATCCAACGCAAGCTTGCTCTTGTTTTTAGTTTTTTTGATTACTGCCAGCCCGGTATAAAGCCATTGCGGTTTACTGGATAACTGCTTAAGCATCCGACGGGCATCCGGAATATTTTTCGGCTTGCCGAATACCTTACCATCCTGCACACAGATAGTATCTGCGGCAATAATAATGCCCTCTTTTACTCTGGCCGCCACTTCTTTGGCCTTGTTCCGAGCGTTAGTCTGCACAAGTTGGGAGTATGATAAATTACCGCGGATAGCCTGCTCTTTAACTTTAGAAGGAAGGACTTTAAACTTTAAGCCAAAATTTTCTAATAATTTCTTTCTGGCTTTTGAGTTGGAGGCTAAGTAGATATTACTCATTTTATTATTAACTGGCGACGAAACTTGATTCGAGCAGCATCTCAAAAATTCGAGCGGGCACGGCTGCCCCCCCCCAATATATGCCTCGGCAGAGCGAGAATTTTTGCCGAAGCGAAGATTTTCCTCGCAGGGGAAAATCGAGCGGTGCTGCGAGAACAAGGTTCGGCGTCAGTTAACTCGCCGCGCTCTCTCCTGCCAAATACCCTGTTGAAAAAGCGGCCTGGAGGTTAAATCCGCCCGTATCTGCGTCAACATCAATCATCTCCCCGCAAAAATATAACCCTTTTATTAATCGCGATTCCATAGTGCGCGGATTTATCTGTTTTAAACTCACTCCACCCCGAGTAACCATGCCTTCTTCCAGCGGCCGGGGCCCGGAGACATCCAAATGAAAGCCTTTAAGCAAAGAAATAATTTTTTCTCTTTCTTTCTGCGTAATCTGACTACATTTTTTTAGAGGATCAATTCCAGAAGCATCGGCAAAAACCATAATTAAGCGCAAAGGTAATAATTCTTTAAGCATATTCTTAATGCTTTTTTTGGAATTTAATTTAAACTCTCTAAGCAGGCGGGCATCCAACTGTTGAATTGATAAGGCGGGCTTTAGATCTATATCTACAAAAACGTTTTTATTCGGTGCCAGCAAATCTATAACCTTGCCACTTAAAGTAATAACCAGCGGCCCGGATATTCCACTTGATGTAAAAATTAATTCGCCGATCTCAGAGATTATCTCTATCTTACCATCAGAAAATTTAAGTTTAATATTACGTAACGTTAACCCTTCTAACTTTTTGACATAATTTTGTTTCACATCCAGCGGAATTAAACCTGCCTGCAAAGGTACAATTACATGCCCCAGTTTCTTAGCAATATTTATCCCCGAAGCGTCGGAACCGGTAAAGCTATAGCTTGCTCCTCCGGATGCTAAAATAATACGGTCGCAAAAAATATTTTGGCCATTCTCTAAACGCACTCCTTTAGCCCTGCCACCGGAGACAATTAAATCCACAACCTTACTCCGGCAAACAACCTGTACTTTAAGCTTAACCAGCTCATTTTCTAATACCTCCAGAATACTGGCTGACCGGTCACTCTGCGGAAATACACGCAGTTGACGTTCAATTTTCATCTTTAAACCCCGCTGCTCGAAAAAAGAGATCAACTCCTGATTAAATAATTTCTTAAAGGCATCCCTTAAGAAATCGCCATTTTTGGAAAAACGTTTTATAAAATTAGGAAGATCTTCTGTATTGGTAAGATTGCAGCGGCCCTTACCACTGAGGAGGAGTTTATTGCCCAGGGTACTCTTTTTTTCCAGTAGGATGACCTCCTGGCCACAAGCTTTTGCCCGAATTGCCGCCATCATACCTGATGGCCCACCACCCACTACTACAATTTCTATTTTTTCCACAAGTTAAAAACCGAAATCTGCAATCTTAAAAATGGACTCTAACTTTACACCTGCTTTGGCTAAATTATCTGTAGCGCCCTGGTTACGGTCCACAATCACGATTGCCTTATCGGCAATTACTCCGATTTTATCCAAAGCCTGCTTGGCTTCCAAAATCGCCTTGCCACTGGTAGCTACATCATCTATAAGGATTACCCGATCACCATTTTTCAGTGCCGGACCCTCAACCTGCTGCAGTGTTCCATGCTCCTTAGCCTGTTTACGCACAATGAATGTTTTAATCGGCTGCTCATCGATATAACTTAATGCCGCCAAAGCCCCGACAATAGGATCAGCACCTAAAGTTGGTCCACCGACTGCATCTAAAACTTCACCTTTAAGCATATCCAGAATTATGCTAGCGACTAAATAGGCGCCTTGCGGGTTCAGGGTAATTACGCGGCCATCAAGATAATAATTACTTTCTTTGCCGGAAGAAAGCAGGAATTTCCCTCTTTTTAAGGCCTCCTGATTTAACAAATTGAATAATTTTTCTTTCAATTCCGCACGATTTAGCTTATCCATGTTTTTTATTCTACTATCGATAAAGCCGACTGTCAATTACTTTGACAAACCTAATTTTCATTGATATTATATCTTTATGTTGCGGGGGTTGTTTAAAGGCTTAAAGGATTTAATCTATCCGAACTGCTGTTTAGTTTGTAAAAATAGGATCCCGCCGGCTGACCAACAGCAATTAATCTGCGCCGGCTGTTGGGATAAAATTGAGCAAAATCTACCCCCTTTCTGCGCTAACTGCGGCAGGCACCTGGACTCCCAAGCAATAGAAAAAAATGCCTGTCCAAGCTGTTCAAGAGTTAATTTTTATTTTGACCGGGCCTTTAGCCCTTGCAGATATACCGGAGCAGTAAAAAAACTAATTCATGAATTTAAATATTCCGGTAAGGATTACCTGGGCAAACCCTTAGGAAAACTAATGTATACATTTATTCAAGATTACCAATTACCCATCGAATATCTTGATTTCCTGATTCCGATACCATTGCATAAAAGCCGGCAACGGGAAAGAGAATTTAACCAAGCTGAAATCTTAAGTCGAGAGGTTGCCCGAGAATTCCATAAAAAGGTCTTAAGCGATGGGCTCATCCGCGTTAAGCCCACCAAGACTCAGACGGAACTGACTTTCCAAGAACGTTGCCAAAATGTAGAAAAAAGTTTTACAGTGACTAAACCGGAATTAATTAAAGATACGAATTTGCTACTTATTGATGATGTCTTAACTACCGGAGCTACCTCCAGCGAGGCAGCCAAATGCTTAAAAGAAGCCGGAGCTAAAAAAGTGCTTCTTTTGACTTTAGCCTGCTGAAAATAAAATATGAAAACCCTGCGTAATTATGTTTTAAGAGAGTTCCTCGGGCCGCTATTATTATGCCTAGGAGTATTAACCTTTGTCATGGTGCTCATTGGCAATTTAAAACGCATTGCGGATTTAGTGATCAATAAGGGAGTGGATATACTTAGCGTAATCCAGATTTTTATCTACCTTACTCCTTACATTGTTACCTATACTTTACCAATATCAATACTCGTGGCAGTATTACTTGCCCTGGGCAGATTAAGCGGCGATAATGAAATAATCGCCATCCGCTCAAGCGGTATAAACCTATTTAAATTAATGCTACCTTTATTAACTATCAGCCTGGCCTTAAGTTTAGCCCTGGCAGTTTTTAATGACCAGGCAGCTTCATATTCGCATTTTGCTTACCGTAAAACCTTACAAGAAATGGGTATAAAAAACCCTACCGCCGCCTTTGAAGAAGGAGTATTCATTGATTCTTTCAAAAAATATATCCTCTTTATTTACCATGTTGACCAAAAGAAAAACCGGCTCAACAACATCCGGATCTATGAACCTCAGGGAGAAGACCGGCCAACGCGTACGATTGTAGCTAAAGCCGGAGAATTTATCACTATTCCTGGAAAAAATGCTATAAAATTAAAGCTTATCGACGGGACAAGCGATGAGCCTGACCCGGAAAACCCTACCAACTTTTATAAGCTTAATTTTCGTACTTATTTTATGAATCTAGATATGGTTCAGATGCAAGATAAGGTTGTCGATAAGAAATATAAAGAAATGACTATTCATGAACTAAAGAAAGAGGCAGCCAAACTTAAATCCGAAGGCATTAGCCCGGCTCCGCTCTTTACCAAAATCCATGAAAAGCTAGCCTTAGCCTTCTCCTGTTTTGTCTTCATGCTTCTGGGATCCTCTCTGGGAATTATTACCCGGCGTCGCGAAAAATCCATTAACATTGGAATTGCCGTATTAATTATTGTCTGTTATTATCCTATGTATATCGGCTTAACCGCACTGGCCATGGAGGGAGTCCTGCCGGCAGCCTTTGCTCTGTGGTTACCCAATATCATCTTTGCCAGTATCGGAGGATACTTAACCTATAAACTATGCGCATCTTAGATCGTTACATCTTAAAATCAATTATCTATATATTCTTTTCCTGCATTTTTGTATTTCTATTTCTCTATATCGTCATTGACCTACTTTCTAATTTAGATGAAGTATTAAAACACCAAGCCACCTTAGGACTTCTGGTGCGTTACTACCTTTCATATCTGCCGATCATGTTTGTACAGGTCTCCCCTTTTGCCTGCCTCTTGAGTACAGTTTATACTTTCGGAAAACTTAATCATAATAATGAGATCATCGCTATGCGTTCAAGCGGCTTAAGCATATTTGAAATTGCCCGCAATGCCCTGATTTTTGGTTTCCTGATTAGCTTAGCGGTATTCTGGGTAAATGACAGATTTGTACCTGTCTCTCTAACAGAAAATCAAAAGATTAAAATCCAGATCGAAGAAGGTTCGGTAAAAGGTAAGTTTAAGAAAAACGAGCCAATCAATAACCTTACTCTCTACGGTTTAAGGAATAGATTATTTTTTATCAGTAAGTTTTCACCTGCTACCAAAACCATGGAAGGGATCACTATACTGGAACAGGATGAAAATCAAAATTTGACTAAAAAAATTATCGCTACCAAAGGGATTTATCAGGATGGGTTATGGAAATTCTCTCAAAGTATTACTTATAAATTTGACCATAACGGACAGGTAATCGATGAACCAAGTTATCTAGAGGAAGAGATTATGAGTATCCCGGAAACACCCGAGAACCTTGCCTCCTTAAGACAGAAACCAGAACAGATGAATATACGACAAATGCAGGATTATATCTGGATACTTTCTAAAAGCGGAGCAACTACTGTAATTCGCAATTTAAAGGTAGATCTCTACCAACGCTTTAGTTCGCCATTTACCAGCATCATTATTATACTCCTGGGAATTCCTTTTTCACTTCTAATGCGTAAACGCGCCACCGGAATGTCAGCTATCGGAGTCTCAATTATCGTAGGGTTTCTCTATTATGTCCTGGATGCCATCTGCCTGGCGGTAGGTAAATCCGGATTGCTCATGCCTGGACTAGCTGCCTCATTAAGCCACATCATCGTTCTCTCCGGCAGCCTCTATCTTATCGCAAGATTACCATAAAATAAAGGGGACAATTCTATTAAACGATTTTATGAAAGATAGAACCGTCCCCTATTTATAAATTCTAGGAATTCGGTTACCTAAACCACAAACAATCTCATAAGAAATCGTGCCGGATAAATCCGCAAGCTCTTCGGCAGTAATTTGCTGTTTACCTTGCTTTCCAATTAAAACGACTTCCTGGCCGATTTTTGGCTTAAAATTACCTACATCCACCATAATCTGGTCCATGCAAATTCTACCGCTAATCCGGAATCGCCTGCCGCCAATCAAAAGACAGGCTAAATTTGAAAGATTACGCGGATAACCATCGCCATAACCTAACGGCAAACTAACAATATGCGTAGTGCGCTTAGTAGTATAAGTTAAACCGTAGCTGATACCATAACCAGGCCCTACTTTCTTAATAAAAACCACGCGGGTTTTAAGGCTTAACACCGGCTTTAAGTTTATGCCCAAATTTTTCTTTGGAGCTAAACCATAAATAACTAACCCCGGCCTGACCATAGTAAAATGGCTATTATGGTAATCGATTAACCCGATA
>Ga0247841_10009908_pt1 | contig 13151 bp, 7 predicted proteins | sample LaCruzMarch2015__2_FD_192410 | JGI IMG/M metagenome (GOLD analysis project Ga0247841, IMG submission 192410) | Freshwater microbial communities from meromictic Lake La Cruz, Castile-La Mancha, Spain - LaCruzMarch2015_18m | ecosystem: Environmental > Aquatic > Freshwater > Lake | place: Spain... | reverse complement strand
GACAGCGTGGGAAAGTTTTGCTACGACTAAAACGCTGACACTGCCGAGCCCGGATGGGACCAAAACCGTTCAATACAGGGTCAAAGACCAGGCCGGAAATTCGTCGATCACTTACAGTGACAGTATTATCATGGATTGCACGGCTCCTGCAGGATCGATCGCCATCAATAATGGAATGACTCGGACAAATTCCACATCAGTGATCCTGCAACTTGTCGCGTCTGATCTTGTTTCCGGTCTTGATAAAGTTCAATTTTCAACGAATGGCGGCTCGACCTGGAGTAGTTGGGAAAGCTTTACTTCGTTCAAGGCTTTAACTCTTTCTTCGGGGGATGGAGAAAAAACAGTGCTCTTCCATCTGAAGGATCTGGCAGGTAATGAAACTTATGTTTCGGATACGATCATTCTGGATTCCACGATCCCCCTTGCCGCAGACCGGAATCTTGAAACCAATGAAAGTGCCCGGAAGACCATGATCCTGGGGTCTCTTACGGACGGGAGCGGCAACTCCCTGACCTACAGTTTCAGTGCTTCGATGGATCTTTTACTCAACGGCCAGTTTTCATTGATCCAGAATCAATTGACCTATACTCCCAACGACGGATTTACAGGATCCGGGGTGATCACGGTCCAATTTACGAACGGGACCACTCTGACACAATATAATATTAACTTGCAGGTGGCTGCACCCGAGATCAATACGCCGAATGACACCTATTTTTCGATCTACCAATATGGTTTAACGATCACGGATGCTGTCCGTGCGTGGAATCTTTCGCTTGGGTCGGATGTTACCGTGGCGGTGATCGATACAGGTATTAATATGACGCACCCGGACCTTGCTAATAGTCTTTTTACCAATGCAGGAGAAATTGCCGGAGACGGGATCGATAACGACGGGAATGGTTATATCGATGACGTACATGGGTGGGATTTTGTAAATTTAGATAGTGATCCAACGGATGATAATGGACATGGGACACAAGTCGCAGGTATTGTGGCCGCTCAAAGTAATAATAGCTTGGGAGGGGCCAGTATTGCGCCGAATGCCAAGGTGCTTGCGATCAAGACGTTTGATTCGCGAGGCAGCGGGTCAACTATCGATAGCGCTTTTCAGAAAGTGGCGCAAGGGATCCTTTATGCTGTCCAAATGGGGGCTAAAGTGATCAACATGTCCCTGGGTTATTTTACCTCCTCGATTAGTGCGTCGATCGTTCAGGCGATCCAGGACGCTATTACCACTGCGCGTGCGGCAGGTGCGGTGGTTGTTGTCGCGGCGGGAAATGATAATTCGGACGTTGCTTATGTGACCCCCGCTGCTATGAATGGTGCTATCACGATATCGGCTACAAACAGTTCGGATCAACGGGCCGTTGATGACTACGGGTACTTTTTTTCAAACTACGGCGAAGAAATAGACCTTGCGGCTCCGGGGCAGGATATTTTTTCGGCTTATCTTGGGACTAATTATGCCCTGGCGGACGGGACCTCGGCGGCCGCGCCTCTTGTGTCCGGTCTCGCGGCGCTGATCCTTTCGCAGGATCCTACGGCGACCGATACGGATGTTCTCCGAAGAATGAAATTTTCCGCAGTGGATCTCGGGACTTCCGGTTTCGATAATTATTACGGATATGGAAGAGTGGACGCTTTTCAGGCCTTGTCTTACGATTATTATGATAATGGTGTGATCAAAACACAATGGCTTGAAGAGGCAGATGAAAACGGCTGGAACCGCTTGTCTTTTGATACGACTGGTTATCTTACCGGCGGGACTTATATCGGTGTTTCAGGGCTTGCAGGATTGGGCGCAACACTTGTCGATGCGATCACCCTCGCCGTTTCACAGCCGACAGCTTCCTCTTCTTCCTTGCTCTCCTTCGCAGGATCTACCGCTACAAAGCAGTCTCTCAAGTTTAATGGGCTTGATCCCTGGAGTCGTTGGGGCCGTAATCCATTGAAGAAGACGAAGAAAGAAGATAATTCCGGAGCCCTGGGATCTTCGCTTTTGTTACCTGCTGATAAAAAGGGAGATGATGAAACCTCAAAAACTGCACTGGGAAAGAACAAGAAAGAAAGCTGGCTTACTCCTAGCAGGTTCCAGGATCAGAAAGTCAGCTATGACCCGGTCCAGGGGGGGCGGATATTGAAAAGTGTTTGGGGAAGTCCTCTTACGGGGACAGCATTTTGCCTGCTTGATACTGAATATACGGGCGGACAAAGATAAACGCTGTCTATGAAGGCTCTACGAAAAAAAGGCAGGCATTCGATGAATGCCTGCCTTTTTTTGTCTTCAGTCTGTAATTTGAATTAAAACTTGAAAAGCTTGATCTTGGCGGCGTCGCCGGAACCCTTCTCGGGTTCTTCGATCTCGTAGTTGTCATTCTTCGCGTAACCGAGGGAAGCGACTTTTTTGATGCCCTTAATAGTGTTGTCGACGACCTTTTCTCCGGCCTGTTGTGTTCCGTCCAGAGTCCCAATGATCGGTTTTTCATGCAGGGTACCTTCGGCCGTGTCGCTTAAAGTATCTCTCACGTTATCAACCGTCATTTCCTTCACTCCGGTCGCAAAATTCCTCGCAGGATGGCTTTTCTCGAGGGCTTGGGCCTCTTTATCCATCTGTTTTTGGACCTTTTCCTCCTCGCGCGCAGCTTCATCGTACTGGCCGGAGCGTGCCATGCCAAAATTGGCTACAGCTATTACAAGAACAAGAGTGACGAAAATTTTCTTTTCCATTTTTGGACCTCTCATTTGGATCATTCCTGGAGAATAGTGAAGCTAGTATACACAATTCATTTTTAAAGTAAACCTCATTAGAAATGCAAAATTTCGAGGAACGGGGAACGGGAAACGACAGACGATAAACACGGGCGTTCCCTGGCTTTCACGAGGAAGGGCTGTTTGATTTTTACTTTCGGGTGGGATATACTGCCCTGGCTTTTATTAAAAAATGAAGGTAGCCAGGACTGCACTGATTACCTTATAATTTCCAATTAATGAGAATCAGTGCTGCCCCGACTTTCTTAAGGTTTTGTCATTACTGAACTTAGGACGTTTGCTCAGGAGAATTATGAAAAAAATCAAAATCGGGCTTCTCGGATTGGGACAGATCGGCACCGGGCTTTATGAGATCCTTAGGGAGAAGAAAGCCTTGTTTGCCCGCCAGCTAGGGGTGTCTTTTGACCTTGTGAAAATCGCGGAGAAATATCCCGAGCGGAACAAGAAAGTCCATCCTCCCAAAAGCATCATGACCAAGGATGCTTTTGCAGTGGTGAGGGATCCGTCCATTGATGTGGTGGTCGAACTGATCGGCGGGACGACGGTCGCCCGTCAACTCATCAAAGAAGCGCTTAAGAACGGCAAACATGTGGTGACCGCGAATAAGGCGCTCCTTGCCGAATATGGCGATGAGATCTTTGAACTTGCGCACCGGAAAAAACGCTGGCTTTGTTTTGAGGCGAGCGTGGGAGGCGGTATCCCGTGCATCAAGGCGCTCCGCGAGGGGCTTGCGGCGAACCGTATCGATTCGGTATATGCCATTATCAACGGGACCACGAATTATATCCTGACCCAGATGACCGCCAAGGGCATGAGTTTTGCGGAAGCCCTGGACGGCGCCCAAAAACAGGGTTTTGCCGAGGCGAATCCTTTTCTGGATGTGAGCGGGCACGATGCCGCACACAAGCTTGCGATCCTTGCCCGTTTCGCTTTCGGCGGAAGAGTGAAATTCAAGGATATTTATTGCGAAGGGATCACCGAGATCTCCAGTGATGACATTGCCTTTGCCAAGGAATTCGGATACACGATCAAGTTGCTCGCGATCGCCAAAAGATCAGGGGAAGGTATGGAAGCGCGCGTCCAACCGACGCTTCTGCCGAATTCCCATATTCTTGCGAACGTGAACGGTTCGTTCAACGCGATCCTGATGCGCGGTGACGAGGTCGGCGACGTGCTCTTTTACGGCCGCGGGGCGGGGCCGCATCCGACCGCGAGTGCGGTGATCGCGGACCTGGTGGACATCGCAAAAGCCGGGGCCACGGGGCCCGCAGAAGACCGGTTTGTGGTGCGGGCGCTCGGGAAAACCATTACTGTAAAAAGCATTTTTTCGATCCTGTCGCGCTATTATCTTCGTTTCTATGTGATCGACAGACCCAGCGTGCTCGCGGGCATCTCGAAGATTCTCGGGAAATACGGGATCAGCATCTCGGATGTCATGCAGCGTGAGCGCAGCGCCGGGCGCGTGGTGCCGCTCATTCTTTTAACGCATGATACGCATGAAAAAAACCTGAGGGCCGCGATCCGCGAAATCGACGGTATGTCCTGCATCAAGAAGAAGACCCAGGTCATTCGCATCGAAGAGGCTTGAGAGGTATGGGAAAATACGCGGTCAAGAAGATCGGGATCATCGAACGTTACCAGGAATATCTCCCGGTCACGGAGAAGACCCCTATCATTTCGCTCAATGAAGGCAACACGCCGCTCATTCTTGCGGAAGCATTGCCCCAGGAGCTCGGTCTGAAGAATATCCGGATCTATTACAAGTTCGAAGGCCTGAACCCGACGGGTTCGTTCAAGGACCGCGGGATGACCATGGCGATCTCCAAAGCGGTTGAAGCGGGGTCGAAGACCGTGATGTGCGCTTCGACCGGTAATACGTCCGCCTCCGCCGCGGCTTACGCGGCCCGCTCGGGGCTGAAATGCTACGTGCTGATCCCGGAAGGGAAGATCGCGAAGGGGAAACTTTTGCAGGCGTACCGCTACGGCGCGAAGGTGATCATGATCGAAGGGAATTTTGATAAGGCGCTGGAGTTGGTGAAGGAGATCACCAAGGATGGCAAGATCACGTTAGTGAATTCGATCAATCCTTTCCGCATCGAAGGACAGAAGACGGCGGCGTTCGAGATCATCGATGATCTCGGGGATGCGCCGGAATATCACGCGATCCCGGTCGGAAATGCCGGCAATATCACCGCTTACTGGAAAGGCTACAAGGAATACAAAAAAGCGGGGAAATCCGAAGTGTTGCCGAAAATGCTTGGTTTTCAGGCCGCGGGTTCAGCGCCGATCGTTCTGGGACATCCGGTGGAAAAGCCGGAAACCCTCGCCACGGCGATCCGTATCGGAAATCCCGCGAGCTGGCAGGGTGCTGTCGCCGCCCGCGACGAATCGGGCGGTCTGATCGACATGGTGACGGACGAGGAGATCACAACGGCGTATCGTTTTATCGCGGAGCGCGAAGGCGTCTTTGCGGAGCCGGCTAGCTGCGCGCCGGTGGCGGGCGTGATCAATCTCGCGAAAAAGAAATTTTTCAAGGAGGGGTCCCGTATTGTGATCACACTTACGGGTTCAGGATTGAAGGATCCTGATTTCGCGCTCAGTTTTCAAGATCCGGTCATTAAGGTCAAATCCACTCTCGACGCCGTAAAGGAGGTCATCCGATGAAATCCATTGTCGTGGTTCTCGCGGGCGCTGCGGATCATCCAACCGAAGAACTCGGCGGGAAAACTCCTTTGGAAGCGGCCAAGATCCCGAACCTGAACTTTTTTGCGAAAAACGGCAAGGTGGGGACCGCGAAACTTGTTTCCGATCGTCTGCCGCTTTCCGCGGATGTGAGCCTATTCAATCTTTTGGGTTATGACGCAGCAAAACTTTATACAGGCCGTGGGCCGCTTGAGGCCGCTGATAAAGAATTGACGCTCGATGACAAAGAAGTCGCGTTCTGCATGAATTTCATTACCGAGGCCGCGGGGATGCTGGCCGATCCGACCGCCGGAGCGCTCACGACCAAAGAAGCCAAAGCGCTTGTCAATTTTTTGAATAAAAAGGTCGCAAGTGATTTTGTGCGGTTCTTCTCGGGTTCCGGACACCGGCATATCGCGGTGATCAAGGACGCGAATGGATATGAGGCCCTGTCCGCGAAGACCCAGCCGCCGGAAAGCGTGATCGGTGAAAAGATCGAAGATGTGCTGCCGAAAGGTCCCGGCGAGGAACTGATGCGGAAATTGATGTATGACGCCAGGCTTCTTTTGCAGGACCATGAGATCAATCAGGTGCGCGTGGACCTCGGCGAGAACCCCGCGAACATGATCTGGCTTTGGGGACAGGGGAAAAAGCCGGTCCTCAAACCTTTCCGCGAATGTTTTGATATTTCCGGCGGCGCGATGGTCGCTGCGCGTGAATACGCCAAAGGATTGGGCCGTATGGCGGGGCTCACGGTCATGGAGGTCAAGGCGGAAGGTGAAGAGCCTGCGGCTTTTTATGACAAGATCTCCAAGGTGGCGATCGACGCGCTGGAAGAAAAAGATTTTGTTTGTCTCCATCTCCACACTCCCGAGGAAGCGGCGCGGACCGGAGAGGTCAAAAGCAAAGTCTCGGCGATCGAAGGGATCGATTTTTTTGTTCTCTCGAAGATCCGCAAATATCTGGATCGCTTCAAGGAATCGCGGCTTCTTGTCACGCCGGGCCATGCGACGCTCTGGAAAATGAAAGAGATCGTGCGCGACAGCGTTCCGTTCGCCGTGGCCGGAAAGAACATCATGGCCGATGAGATCGAGCGGTTTTCGGAGATCGCGGCCAAGACTTCGGAAGTGAAGTTCAGTAAAACCACGGATCTGATGCCTTTTTTCATGACCAAGGCGTCATAACCGTTCCTCTATCGAGGTAAGGATACCCCAATGGCACTTATCGTTCAAAAATACGGCGGCTCCTCGGTCGCCAATGCGGAAAAGATTTTACGGGTCGCCCAGCGTGTGATCAAAACCAAAAAGGCCGGGAATCAGGTCGTGGTGGTCGTTTCCGCCATGGGCGACATGACCGACGACCTCATCACGCTCGCGGATCAGATCAATAAGGACCCCGAAGAACGCGAAATGGACATGCTTCTCTCAACCGGGGAGCAGGTCTCGATCGCGCTTTTGGCGATGGCGGTCCACAAATTAGGGCACGAGGCGGTTTCCTTCACGGGTTCACAGGTGGGGATCATTACGGATGAATTCCACAGCAAGGCCCGCATCCAGAATATCAGCGCGGACCGTATCCGTAAGGCGCTTGCTGCCGGAAAGATCGTGATCGTGGCCGGATTCCAGGGCCAGACGCCCTCGGGAGAGATCACGACGCTCGGGCGCGGTGGTTCCGACCTGACGGCTGTGGCGCTTGCGGTGGCCCTGAAAGCAAAACACTGCGAGATCTATACGGACGTGGACGGAATTTATACCGCGGATCCGCGCGTCATTCCGGAAGCGAAAAAGATGGACGTGGCCACCTACGACGAGATCCTGGAACTGGCATCCCTCGGTGCAAAGGTCATGCACTCGCGTTCGATCGAAGTCGGGAAAAAATTCAATATGCCGATCTGGGTCTGCAATTCTCATAAGGAAGTCAAAGGAACTCTTATTACAAAGGAGAACAAGAAAATGGAAGAAGTCGTCGTGAGCGGGGTCGCATTAGCTGAAGATGAAGCCAAGGTCACTCTTTTCAAGGTGCCGGACCGCCCGGGCATGGCCGCAAAGATCTTTCAGACCCTTGCGGACGCGAATGTGAACGTGGACATGATTATTCAGAACAAGACCCAGACGAACTCAACCGATATTTCGTTCACGGTTTTCAAGAATGAACTCACCAAAGCCATGAAGGTTGTGAAGGCGCACGCCAGGAAACTCGGCGTCAAGGATGTGGCTTGCGATGAGAATATCGCAAAGGTCTCGATCGTCGGGATCGGCATGCGCTCGCACTCCGGCATTGCGTCCAAGATGTTCTCTGTGCTTGCAAAAAACAAGATCAATATCGAGATGATCTCCACTTCCGAGATCAAGATCTCGGTCGTGGTCGCCGGCGACAAAGGCAAACTCGCCGCGAAGGCTATCCATAAGGCATTTGGTCTCGGGAAAAAATAAATGGCAACTAAAAACAAGAAAATCCTATTCTACGACACGACACTCCGCGACGGCTCGCAGGCCGAGGGGATCAGTCTGTCCTCGCACGACAAGATCCTGATCGCGAAGCGCTTGGACCAGTTCGGTATCCACTATGTCGAAGGGGGATGGCCGGGCTCAAATCCGAAGGACATGGAATTTTTCCGGGCTATCAAAAAGGCCGGCCTTCGCCGTTCCAAGATCGTGGCATTCGGCTCCACGCGCCACGCTCATGCCAAAGTCAAAGAGGATGCCAATGTGAAAGGCCTTCTGGAGGCCGGCACGAAAGTTGTGACGATCTTCGGGAAGTCCTGGGACCTGCACGTGACGGATGTTTTTAAAGCCACGCTCAAGGAAAATCTCCTTATGATCTATGAGACCATCGCTTACCTCAAAGACCGGAAGCTCGAGGTGATCTATGATGCCGAACATTTTTTTGACGGGTTCAAGGCGAACCCCGAATACGCGCTGAAAACGCTCCAGCAGGCCGCGAAAGCCGGCGCGAACAATATCACGCTTTGTGACACGAACGGCGGGACGCTGCCGCACGAGGTCCGTCACGCGATCCTCAGAGTCAAACGCGCAGTAAAGACACCGCTCGGGATCCATTGTCATAATGATGCCGAGCTTGCCGTCGCGAATTCCGTGCAGGCTGTGGGCGAGGGTTGCGTCCTCGTGCAAGGCACGGTCAACGGCTACGGAGAACGCTGCGGGAACGCCAACCTTGTGAGCGTCATTGCGGACCTTCAATTCAAAATGGGATTTCCGTGTTTCCCGGCTAAAAAAATGAAAGAGCTTACCTCGCTTTCGCATTACGTGGCCGAAGTCTGTAATATGCCGGTCATGAACAATCAGCCGTTCGCGGGCCGTTCGGCCTTTGCGCATAAGGCCGGCGTTCATATCAATGCCATGGTGAAGAACGCGAAGACCTACGAACATGTCGAGCCGAAGGCCGTCGGGAATTACCGGCGGTATCTCGTTTCCGAACTCGGCGGCAAGACCAACATCATGATCAAGGCCAAGGAACTCGAGCTCCATTTCCAGAAGGACTCGCCCGAGACGCAGAAGATCCTGACCGAGATCCAGCGCCTGGAGCATGAAGGCTATCAATTCGAGGCCGCGGAAGCGAGCTTTGAACTTCTTGTAAAAAAACTTCTTGGAAAATTCAAGCCGTTCTTCAAAGTCGAAGATATCTCAGTCCGGACCGAGAATATCGGTAAGGGCATCCCGCGGTCCATCGCCGACGTGAAAGTGATGGCCAAAGGAGCGGAACATTTTGAATCTGCGGAAGGGGACGGTCCGGTGAACGCGCTCGATTCGGCCCTCCGCAAGGCGCTCGCGAAGACCTATCCTGTGATCAATGAGATCCACCTCACGGATTATAAAGTCCGTGTTGTGAACTCCGAAGCCGGGACCGCCGCGAAGGTCCGTGTTTTTATCGAATTCCAGGACAAAAACAGGGCCTGGACCACGGTCGGTGTTCACGAGAACATCATCGAGGCCAGCTGGAAGGCCCTCGTCGAAGCCATCGAGTATAAACTGCATAAAGGGTAAAGGCGGGGACTGGGGACTGGGGACTCGGGACTCGAAAAAACAAAGAGCCAAAACGAGTCCCTAGGAACTAGTCCCGAGTCCCATTTTTTATTATGGACCTAGATAAACAATACAATTCCAAGGAAGTCGAAACAAAGTGGTACCGTCTCTGGGAAGAGAAGGGCTATTTTCGCCCGCAAAGCGACCACGAGTCCCGAGTCCCGAGTCCCGAGTCCCGCAGCCGCGATCAGCGGCCGTACGTTATTGTCATCCCGCCGCCGAACGTGACAGGAATTCTCCACATGGGGCACGCGCTCAATAATGCCATTCAGGACATTCTGGTCCGCTGGAACCGCATGAAAGGCCGCGATACGCTCTGGGTGCCGGGTGTGGACCATGCGGGGATCGCGACACAGAACGTGGTCGAGAAAAAACTCGCCAAGGAAAAAAAGACGCGCTGGGACGTCGGCCGCGAAAAATTCCTCGAAGAGGTATGGAAGTGGAAACACGAACACGGTTCCACGATCACGCGGCAACTGCGCCGTCTCGGCGCTTCCTGCGACTGGACACGCGAACGGTTCACGATGGATGAAGGGCTTTCCAAAGCGGTGCGCGAAGCGTTCGTCACACTTTATGAACGCGGGCTCATCTACCGCGGCAATTACATCATCAACTGGTGCCCGCGCTGCCAGACCGCGCTCTCCGACGAAGAAGCCGCCCACAAGGATGTGCAAGGCGGGCTTTACCACATCAAGTATCCGATCGCGGGGGAAAGCGGTCCCTACGAAAAAATGGGTGAGGACCATATTGTGGTCGCGACCACCCGGCCCGAGACCATGCTGGGCGATACGGCCGTGGCGATCCATCCAAAAGACCTGCGTTATCAGCATCTGATCGGGAAAAAGGTCGTCCTGCCGCTTATGAACCGCGAGATCCCGGTGATCACAGATGATTTTGTGGACCCCGAGTTCGGGACCGGGATCGTGAAAGTCACGCCGGCACATGACCCGAACGATTTCGCGATGGGGCACCGGCACAAACTCGAGCAGATCAATATCATGACGCCGGACGGAAAGATCAACGGAAACGGCGGCGCGTACAAAGGGATGGACCGGTTTGAAGCACGCAAGAAAGTGATCCAGGACCTGGAAGCGCAGGGGCTTTTCATCAAACGCGATTCTCATCTTCACGCGGTCGGACACTGCTACCGGTGCGATACCGTGGTGGAGCCGTATCTCTCGAAACAATGGTTCGTGAAAATGCAGCCCTTGGCCGAGAAGGCCCTCAAGGCGCACGAACAGGGGAAAACCGTTTTCTATCCGGACCGCTGGACCAAGGTTTATCTTAACTGGCTCGGCGGGATCCGCGACTGGTGCATTTCGCGCCAGATCTGGTGGGGGCATCAAATACCGGCTTGGCACTGCAGGCAGTGCCAAGACGCGGGACTCGCACCTCGTACCTCGGGACTCGGCAAACGAGGGACCGAAACGAGTCCCGAGTCCCGAGTCCCGAGCGACGTGGCGGGAATTATCGTTTCCCGCACCGACATCACACAGTGTCCTCACTGTGGTTCTAAGGACATCAAGCGCGACCCCGACGTTCTTGACACCTGGTTCTCATCGTGGCTTTGGCCGTTCTCGACGCTGGGCTGGCCCGCCAAAACCGAAGACCTGAAAAAATTCTATCCGACTTCGGCCCTTGTGACCGCGCCGGAGATCATCTTCTTCTGGGTGGCACGTATGATCATGGCCGGGCTGGAATTCATGGGCGAAGTTCCGTTTAACCAGGTCTATATCCACGGCACGGTCCGTGCAGCGACCGGGCTCAAGATGTCGAAATCGCTCGGGAATTCCATCGACCCGCTCGAAGTGATCGAGGAGATGGGGGCCGATGCGCTCCGTTACAGCCTCGTGATGCTCTCGGCACAGGATGTTTTTCTTTCCCGCGAGAAGTTTGAAATGGGACGTAATTTCGCGAATAAAGTCTGGAATGCCTGCCGGTTCGTGCTGATGCAGATCAAAGATCTGGAGTCCGCTTCCGCGGACCCGGAACAATTCGAAAAAACGGAGCTTTCGCTCCCCAGCCGCTGGATCCTGTCGCGTCTTGAGGAAAAGGCCGCGGAGATCGAACGGCATCTTTCTCAATTCGGTCTCGCCCAGGCAGCGACCGAACTTTATCACTTTGTGTGGGATGATTTCTGCGACTGGTATATCGAGCTCGCAAAACCCATGACCCAGTCCGCCGATGCCGCCTTGAAGCTTCAGACACAGAAAGTCCTTTTTTATGTGACCGAAAAGATCCTGCGGCTCCTTCATCCTTTCATGCCGTTCATTACCGAAGAGATCTGGCAGACCTTCAAGCAAAAGGCGACGGATGCCGGGACCTGGCCCGATACCCTTATGCTCGCCGGCTGGCCGCATGAAGAAAAAAAGAGATTCCATGACGCGGAGGCGCAGAAGGCCATCGGTCTTTTGCAGGACGCCGTGGGCGGTATCCGCGATCTTCGGGTCCGTTTCCAGATCGCGCCGACCGATAAACTTACGGCCGTCATTGTTTGTAAGGAACAAAAGACACAGGAGATCGTGCGCGCTTTCGAACGTGAGGTAAAAGTGATGGGCCGGCTCGCGGAACTGCAATGCGTGCGCGAATTCCAGAAAAAAGGCGCGATGGCGGCCAACTCCTTTGCGGCCTTTGATGTTTTTATCTCGCTCGAGGGTATTCTGGACCCGGTCGTGGAGAAAAAACGGCTCCAGAAAAAGATCCAGGAGACCGAACAATGGATAGAGCAGATCCGTAAAAAAGTCGAAAACCCTTCGTTTGCCCAAAAGGCGCCGAAGGAGATCCTTGAAAAAGAGAAAGAGAAACTCGCCGATGCCAAAAAGCTTCTCGTATCCTATCAGACCCAGCTCGCCAGTTTCTGAGGGCGGTTTCCCCGGTCATCCGTTGCCGGTATCGCGCCGGACACTGGGTTTTTTGAAGGAAGCCCTTTATGAAGATATCGGAAAAGGGGATATTACTTCAAACCTGCTGATCCCGCCTCACGCCAGGGGCGAGGCCCGCGTGATCGCCAAGGCCCGGGGGATCTTTTGCGGCGAACGGCTTGTCAGGGAGATCTTCAAGCTCGTCGACCCGAAAGTGAAGGTTGAATTCCGGGTCCGTAACGGCGGCAAACTCCGTCCGGGGAAGGTCGTTTTCAAAATGCGCGGGAATATCCGGTCGATCCTCAAGGCTGAGCGTACCATGGTGAATTTTATCGGACATCTTTCAGGGATCGCGACCCAAACGCGCCAGTTCGTGAACCGTGTCAAAAAATATCCCGCACTTATTCTGGATACGCGCAAGACCACACCGCTTTGGCGCGAACTTGAAAAAGTGGCCGTACAGATCGGGGGCGGCAAGAACCACCGGCAGGGTCTGGACGAATTTCTTTTTGTGAAAGAAAACCACCGGATCCACGGGGACCTGAAGAAACTCCGCCGCCATCCAGGAGAGTTTGAGATCGAAGTACGGAGTCTCGGCGAACTCTGGGAAGCGATCGGTCTGCGTCCCAAGGTCATTCTTCTCGACAACTTTTCGCCCAAGGAAGCCAAACGCGCGGTGGAGATCGTGCGTAAGGAAGTCCCGGGCGTCATCCTCGAAGCCTCGGGCGGCATTACATTTGAAAATGTCCGGAGATTCGCCGCCGCGGGGGTCGATACCATTTCCGTCGGG
>Ga0247841_10009906_pt1 | contig 13153 bp, 8 predicted proteins | sample LaCruzMarch2015__2_FD_192410 | JGI IMG/M metagenome (GOLD analysis project Ga0247841, IMG submission 192410) | Freshwater microbial communities from meromictic Lake La Cruz, Castile-La Mancha, Spain - LaCruzMarch2015_18m | ecosystem: Environmental > Aquatic > Freshwater > Lake | place: Spain... | reverse complement strand
GGCCCATCCCGAACCTGGTAAAAGAGCGGTCAGGGTTTGGATGAAATCTCCTGATTCAACCGTCAAAATTCATTATACCCTTGATGGAGTCATCCCTGGCAGTGCCTCCTTAATTTACAACGATACCATTACCCTCCGGCAATCTTCGACAATTGTTGCCCGGGCATTCAAAGATTCCCTCCCTGCTGTGAATCTAACGGAATTAAGGTTCACCAGACATCAGGCCATTGGGAAAAAGATAACACTACGGCATTCTCCATCTCCGGTTTATCCAGGCAACAAATTTACTTTGGTTGACGGCCTCAAAGGCAGCATTGACCACACCGACGGGAGATGGCAGGGATTTCGCGGAGAGGATTTCGAAGCCACCCTGGACTTATCTGAGACCATGGAAATCAGCAGCATCAATATCGATTTCCTGCAAAACATCCGGGCATGGATTTTTCCTCCCACGGAAATCACGATCCTGCTGTCGGAAGATGGCAAAAATTTCAGGAAAGTTCAATCAAAATCCTTTGGCAGTCCATCGAAGAAAATGATGAATTCTTCTGCCTCGGTCAGGGAGGCGGCATTGACCTTTGAACCAGCCATGGCACGCTTTGTCAGGGTTATAGCCAAGAGCAAGCACAGATGCCCGGGATGGCACCCGGGAAAAGGAAAAACTTGCTGGTTATTCATCGGGGAGGTTGAAGTGAATCAATGACCTCACATTGCTTCCTTCTATACCTCTGTAAGAACTATAGTATCATTTGCCAGAATCCCACTTTTGGTCAAAGGTTCAAAATGGTGAAATGGTCCATTCGGAACTAACGCGGTTTTGGTCATCTTCCAGATTTTTCCCTGACTTGGTTTCGTGGATGCATCTGTTCCGTCACCTTCTCCAAATTTAATTGCAAGGCGAATTGGAGTCATCACATCAGAATCGATTTTGTCGAAAGTTTTTGTATTTGGACCTCCAATAACGGTCAATTTAATCATTGCCATATCATCAATTTTAGGTTTATAATAATCCAGGTATAGATACTGATAGAAATTATTGCTCTAAAGTAATATAAAAAATGAAAAATGCTTACATTTGATTGGAAATTTTTTATCCCATGAAGAAAATCCTGAGATTATCTGTAATCCTGTTATCCTTTGCATGTGGTTATCATTGCACCGGTTACACGCAAAAACAGACAAATTATCTGTTTACCGGACATTACAACATCAAATCATGGCTTCCCAGCAACGAAGGATTGCCCAATATTTATGCCATGATGCAGACACCCGATGGGTATTTGTGGATCGGGAATGAAAATGGTCTGTTCCGGTTCGATGGAAAATCCTACAAGGAATTTAACCGGCAAAACTGTAAAGAATTGGCCGAGGATGATTGCAGTGTGCTCTTCCTTTCCCATGACAGCTCTCTCATCTGCGGATTTTACAATGGCTGGATAGGAAAATGCAGGGACAACAAGTTCACTCCTGTTGGAAACAGAAACACCTTCAAAGGGAAGAGCATCAATGCCATTTGTGAGGATGATTCAGGGTATCTCTGGATCGGACTCGACGGAGGAGGTCTTCTCCACCAATACAGCAATGATCAGTTCCGCTCATTCTCCAAAAAAGAGGGGCTGCTGTCGAACAATATCCAGGCCATCTGCAAAGGAAAGAAAGGAGAGATCTGGATAGGTACCGATGAGGGGCTGAGCCTGATCAGTGAAGGAGTCATCAGGAATTTCCCGGTTAAAGACGGACATTCAGGCAACGATATTAACGCCCTTTGCATGGATAAAAACGGCACCCTCTGGACTGGTTCCGGAACAGGGAATATATTCATGTTCAGGGATGACCGCTTCATTCAACCCGATGGCCTGCAAGGGAAAATTCATACCACAATCAATGTCATTCTGGAAGACCCCGATGGAAATCTGTGGATCGGGACGGAGGGACAAGGGATATTTATCCTTGACCCTGTTTCACATCAAAGCGTAAACATAGGTACCGACCAGGGTTTATCATCCGACATCGTTAAATGCATCATCGCCCTTATCGAGGGAGATATCATGGTAGGGACACAGGGTGAAGGGTTGAACCGTATCCGGAAAAGCATCCTGAGAACCTACACCCGGGCCGATGGTTTGCCGGAAGGTGCGATCATGTCCGTTGCCAGAGCGCCAAATGGAAATATCTGGATTGGAAATGAAACCGGAGGGGTTGTTTGTTATTCCAACGATAAATTTCTCGATTTCTCGCGGCAATTCGGCATTCCCGGTTTCCCGGTATTTTCACTGGCCACCGATGGAAATAACGCTACCTGGGCAGCCACGGTGGGACCCCTGATCCGGTTCGATAACGCCAGGAAAACCTTTATCAATACCACAACCGGATTGAAGAATAACCTCTTCCATGCCCTCTGTTTCAGTCGCGACGGCACCCTGTGGGCAGGCACCAATGCCGGGATTTACCTGATCAAAGGACAAAATGTTACGACTCTTTCAACCAGGGACGGACTGACCGATGGTCGGATATTTTGTTTCCTGGAGGACAGCAAAGGCCAGATGTGGGTGGGTACCCAGGAGGGAGGGATCAACATTGTAAAGGATGGAAAGATAGCCGTAATTTCACTGAAAGATGGTTTATCCGACAATATGATTCTGTCTCTTTTTGAAGATCCCTCGGGGTCGGTGTGGATCGGAACCGGTCACGATGGGCTGTATCGTCGGGATGGAAAGACCGGAAAAATTGCCCGGTTAGGGCAAACCATAGGTAACCCCCGATCAGTTACCGTAATCATGGAGGATAAAAAAGGAGTATTGTGGATGGGCACCTCCAACGGCATTCTTTCAGTCGCCCGTGCGGAGCTTGAATCCTTCTTCCTCGACCCGCGAAAAAAAGTCACCTATCAATGTTATCGCGAACCCGAAGGAATGAATTCTGCTTCCTGTACAGGCGGAATCTTCCCGGCAGGATGCATGACGGTTGACGGACGACTGTGGTTTTCCACCGGGGCGGGCATAACCGAGGTTATCCCCGACAACGCTGCCATCATCCCATATTCTCTGTCTACCATCATTGAAAACCTTTCCGTGAATAACGAATCCTTCGGAAAACATGAATCCTATAATGTTTCTGCCGGAGTGCTTCACCTCGAAGTACGGTATACCGCTCCGAGTTTCATCGATCCCGATGATATACAGTTCCGCTATATGCTCGAAGGTTACGACAAAGAATGGAATATGGCCAACGAACAACGCATTGCAAGATATACCAAAGTGCCCCCGGGGACCTTCAAATTCCGTGTTCAGGCCTGCAATCATTACGGTCAATGGAGCGATAAGGAATCATCCGTAACCATCCACATCAAACCCTATTTCTATCAATCTCCCTGGTTCTATTTTCTTTGTTTCGGATTGGTATTGATCATCCTGTCATTCGGTCTGAAATACAGGTTCCGCCAGATCCGTGAGAAAGAACTGGAGATTCTGGTACTGGCACGAACAGAGGAGATCCGTAAGCTGAATGAAGAACTGGAACAAAAAGTGGTTGACCGTACGGCACAGCTGGCAGCTTCAAATACTGAGCTGGAAGCCTTCTCCTATTCAGTTTCCCATGATCTGAAAGCCCCCGTTCGAAGAATTGAAGGATTGATCCATGCATTGATGGAAGACTTCGCACCCCAGCTTGATGACGATGCGAGAGATTACCTGTCTAAAATTTCCGAATCGGTCACCCTGATGAGCCAGCTTATCGATGAATTGCTGAAACTCTCACGCATCGCACGCCAGGAACTGGAAAAAGCAGATGTGGACCTTTCCCTCATTGCCCTGAAGATATGCGACGACCTTAAAACCGCGAATCCTCATCGGAATGTAACGGTAAACATTCAACCAACCATCATCGCCGATTGTGATCCCCGGCTCCTTCAGATTGCTCTTCAGAACCTGCTCGACAACGCCTGGAAATACACCAATAAAACTCCCGCAGCCATCGTCGGGTTCGGGACCCTTAAAAAGGAGGGTCAGACGCTCTTTTTTATACGTGACAACGGCGTTGGTTTTGATATGGGACATTACAACAAATTGTTTACCCCATTCCAGCGACTGCATAGCGATGACCAGTTTGCCGGCACAGGAATCGGTCTGGCTACCGTTCAAAGGATCATCCTGAAACACGGTGGAAAAATATGGGCCGAAAGCAAACCGGGAGATGGAACGACATTCTATTTTACACTGTTATAATTTGTACCCACCCATGACGAAAATCAAATTATTGCTCATTGAAGATAACGATACCGATGCCCTGCTGCTCGTAAGACAACTGAAAAAGGAGGGATTTGAAGTGGAGCATATACAGGTGAAGACCCGGGTTGAAATGGAAAATGCACTGGCAAAAGGGGGCTGGGATCTGGTCATCTCCGACTACTCCCTTCCCGGTTTCGGCGGAAACGACGCCTTGCAACTGTTCAAGTCAAAAGAGCTGGATGTCCCGTTCATCCTCGTCTCCGGCACCGTCGGGGAAGATATCGCGGTAAACATCATGAAAGGCGGTGCCAACGATTACCTGATGAAGACCCACCTTCATCGGCTTGGTCCTGCCGTGAAACGGGAGCTGGAAGAGACGGTGATCAAACGGGATAAGAAACAAACTGAAAAGGAACTCATCGAGGCCAAACTGGCCGCAGAAGAATCAAGCCGTCTGAAATCGGCGCTTCTCCAGAATATGAGCCATGAATTCCGCACCCCCATGAACGGCATCCTTGGATTTTCAGAGATCCTCACTGCTGAACTTGAGGATCCATCTAAGAAGATGATGGCCGAACATATTCTCACCTCCGGGAAGAGACTTCAGCAAACCCTTGATGCCATCATGCTTTTTGCCCAGCTCGAATCCGGAATTCCACTTCACCCGGTAAATGTGAACGCAACCCAAATGCTGGAAAAAATCACCAGGGGTTACCGGGAAATGATTGAAAAGAAGGGGTTGACCCTCGAAATCAATGTCCCTGAATCATTGTTCATTTATTCGGATGAGCACCTGCTCACGCGTGCATTTACCAACATGTTCGACAATGCCGTGAAATTTACAAGCCAGGGTGGCATCACCATCAATGCCGGTTATGACGGAGAAACCCGGAATCGCCTGACCGTTCAAATCTGCGATACAGGAATTGGCATCCCGGAGGAAAAACACCGGATCATCTTTGAAGAATTCCGTCAGGCTTCGGAAGGATATAACCGGCCATATGAAGGCAGCGGACTGGGATTGTCCATCACCCGTAAGTGCGTCGGACTGCTGAATGGAACGATTTCAGTGAATAGCACCCCTGAACAGGGTTCCACCTTTACGATTACCATCCCTGCATGTGCCGTCGTGACGGAGCCGAAAAAACAGGATACTGCCGAAAATCCACCGCCTGCACCTCTTCCGGTTCCGTGCGACGCCCCGTTGATCCTGCTGGTAGAGGATAACGATGCCAATATCGAACTGGTAAAAATGTACCTTCGGAAGGATTATCGCCTCGATATCGCCAAAGATGGCGAGACCTCCATCGAGCTGGTGAAAAAGAACCGGTACACCCTGATCCTGATGGACATCAACCTGGGACCCGGTATGGATGGCATCGATGCCATCACAGAGATCAGGAAAATGCCCAACTACCTGACCACCCCGATCATTGCAGTGACCGGGTACACCTTCAGAAACGAGAAGGAATACATCATTTCCAAAGGGGCCGATTACTACCTCGAAAAACCCTTCATGAAAAAGGCCTTTTTGGAACTGATCGGGGAAGTTTTGCAGAAAGTGTAAAACCCGATGCTGATCAAAAGGAAATCAGCGCAACAGCATTACAGTACCCTTGTTGCTAACCCTGGTCTTTTTGTTGTTTTCGTAAAATATCACCCAGGTATAGACCCCGTCGTCACAGAATTCGCCCTTGATTGTTCCATCCCATGCCTCCAGAATGTCGGTGGTGGAAAAAACCATTTGTCCCCACCGGTTAAAAATCTGCATGTTAAACCGGGTAATGTTCTCAGGTGGAACGCCAAATATCCTGAATTTATCGTTTAATCCATCGCCGTTGGGGGTAAAGGCATTGGGAATAAACGGGATCACGTAAACCGTTACCGTGTCGGTGAATTCATCGCCATTGCAAACCTTTGCCCAGGCAATGTAGGTGGTGGTCTGGGTTGGAGTGACCACCATTTGCTGGGATTCAGAAACAAGTTCCGAACCTTCGTACCAGCCGTATGAAATTTTATTTCCGGGAGTCAGCGGAATCCTCTTGTAGGGAATCGGCGCCACCTGGAAACTGTCGATGGAAGTGGGATGATAGAGCCACCCTTCGGCCATCTCGGGGGTGACCTCCCAGGAGGTGGCATTGCGCCCGGGAACTGCAAAACCCTTGTACCCGTTCGCATTCTGAAGTCCGAGAGTGGCTTTGTTCCCATGCCAGCTCAAACATGACGGCTTTCTGTAAATGTAATTTTCGATGTCATTGCGCCCTTCGTAAAGAACGATCTGAAAAGTTACATATAAAGACCGGCAGGAATCAGAGTACATGGGCGTTTCACACCACATCACCACCAGCAACCGGTTCGGCTGTTCACCGATGGTTTTGTAAAATATATATGGGCTTCCGGCATCGTTGGGCTTGAGATCCTGGAAGGGGCCAAGGATACAGTTTTTCGGATTGAAATCAGCCGCGCTGGGTACGGCAAAAGCTTCCCGGATTCCCTTGGAACTTGTGTTGGGGCTGAAACTGATCCAGCCATTGGCGCCAATGTAGAATTCGGAAAAAACAGTGCCGAAAAACGAAAAATCAAAGCCGATCGGGAAAGGCCCCTCTACCCCATCATCGGTGGTGGCAACACTGGTGCCAATCAATCCATAGGAAGATGAAAGCGTAACCGGCACGCCGGGATTGATGGTATCATCGACCCCGGCATCAAGCTGGGCGAAAAGAAAAACCGGAAAAAAGAACAGTATGAAAATGAGTTTGATTGACAATTGACAATTGACAATTGATAATTGATGACGTTTGAATCTATTCGCAGGGGAGGAATTTTTTGGCAACAAATTCATAATCTTCAATTTCTTACTGCTTTGGCTGCACCTGAAGCCCTCTTTGCAACCTCAATTTTGAGTTTTTTGACTTTGGACTTCTGACTTTTGACTTTTCTCCAGCAAATATCCTGATTTTATCCGAAATAATCTTACTTTTGTTTCGCCGAATGACCTATTGTTAATACAACGATATATATAATTAAAAATTTCAACCGAGATGAAAAAAGATTCAGCGATTTTCAAGATTATCAAAAAAGAATTGCATCGTCAGAGCAGCGGTCTGGAATTGATCGCCTCAGAGAACTTTGTCAGCGATCAGGTACTGAAGGCGATGGGCTCGTGCCTCACCAACAAATATGCCGAGGGATATCCCGGCAAACGTTATTACGGTGGATGCCAGAATGTAGATGAGTCGGAACAACTGGCCATCGACCGGGCAAAAACACTGTTTAACGCCGAATGGGCCAATGTTCAGCCTCACTCAGGCGCTCAGGCCAACATGGCGGTTCTGCTGACCTGCCTGAAGCCGGGCGACACCTTCATGGGATTGGATCTTTCTCACGGAGGGCACCTTTCGCACGGCTCCCCGGTGAATTCTTCCGGAATATTGTACAAAGCTGTTGGCTACCAGGTTGAAGAGGATACCGGGACCATCAACTACGACAAGATGGAAAAAAAGGCGCTCGAGATCAAGCCCCGACTTATCATTGCCGGAGCTTCGGCATATTCGCGCGACTGGGATTACAAACGGATGCGGGAAATTGCCGACAAGATCGGCGCCATCCTGATGGCCGATATCGCACATCCTGCCGGCCTTATCGCCCGCGGGTTGCTCAATGATCCACTGCCCCATTGCCATGTAGTTACCACCACCACACACAAAACCCTGCGTGGTCCACGCGGTGGAATGATCCTGATCGGAAAGGATTTCCCGAATCCATGGGGACTCACTACTCCGAAGGGAGAAATCAAGATGATGTCGCAATTGCTCGATTCAGCCGTTTTCCCCGGCATCCAGGGCGGCCCCCTGGAGCATGTGATCGCGGCCAAAGCCGTTTCCTATTTTGAAGCGCTATCGGATGAATACATGGACTACGTGCTGCAGGTGAAGAAAAATGCTGCCGTCATGGCCAAAGCCTTTGTCGACAAGGGTTATCACGTCATTTCCGGCGGCACCGACAACCACCTCATGCTCATCGACCTGCGGAAGAAGTTCCCCGAAATCACCGGAAAACTGGTGGAAAATACCCTGGTAAAAGCCGATATCACCGTGAATAAAAACATGGTGCCCTTCGACAGCCGTTCCCCCTTCCAGACTTCGGGATTGCGCGTCGGTACCCCGGCCATTACCACCCGCGGAATGAAAGCGAAACACATGCCCCTCATCGTCGATCTGATCGATGAGGTGATCAGCGATATTGAAAACGAAGATAAAATTCTGAAGGTACGTAAGAAGGTCAACGAAATGATGGCCGATTTTCCACTGTTTGCATACTAAATCATGAAAACCCTTTACCTTATCCGTCATGCCAAATCCTCGTGGGAAACACCAGGGCAATCGGATACCGATCGTCAGCTTGTTCCAAAAGGAATAAAAAAGACCAAGAAGATCGTGGACTTTCTCCTTAAACGGAACATCTCCATTGACCTGATGTTATCCAGTCAGGCAGTAAGGGCTTATGAAACAGCTAAAATCGTTGCTGTCGGACTGAATTACCCGGTCGAAAAAATTAAAATTGACCGGAAAATTTACGATGGTTATTACGATCGCATCCTCGATCTGATCTATGGTACCTCCAATGAGGTGAATTCGCTGATGATCTTCGGGCACAACCCGACCATCACCCAGCTCGCCAACCTGTTCCTGCACCCGGGAATAGAGGATATGCCTACATCTGCCGTTGTTTGCATCTCCTTCACAACCGAAAGATGGGAGCAAATTCCCACTTCGGAAGCAAAACAGGAATTCGTGATATTTCCAAAGATGCTGCACGCCGGGCTTTAGCCCGGATTGACGCCGGGTTTTAACCCGGTAATTGACCAGGCTTCAGCCTGGAGAGATAAGATGGCCAAGAAACCCGATATACTCAACCGCGACGTCAACTGGCTCCATTTCAATGGAAGGGTGCTGCAGGAGGCTGCCGATCCGCGCAACCCTCTGCTTGAACGGTTGAAATTCCTTGGAATTTTCTCCAACAACCGCGACGAATTCTTCCGTGTCCGGGTCGCTACCCTCAACCGAATGACCAAAGTAGATACCTTTCTTTACGATACCGAGGTCAACCCCAGGAAAGTCCTCAAGGAGATCAACCAGATCGTCCAGTCCCAGGAACGCGACTTCGTGAAGACCTACGACGAGATTGTCCGCCAGCTTGCCAACAACGACATCCTGATCGTCAACGAAACGGAATTGAATGAGGAGCAGGGACAATTCGTCCGCAAGTACTTCCAGGAGAAGGTTCGTGTGATCATCTTCCCGATCATGATCAGCAGCCTGCGCGACCTCTCCACCCTCCGCGATAAATCGATCTACCTGGCTGTTACGCTTAGCCATAGCGACGGTTCAACCAAAGACGATCATGCCCTGATCGAGCTTCCCACCAAGGTGCTCTCACGGTTTCTCATCCTCCCGTCGGGCGATGAAAAAAAATTCATCATCCTGCTCGACGATGTCATCCGCTACTGCCTCTCCGAGGTCTTCTCCATTTTCGGTTACGACACTTTCAGCGCCTATACCGTTAAAGTCACACGCGATGCCGAACTCGACATCGATGCCGACATGTCCAAGAGCTTCCTCGAAGTCATCACCGAAAGCCTGAAACAACGCAAACGCGGGATCCCCGTGCGATTCGTGTACGATAACTCCATCCCTGCCGACCTTCTTAAGATCATTACCAAACGGCTTGAAATCACCAAGGATGATCCCATCCGAGGGGGAGGCCGATACCATAATTTCAAGGACTTCACCGATTTTCCCAACCTGGGTCACCGGGAACTGGAGAATAAACCACTGGTTCCCCTAAAACACAAGGATCTTCCATTGAATAAAAGCATTCTTTCTGTCATTAAACAGAAAGATGTCATGCTGCATTATCCCTACCAGTCGTTCCAGTACATCATCGATCTGATGCGCGAGGCCTCCATCGATCCCAAAGTGAGGTCAATCAAGATGACCATTTACCGTGCCGCGAAAAACAGCAGCGTCATCAACGCGTTGATCAATGCCGCACGTAACGGAAAGTACGTGACCGTCTTCATGGAATTGCAGGCCCGGTTTGACGAAGAGGCCAACATTTTCTGGACCGGCCGGCTCCGCGAGGAGGGGGTGAAGGTCATCCATGGAATACCGGGGTTTAAAGTCCATTCCAAACTGATCCTCATCCGGAGAAAAGAAAACAACAAAAATTTCTTTTACTCCTTCATCGGCACCGGAAATTTCAATGAAGACACGGCGAAGGTATATGCCGATGACAGCCTCCTTACATCAAACCAGATAATCTGTGCCGATGTCATCAATGCTTTTCACCTCATGGAGGCCACTTTCAAACCCTATAAATTCAAGACCCTCATCATGGCGCCCTTCTTCATGCGGAATTACTTCCTGAAAATGCTCAACAGGGAGATCCGGAACGCGGAAGAAGGAAAAGAGGCCTGGGCAGTGATCAAACTCAACAACCTGGTGGATGAGGCCATGGTCAAAAAACTCTATAAAGCAAGCAACGCCGGGGTGAAGATCCGGCTCATCATCCGCGGGATCTGCGTGCTGATACCGGGGGTGAAGGGGTTGAGCGAAAACATTGAAGCCATCAGCATCGTGGACCGCTTCCTCGAACATTCAAGGGTGATCGTTTTTGCCAATTGCGGTGATCCGAAATATTTCATCACCTCGGCCGACTGGATGATCCGTAACTTCGATAACCGCATCGAGGTGGCCTGTCCCATTGAGGATAAAGCCATTCAGAAAGAGCTCTGGGATATGCTTCAAATCCAGCTTTCCGATAACGTTAAAGCCCGCATCATCGGCGCTGATGAACCCAATAAATATAAGTCAACCGACGGACCGACGGTCCGGTCTCAGACAACCATTTACGAGTACCTGAGAGAGAAAGTCTAACCTGTTTCCGGCCTTAAGGCCGGGCAAAAAACACACTCCTTCCGCAAGGCTACAGGAGTGTATCGCCTACGGCGATAAAAACAATGTCATCGCGAGGCCGAAGGCCGAAGCGACCGGTTCACTTTTCAACTTCACTTTTCAACTGTTCAATATTCAATATTCAATGTTCAATGTTCAATATTCGATTGTTCAATCCCCTTTGCTGATCGCCATGATCGCCATAGGCGATCCATTCTTGTAACCTTCGTGACGCTTGTCATCCCTGCTTCCGGCCTTAAGGCCGGACAAAAAAACACACTCCTTCCGCCAGGCTACAGGAGTGTATCGCCTACGGCGATAAAAAGGGTCATCGCGAGGCCGAAGGCCGAAGCGACCGGCCTTGTAAATATTATTGCTTCAACAAAACGATGCAAGAAAGTGGGAAAAAATTTTCGATAATCAATTTAATTTTAATCGTACTTTTGATTCTTGTAAAACCATTGAAATCAATTCGTGCACTTGTCGATCCTGAAAAAAATATTGCGCATCTTCATCAACAAATACTTCCTCACCACGGCAGCATTCGTGGTATGGCTGGTTTTCTTCGACAGCAACAACATCCTTACCCGCCGCAACCTGCAGGAGAAACTCGATGAACTTCAGGAAGAAAAGGAGTTTTACCTGAATGAGATCAAAAAAGATTCAACCCTCATGATGGATATCCAGAACGATAGCTCCAAACTGGAAAAATTCGCCCGCGAAAAATACCTGATGAAAAAAACCAACGAAGATCTGTTCCTGGTGATTGATACCTCCAAGCATTGATACCGGATCCTAATAAACATCCACATCCACCACCACCCTGCCCGCTCCAAAAGTTTTACGTTGAATGAATTTTTCTATTTCAGCAGAGAGATTTGTTTTGAATGTGACGAGTGAAGCCTCCTTCTCGATCTTGAGGAGGATATGCTTGATATAGTAGTTCATGATGCGGGTCACCATGGGGTATTCTGGCCCGAGGACGCGCTTTCCGAATGCTTTCCGAAGTAAAATGGCCAGTTCGCTGGCTGCTTTGTTCAGTTGTTCGGGATCCTTATGTTTGAGTTTTAACAGAATGAGCCGTGAAAAGGGAGGATAGTTGAATTTCCTCCGTTCGGCAAGCTGCTGTTTGTACATGGCAAGGTAATCGTGATTCACCACATCGGTGAGGATCATGTGACCCGGATTGAAGGTTTGAATGATCACTTTGCCCTTCTTGAATTTTCGCCCTGAACGGCCGCTTACCTGGGACATCAACTGGTAACTCCGTTCGGCCGAACGGAAATCGGGATAGCTCAGCATGTTGTCGGCATTGAGGATGCAAACCGTGCTCACATGATCGAAATCAAGCCCTTTGGTCACCATCTGGGTTCCCACGAGAATATCGATCTTCCGGTCTTCAAAATCGGTGATGATCTTCTGGTGCGAATGTTTGCTGCGTGTCGTATCCAGATCCATCCTGGCTATGCGGGCCTGTGGCAAGAGAATCTGAAGTTCCTCCTCCACCTTCTCGGTCCCGAATCCCTTCATCCGGATGCTGATTCCCTGGCATTCGGGACACTTTTCAGGAATTCGTGTAGCAAAGCCGCAATAATGGCAACGGAGCTGATTGCTCTTTTTATGGTAGACCAGGGTAACGTCGCAATTCCTGCACGATGGCATCCAATGACAGGTATCACATTCGAGGCGAAGCGAAAAGCCGCGGCGGTTTTGGAACAGGATCGACTGCTCTCCCTGTTCCAGCGCTGAGGCCAGTTGATTCATCAGCACGGAGGAGAAATGCGATTTCATCGTTCCCTGCCGCATCTCCTCTTTTAGATTCACCACCTGGATACCCGGAAGTTCCATGTTCCCAAACCGTTCGGCGATGCTCACCAGCCCGTATTTGCCAATCTGGGTATTGAAATAGCTTTCCAAGGCCGGTGTAGCAGAGCCAAGCAGGGTATGGGCATGATGGATCCGGGCCAGGTA
>Ga0247841_10009904_pt1 | contig 13154 bp, 15 predicted proteins | sample LaCruzMarch2015__2_FD_192410 | JGI IMG/M metagenome (GOLD analysis project Ga0247841, IMG submission 192410) | Freshwater microbial communities from meromictic Lake La Cruz, Castile-La Mancha, Spain - LaCruzMarch2015_18m | ecosystem: Environmental > Aquatic > Freshwater > Lake | place: Spain... | reverse complement strand
ACAAAAATATAAGATTGACCCCTTTGAATGTCCTTGTGAAATTCATAGGGAGCCGACTAAGGTAAGAAAACATGAAAGTAGCGATATATTGTAGAACTTCAAAGATAGATCAGAACCCTGAGAACCAAAAGATAGAGTTGGAAAAATATGCGAAAGCTATGGGCTATGATTATAAAATATTTGAAGAACAAGAGTCAACAAGAAAGACTCGCCCTGTAAAAAACGATATATTTCAAGATGCATTAAGAAAGAAATGGGATTTAATTTTAGTTTGGAAGCTCGACAGATGGGCAAGAAGCATGCAGGAACTTATTAATGATTTAGAACTTCTTAGGCAAAGCAATGTTCAATTCAAAACATTAAAAGAAAATATAGTCTTAGATGATAACCCAACAAATAAGTTAATGATAAACATCCTCTCGTCATTTGCACAATTTGAGCGAGATATTATACGAGAAAGGACAATGGCGGGCTTAGAAAGGGCAAGACAGCAAGGCAAGAAACTCGGCAGACCCAAAGGAGTTAAGAAAATATGATAGCTGAAGTTATAATTTTAAGGAAACTATGCAATAAAACCAAGTTAAAAATCTTAGATGCTTTAAAAGAAAAGGATTTGTCTATTTCCGAGTTAAGTAGATATGTTGGTGTAGGTTACAAATGTGTTTATTTGCACATAAAATCTTTAGAACAGCTTTGTTTAATAGAAAGAAATCCTAAGGGAGAGTCCCAAGGTAAGGAAGTAATTATTAGTTTAAACAAATCCCCCCATGTAAAATAAGAATTATAATCGTCGTGTTAAGGTTTAAAATTTAGGGCTTGGGAAAACGTCCGTTTTTTATTGTTTAAGTTTTTTTAGAATTTTCATTCGTGATGTAATCTTTCCCTTATCTAAGAACATATTCTCTAGCAGAAATCTAAATTCTTCAAAGCTCTTAAAGTTCGCTTTAGGATCAAAATAAATTATCATCAGATGATCAGACAATATCTTAGATAAATTTCTATCTTCCTGAGTTATTCTATCTATTTTAAACTCATGAACCATATCATTTCTTTTTTTATAAATAATCTTTATTCTTCTCTCGGAGCTTTTTCTCATTAGTTTTTTTAATATTTGGAGTATCTTATCGTCATTTATTGGTCCTGCACACTTCAATATCTTTTCTGACAAAATCCAAAATTTAAGAAAAGAAAGCTCTAATTGTTTATCTGTGATTGCATTGAGATATAACTTTAGTAGCTCTTTAGATAAACCTCTAATGGATTCTGTTTGTCTGCCCAGTATTTTTAGGAAACTAAGAATAAAGTTATAATTACCATTAGGTTTATTGTGAATATTCCAGAATTCTTTTCCTATGGATGTAACCACCTTATGCTCTCTAATTTGAATGTCTAAATTTTGCATAAAATGGGTGTCTTTAATATCTGGATAAACTAATGTGCCTCTGTTTTTGAGGGAGATTACAAATAAGTTGGGGGCTTCCATAGGCAAATCAGAGATTGAATCATCAGGGGTTATGCTACTACTCCACCTTCTCGAAGTTCTCCTGAAATGATTTGCATAAGCAATAAGTCCGATAAATGCATCTATATTTTTATTAATATTATTGTCTAATGCAAATTGTATATCTCTGGCAGTGCAAGTCAACTCTAAAAGTATTGATCTGCCCCGAAATAATAAGTTAAGACTTGAACTTTTAAGTGAGTGAGAGGTGCTCTTGGGAAGTTTGCTAAGAATATTAATGCCAAAAGCCTTTCTTGAAAATTTTTTTAATTTTGAGAGTTCTGTCTCGCTAAGTTGAATTTCTAACCTAGTCGGAATATAAAATGTATAATCGTTCAGAGGTTTTGCCCTAACTTCGTTTAAATGTTGGTTTAATATCTCTATCAGACTATTAAAATTCTTTTCTAATGTTGAATTGCCCAGCTTGGCGAGTAGGTTATGAACAATAGTTCCGAATCCCTTGCCATAATTATAACTTGCTTTTAATTGAAAAAATTCTTCTTGAAAGTTAGTCATTTCTTCAATATTGTCTAAAAGAACAAATTCTATTTCTTCCAATTTTGCAATATTATCACCTGAAACTCTTGTGAACGTATTGTCATCAAATAAACCAATTCCTTCTAAAACAAGATTATCCAATCGATTAAGTTCGCTCTCAAAATTTTTAATTTGAACTACCATATCTAATTTAGCGAGATAGTTTTTAAAAATATATCTAATCAGTATTCTAAGCTAGAAAGATAACTCTAAAAAGTGCGGTTAATATTAGAAAGAATGGCTAATAATATTGATTTAGAGAAGATGGAAGGCAAGGCATCAAAAATAAAAGCGAGATTAAAAAAGAATATGCCTGCCCTATATACTGTCCTAGCAATTATTCTAATTTATATTTCTTTTTTTGGAGGAGCCTTTTTGCATGAGAGCAAGCTTATCCAAAAGTTTAATATTTTTCCAGTTTGGTTTGGGATAACGGATGTTAGTGTCGATCCTTCGTTTAGTCCAGTTGTAAAAGACAATGCAACAATTATTCCTTTTAGTATTAAAAATGTGGGAGATAAAGACATCAATAATCTGGCTGTTACTTATACTTTTTGTGGTCTTCCTCCTAAAAAAGCATCCCTGCAGAAGAATACATTATACAAAGATGAACCTTCTGGGTTTAATTTAGAAACAGACATTCTTCTTAACACCAGCTGTCAAATATATACTGATAAGGTTTGGTCCGATGTTTATCTTGACTCAAAAAATAACTGTTATCTAGATGTTCCGCAAAGTATAACAAATAATTATTGCGAGTTTTGTAAGGTTCAATTTGATATTTTTGCAGATGGCAAAAGCATTCATAAGGAATTATGGTATCCTTATCTAGGAGATTCTTTCGATACTACTGGATATATAATAAATGTATTGACTCAGAATAATCTTACTATCAATTGGGCTGAAGGATATAATTCAACATGCAGGGTCTTAGTTCCTGGTTCTGCAAAAATAGGTCTAATCAAAAAAGATAAAATTGCTTTAACTTTTTTCGATGCATGGACTATGTGTGAAAGAGGAGATGATGTGCAATGGTGCAAAGAAAATTATTATAATAAATCTAGGACAAATTAAAATGGGGTGGTTAGATAATCTTTACTGCGATAAGAAAATAATTGAGCGGTTAGCTAATTTTGATAGTTTTAAGAAATTTGCAATAGAAAAAACTGGGGGCGTTCCTGATTTGAAGGGATATTTATTTCTTGCCGAAATAACAATAAACTCGATAATAAATGATACTGAATTTTTGATTGATGGAGATTTGTATAATATTCTTCATTGGGGAGAGCCTGATGAAAGAAGAGATGAGGTGAGAGAAATTCTTAAAGGCAATAACAAAGAGATAGTTTTTATTAGGGAGCTTGAAGAATTGAGGGGAGAACTCACAAAGCTACGTATGAATAATATTAATGAAGATGAATTGAAGAAAGCCTTTAATAAAATATTATCCAAAGTTAATGATGTTACTGATTTCTATTTTAAGAAAATAAAGTATAAGACTAATCCCGAAGGTAAATCTGGAGAGGACTGGCATATTGTAAATAATCTTTTCTGTATTAAAAATTATGTTGAATCCAGTTTTGATTTAGTTGATGAAGAAGGCGAATCAGAAATAAAACCTTTGTTTATACCTGGCTCGCATTATACTGCAATGACTTCACAAACAAGTAAAAATTATCATTTACAAAATCCAAAGACTAATGAAGAGGTTTATGTTCCCTCTTATTCATTAGGATTAGCCTGGTTGTATTTTGAATATATCTCAAATGACTTGTTGCTTTCAAATATGATTAGTTCTAAAAAATGGGAGGATATGCACCATAACGGAGCTAGATTAAACGAATTCTTTGAAGAAGATTTTAAGAAGAAACACCAAATTAAGGGGTGGGTTCCAGATATTTTCAAAGAAAACTATTCTAATAAAAATCAAAAACAGATTAATAAAACTTCTTTGGATAATATCGGTGAATTAAGACTTATTCTAAGAGATCGGGAAGTTAGAACGATGGAAGAGCTTCACGAAGGAGATTATACGGTAATTAGGTCAATTATGGATTTAATCATTCATGGCTTGAGTCTATATTCGGATAAAAATAACAAAATGGAGATAGTTGAATTTAAAACTAAATATAATAATGGTGAAGAAATAAAATATAGTTATGCAATATTTCTTCCAGTCGGAGGAGGATTATGGAATGCATCCGAATGGTTGTTTTTCAATGAAATTTCTGTTGAAAATAGCTGGGAGAAGGTTTGTGATTTTAAGGAGAGAATTTATTTTATTATTAAAGCAAGAAAAGAAAAAGTAAACTTCAAAAGTTATACTATTAAGAAAGAAAATCTTATTTGTTATAGAAAAAGGCATGATATCGCATTTAGACGAAGATTAGCAGAGATTGAACAACTAAAAACTTCGGAGGGGTTACTGGTAGAATTAATAGCTTTCTTTTATTATTTAAAGAAGAATAAAGAGAAGTTAGAAGATTTTGGTTGGCATGTTAATCCCCTAGATAATAGTAAAACAGACTTAGATGCCTACTTTGTAACTGAGTCTGGGGCAGAGATAATACAAGCAAAAAAATCCCTCAATATAACAAACCCTCGTCTTGATTCTCCGATGGAAGAAATAGAAAAAGCAGATTTTGATCCCGTTAAGCATCTTAGGTTTGATGATGATTTAAAAGAGATATATAAGCATTTTAATGAAGCCGAGAAAATACTAATTGACAAATTAAAGACCGAGTCAAAGAATATAAACACTATGGTAAAAAAACTTTTTGTTTTTGAGAAGGGATCTGAAGATGAAGATTGGTTACTGGAAGAACTTAAAAAAGAACTTAAAAAGAAAGGGATAGAGTTAATATATTTTGAAGAAATAGAAAAGGATAAAAACTTATTTTCAAAAGATTTAATAGAAAAAATAAACATTGCTTTTGATAGAATTGTCTTTAATTCTGAGGATAATCTTGAATAAGCATAGGGGATACGGAAGTAATACGTGTATAACCGAAAGCTTTAAATAGTTGCATTTAATGAGTTATTTATGCAACAAAGTATCGATAATCTAAGCGAAAACGAGAAAAAGTTTCTAGCCTGCCTTTTAGACGACGGGAGTTTGACTAATACTGAAATATCTAAAAAGATTAAAGTAAACAAATCTACCTGCACAAGAATAAGAAAGAAGCTAGAAGAAACTTTAATCTCAGGGTATATTCCTATTGTAGAATTAGATAAAGTCGGTATTGATGTGTTTATTGTTGTAACCTTCAAATGGAAAGGATTTGATAATAAAGAATTAACAAAGAAATTTTTTAATGATTTAGAAAGAGATCCGCATGTAATATTTTTAGCTAACGGTGAAGGAGCCAATATCAGCACAGTTATATTCTTAGGATCTAAGAATATAAGTGAATATCACGAGTATTTTAAGCAATTAAGAAACAAATACTCTAAATTTATAAATGATCTAAACTCACTAATTTTACCTTCAAAGGAAGTAATTAAAAATGATTTTACGGAAATAATAAAACACACCCTTGGGAAGCTTTAAAATGAAAAACAAAACTCAACTTTCACTAATTCTTTGTCTTTCTTTAATATTTCTTGTTTCAACAGTTAGTGCTTATTGCTCAGATTCTCCAACTTCTCCAATTTATACTGTTGGAAGTGCTACGGCTTCTCCTTCTGAAGTAAGTCTTGGAGGTTCTGCTTCAATAACTGTGCCTATAACAAGTGGGGCTGAGAATACCCCTTATAGTTGCACTATGACTATTGGCAGTCAATCAACTTCTAAATCTGTTCAGCCTGGAAGAACAGAGGAATTAACTATGTCGGTTAATGCCCCGTCTTCTGATTTTACTTCACAAAAAACTGAGACTGTAAATATAAATATAGTTTGCACAGGTATATGGGACAGACTCTGGCCATTGTGTGATTATGAAGTTTATGGTCAGGTAAGCAGATCTGCAAGTTATAGGTGGCCTACTTCAGCAGAAGTAGCTGAAAAACAAGCAAAAACTCAATCAGATTCTGCAAAAAATGGTGCAACTAATGCAATAAGCGGAGCAAATACTGCTATTAACTCAGCTCAAAGTAGAGTAAATGAAGCTTCAAAAATTGGAGCAGATATAAGCTCAGCAACACAATATATTAATTCTGCTCAATCTGATTACTCAAGTGCAAACACACTTTTATCTTCGGGTAATAGTGCTTATAGTTCTAAAGATTACTCAAGTGCGTCATCTTATTATCAACAAGCTCAGTCTAAGGCAACTTCTGCACAAACAAGTGCTAGCTCGGCAAAAAGTATGGTTGATAAGATAATAGAAACTTATAATCAAGCAAAAACTGATGCTCAGAATAAAGTTTCTGATTCAAACTCTGCAATAGATACTGCAAATAAAAGAATTCAAGATGCAGACGGGATAATTTCTAATGCCACAATATTAGGTCTTGATACTGCCCAATCTAAAGCAGATGTTGCAACTGCAAGAAGCAAAATGGATACTGCTAACTCCTATTATAAAGAAGCATCTAATCTTTTCTCTACTGGAAACTTTGAAGGTGCTAAAAGCAAATCCCAATCTGCGATCGATCTATCTAAAGAAGCAGAAGTATTAGCAACAACAGCCTATAATAGACTAAATGAAAGACTAACTGTTGCTGGAGAATCTTCAAAAGCAATCTTAAATGCTAATTCTGAAGTAAGCCAGATGAATGAAATATTAACTAAGATGGATTACATAATAATAAGCACAGAAAAATGGGGAGTAGATTTAACCGATACAAAAGCAGTTGTGACTGAAGCAAAAACAAATGTTGACGCATCAGAGGATTTATTATCTCAAGCAAAAAATAGACAAGCATCTGGTTCATTTACCGAAGCTGTAAACTTTGCAAATGAAGCAAGAGACAAATCCGCAAGTTCAAGAAATAGATTAGACACAATGACACAAACAATGTCTATAAGCACCCAGAGTGCATTGGATAAAGCTTATACTCAATTAAAAAGCCAAGTAGCAATAGCTGAAGCAGAGATTACTTCAGCTCAAGGAACCTATGGGGCTACGGCAAACTTAATCGTTGATGCTCAAACAGATCTTACTGAAGCTAAAAATAACCTAGCTCAAGTTGAAAGCCATATATCTTCTGTAAAAAGCTCATCAGATTTAATGTCTTTGCTAAAAGAAGCAGATACTGCCTTTAAAATTATTGATACTGCAAAAGAAAAACTTGAGAGTAGTCTTGCTAACTCCAAGAGTGCAAAATTAGGATTGGCTAAAAAGGTAGGAATAGGCGTTGCAGTAGTTGGTGGATTAGCTGGTGGTGGTTTCTTATATTATAGAATGAAGAAGAAAAAGAAAGGAACTGCTGAAAAGAAAGAAGAAAAGCATGAAGCAAAAAAAGAATCTAAAACTAAACCTCATCATAAGAAAAAATGAAAAACTTATCAAGATTTTCTATAATTACTTTGGTTTTTAGTATTCTATTATTGTCTTTTGTTCTAGCAGAGGATGGTGTAACATTGACTCCTGCTTCAAGTAATATTAACACTATAACTGTTAGCGACATTAATGTTCCTGCTTCAATGGTAAAAGGAAGTTCAGGTTCTATCGATGTTTTAATTACAAATTCAGGAAGCAAGGGGATGTTTCTAGTTACAGCTTCCTCAGATCAAGTTTCACTTAATCCTTCTGCTCAAAATATAGCTTTAGATGGACAGACAACAGTTCATTATACTTATTCTGCTCAGAATTTAGCAAGCTCTGGAAAAATATGCATTAAAGTTTGCACAACTAATCAATTTGGAAATAATGGATGCACTGAACAATGCAAGCTCTTTTCTATAATCGATGATGCTCCTGCTCAAAATTCATCATCAAATAACGCAACCATTATTGCAGTTATAGTTGCGGTAGCTATCATTATCGGTTTTATAATCTTTGCAATAATTTTAAAGGGGAAGAAAAAATGATAACCAAAAATAAACGTGGCGGGGCAGGAGTAGCAATATTTATTATAATACTTTTAATCTTATTAGGGATTGGAGCTTATGTTATTGTTCAAAGTGGAGCGTTAGAAAAAGCAATAGATCCTTGCGAGAAATCATTTCAAGATTGTAATCATGCATGTGGTGAAGGAATTTTAAGCAGTATATGTAAAGAAAAATGTTCATATAATTATAGGAGTTGTAAAGGATGAAAGAACAACATAACAATAAAACTTGGTATATTATCGGAGGAGTAGTTATTGTTTTACTAATAATTTTATTAATCTCTATGAATTCAAATAACAATCGAGGACCTGTTTGTAATTCACCTTATATCTTGAATGGGGCTTCTTGTTGTCTTGACTCAAATTATAACTCTATCTGTGATAATGATGAGCCTCAACAAAACACTCCAACTAATAATTATCGAGAATATCAAGTCAATGCTTATATTACTCATGATTTTATTCAAGGATTAAGTAATCTTCCTTCTTATCCTGCAAGAGAATATACTAATTATCCTGTTTGGGATGGCGGAGATGCAAGATATTATACTGCAGGCAACCTAGTTCTTTACACAGATTACGATGCTGAAGCAGTTACATGTGCGGTTAAAGAGTATTATGGAAGCGTGTTAAATGATCAATTTACAGTAAATATTGTAGTGGGTTACTATGTTACTGGAATAGGCTATGAGAAATCGAACCTTCCAACACAAGTAAGATATGACTATGATTGCACTGCACAACAAAGCGGAAAAAAATATTCAAATTCATATAGGGTTTATCCCGTAGCTAATAATTAAAATGGCAGAACATAAATCAAATCATAAAGTTTGGATGGGAATTATAATCGGAGTTATAGTAATCTTAGCTTTCGCAGTAATCATTAGTATGAATAATGGTCCTAAAGCACCAGTTTGTAACAGTGTTCAAGTTCCTTACCAAGATCAAGAATCATATACGGATTATGAAAGTTATAATGATCAACAATGCTCGGATGTCCCATTAACTTATACTACTAAGGCAGGATCAATACGCCAACAAGGAGGAAGATGTGATTCTTCTTATCAGTTTAAAAGCGGAGATGGAAGATGTATAATTGTTTGGGATGTAGTAATCAAAAATACAGATACTCAGGGCGGACAATTTTCGATGAACTGCATTTATTCGGATGGTTCGGTTTATCAAGCAACACGCCCTTCCTGGATAGATCCTGGAGAAGAGGAATCAATGCAATGTTATAATATTTATTCATCAGGAGACCTTTATATTCAAGATACAAAAGTAATCCCTGCAACAAAACAAAATTGTAATACTGTTACAAATCAAAAACCTGTAACCAAATACAGAACAGTAACTAAATACCGAACAGAACAGCAGTGCAGTTAAAATGGAAAAGAAAACTAATCCTTGGTTTGTTATCGGCGGAATCGTTATTGGAATATTAGTAATTGCCATAATTGTTATTCAAGTTCAAAATAGTCAAAGACAAGCTGAAATTCAAAGAGAGCTTCAAAGACAAGCAGAAGAAAAACAATTTTGTGATAGTTTAAAAATAAGTATAGAACCTTTTGATTTGGTTTCTACTACTGGAATGGGCATTGCTAATGTTGGAGCTAATTACAAATTTTGTTCAAATAAAGCTACAAGTGTAAAATCAATAATTACTCTGAAGAATGGGAGAGTAATAGAAAATGAAGAAAATTTGGATTCTGGCTCTTGTCATGTTCAGCAAATAAGCTCAGCCCCAGGAGATAATAATGGACCTTATATCCCTAGTATAAACTGTGACGATATTAAAAGTATTGAACTAGACTCTACGCAGTGCCCACAAGTAAAAGTGCTTGTAACTGATATGAAGCAGATTACTTGCGGGATATAATTCAAATGATATACTTAATATTAATTGTTTTAGGAGTTTTTCTCTTATTTTGGTTAGGAGATTTATATCTAACCATTAAAACAATCAAACTAATGGGGCATAAGGTCGAATTAAACCCTATAATTCGGTTTATTTCAAGAGGGCGTGGCAAATTAATATATTTATTTAAACCGCTTGAATTAGGAATTTTTATTTATCTGATTTGGGCTTTGGGCAAATTTGAGGGAGTTATTCCATTTTATATTCTTCTATTTTTTATCTTCTTTTATTCTATGTTAGTAATGAATAATGCTCATGTTTATTATAAAGTAACCCACAAAGAAAGTATAGCTTTTAAGATAATCTTTGTAGGGGCAATGATAGCTATGTTGCTTTTCATATATTTGAATTATTTACTTTACATGGATCTCAACACCTCTTATGATGCTTTATCTCACTCAAATCAACAATACAACGACCTTTATTCTCAATGTCAAAAAAATAATGCTTCAATTACGACACCAGAACCCAGAAGTATAACTGAAATAATTCCTGAATTAAATCTTCCAATAAGAAGGAGCGGTTTAGAATGAAAAAATTATTTATTTTTTTACTTTTATTAGCAATTGTTCCTTCACTGGTTTCAGCAACTGTTAATTTAGACTTTAGGTTGGATACAAACAAAAAAGTCGTTTACCCCAACGATAATGTTATTTTAAATGTAACTATTGTCAACAGAGATGCTACCTTTACTGCTAAAGATTCTGTTTTAACTATCAACATAGGGAGCAGATTTTATACCTTTGAAGTAGGGGATATTAAAACTGGTGAAACTTTTAGCAAGGAAATAAGTCTTAAGCAATTCCTTCCTGGAACTCAAAATATTAAGGGAGATCTTAATTACACGGGTATCTTAGACGAACGATTTATCGAAACAAGTTATGGGTCTTTTGAAGTATTATTCCCTGCAATTCAAAGATATCCTAGAAATGTTTATATTTCTGATTATAGTTTACCTGATAAAGTTTTTTCTGGAAAAAATTATGATGTTAGTGCAACAGTAAAAAATGATGGTGATGTCAAAGCAGATTTAATTTTGGAGTTTGGTTATATTGATGAATACGTTTCAGAAAATATCACTTTAAATCCTGGAGAAACTAAAACCATAAAGCGAAATGTTAAATTTAATAATCCTGGAGTTTCCTTGCTTGAAACAAGAGTGTATGCTTTGATTAACGGCGATAAATATCTTCTAAATTACCAAGGAAAGAAAACATATACACAAGAAGAGAGATTGGCTAAATTATCCTTTGATAAAATAGAAACAAATCAAAATGATAACAAAGTTCAATTAAAAGGCAAATCCAAATTAAAAGTATATATTAAAAACGATGGAGAGATAGCTACAAATATAACTGGAATTTTAACTTCCAATTCAGAGGGACTTATAATAACCAATTCTAATTTATTTTACTCTCTAATAAATAGAGGAGAATCTTTAGCACAGCAAGAAGACAATCTTGAAATTGAAACGAATGGAAAAAACTCTGGAAGTATTGATTTAAGCTTGTCTTTAACTTATATGGATTCTGATAATCGACAAATAAAACTCACAGTTCCCTTAAATATAAACGATAAAATTGAACCTTGCAAAGAAGATAATGCTTGTATGGATACTCAAACATGTAATAACGGAGTCTGCACAGAGATAACTTGTGAAGATGGATTTATTCGGGATCGTCAATGTATAAAATATGATTGTGTTAGGGACTCTCAATGTCCTGAAGCTTCAAAATGTGACACTAATATCCATAGATGTATAGAACAAACAGGATGTATAAAAGTGTTAGACAGTGGGAATTCTGAAGATAAGGCAGATTTTTTAATTATTGGAGCAGAATATGGAGATTATACAGAACTTAAATCTACCATTGAAACCTTATTTAATTTAAAACCAAGTAAATATCTTGGATTTTTTGGAGTTGAACCATTTAAATCAAATAAAAACAAGTTTAATATATGGATGATTAAAGCTCCAGATTATAATACTCTCCCTGGAACAGATTGTAGCACCATGTGCGGAGAAGCGATTGATTGGGGTCAGGATGCTAATTATGCAAGTAAATGCCCGAATGCAGATTTTGTGATAACTATTTTTAAGGATGCTAAATTCAGATCTTGTGCTGGCGGGGGTCAGTGGGACTCACTTACTTGCCAAGCTGATACTGATAAAGGAAAGCTTATCCTTCATGAATCAGGTCATTCATTTGGAAGATTAGCTGATGAATATGTCGAACCGAGTTTAGGAGATAGACCTTGGGGTCCTAATTGTGTATCGACTCAACAAGAAGCCTCTAATCTATGGGGTAATTTAGTTGGTAACAACGGAGTTGGATACTTTCAAGGATGCAGTTATACTGATGATAATTTCCGCCCAACAAAAAATTCATTAATGAGGTCTCATTATAGTGCCACATCTTTCGGTCCCGTAAATGAAAAAGCTATCTTAAACATACTTGGAGGATACAAATGAGAATAAGGGTAATTTTATCAGCAGTATTTATTGTTATGTTTGCTTTAACATTAGTAAGTGCAAATGAAGAAAAAAGTCTAGCTATTTCTTTTAAGTTAGGTTATGATCATGGATCGGTAACAAACCTCGGAACTAATATAATCGAAACTCAAAATTATATTAACACGCCAGTTAATCAGGGAAATTATTCTCTAAAAATATTCTCGTTTTTAAATGAAGAATTATATCAAACTTATTTTGATTTTGATTTACAAATACTCAGTGTTCCACCAAAAGAATGGTTTGATGATGAAGGAAATCAAATTTATATTCCAAATGAAACTGGAACTGGAAAATTAGGATTAGAAAAGACTGCAAAAGTAATTTTTACACCTTATTTTAAAACGGCAAAATATGTATTGGTATATAAAGACAGCAAAGAGATACTTAATATAAATCTTTCCTCATACGCAGTATGCAATCAAAATAAAGTTTGTGATAATCAGGAAACAAAAGATACATGCTCTGAAGATTGTTCAACTATTGTTAAAAGTCATTCTTCTTCATTCTGGCAAAAGATAATGAACTTTTTTAAGGGAATATTTGGAATGAATTAATCTTCATTTTTTTGTTCAAGCGTAAACTCTTCTTTTGGAGGTTGCTTAATGCTATTCATTCTATTTCTCATATATTCTATGTAATTCTTATCTTTGTGTAGATAGACTTTTGTGGAGTTAAGTTTTGCATGCCCT
>Ga0247841_10009902_pt1 | contig 13156 bp, 6 predicted proteins | sample LaCruzMarch2015__2_FD_192410 | JGI IMG/M metagenome (GOLD analysis project Ga0247841, IMG submission 192410) | Freshwater microbial communities from meromictic Lake La Cruz, Castile-La Mancha, Spain - LaCruzMarch2015_18m | ecosystem: Environmental > Aquatic > Freshwater > Lake | place: Spain... | reverse complement strand
CAGACAAGCCATTTGGGAAAATCAAGCTTTCTGACTTCAACCTATATCGTTTCCAGGGAGAAAAATATATTTTCCCCGATTCGTTATCCTCCAAAAAAGGCATGATCATGATTTTCATTGATCCTGATAAAGAACCCACCAAACATGTGATGAATGATATTATTCCGGTCAAGACAAATTTCGAGAAATGGGGAGCTGGCATAGTTTTTATTCTTTCAAAAGACAAAACAAGTCCTTCATTCAAACAAAGCATTTACACCAATCTTCCAGCACAAAGTGTTTTTACCTGGGACGATGGAGATAAATTGCTGTCGGCCATTGAAAAAATCAAAGGACGAAGCTTAAAAAATGATTTTCCAATAATTGTCATCGCTGATGTAAAAGGCAATCTGACGTACTTTTCGTCGGGATATAAAATTGGAATAGGTGAGCAACTGGTGAAGAAGTTGCAGTAGAAACCACAGCTCAGCCAAGGTTTATAGCTATTAAAGATGAGTTTACTCTAAAAAGTAATAATAAAAGTACACTTAACCAAAGTAAAAAACAGTATTTCAAATTATAAAATATCCCCCTAAAATGCTTTAAAATATTTCTTATTTTTGTACTATTAAAATTAATATCCATCCTTGAATTACCCTTAATTCTGACAAAAAATAAATGCTGACAATATATGATCTTATAGAAAATAAATCTCAAACCTGGATTAAGTACCAGAGGGAGAATAACCAATCCGCTGTTGGTAATATCATTAAATATATTGAAAAACAGGGCAAACTTCGTGAACCACAACTCAAATCAATTGAAACTTATCTCTGGTTAAAATTTGTTGGAGAGAATAAAGCACTTTCCGACATTATTCGATCAGGTTTGTTGTCTGATGCAAATAAAGTTTTGGAGTATGAGTATCATCAAGTTTTCAGTGGAAATTTCACAACGCAATTCCTTAATATTTTTGCACAAGACAACGGACTTAAAAATTTTCAGAAACAATTACTGAATGACCCAAAAGGAGAAACTCATAATTGGGATGAAATTTTGAATGAACTGCTTCACGATTTTAATTACCCGAATTTCCTTTTCAGTTTGCCGATGGGTGCCGGAAAAACTTATTTGATGGCGGCTTTCATTTACCTTGACTTATACTTTGCACGACTGAATCCAATCGACAAAAGATTTGCTCACAACTTTGTAGTATTTGCTCCTCACGCTTCAAAAACAGCCATTCTTCCCTCTTTGCAAACAATAAAAGACTTCAAACCCGAATGGATTTTACCTGTTAATGAAGCAAAACTGTTAAAGCAAAATGTGCATATAGAAATTCTTGACAGTTTGAGTTCAAAGAGAAGGGATAAACTGCATGGCAACAATCCAAATTTGGAAAAAGTAAATCGGCTCACACAGATAAATAATTTTGGACTCGTTTTTATTACTAATGCTGAAAAAGTTGTGTTGGAACGCTATGATGAAAAAGATTTGGCATATTTGAAAACCGGACAAATGAAAATCGGACAGGAAATTGTTGAAGAAATAAAAAAGACAAATGAACTTAGAGAAAAACTTTCACAAATTCCATACCTCTCTGTAATTCTTGATGAAGTGCATCATGCTTATGAAGGAACCGGACAAGGTGAAAAAAAGTTGAGGCAATCAGTCAGCATATTAAATCAACACAACAATGTAATTTCTGTTTTGGGATTATCAGGAACCCCTTTTGTAAAAACGAAAGTAAAAGTTGGCAATGAAGAAATCCGTCTCAACCAAATTCAGGACATCGTTTATAATTATTCCCTTGCCGAGGGTATTGGAAAATTTTTAAAAAGACCTGAAGTAACTAAAGTAGAAGGTATTAGGGAAAAGCAATTTATTTTCACTTCACTTGATGAGTTTTTTAAAAATTACGACTTCACCTATTCCAATGGGGCAAAAAGCAAAGTGGTGTTTTATTGTCCAAGCAAAAAAGTTTTGCACGAAGAAATTTTGCCAGTCATTATTGAATGGTATGATATAAACCGTTTAGGAAAAGAAAATGAAATTTTCAAATTTTATACAGACGATAAACAATTCAAGCTGCCAAAAGAAAGCAAGGCCATTTTCAACAATCTGGACAAACCTTATTCTGATAAAAGGGTAATCCTGTTGGTTGCAATAGGAACAGAAGGATGGGACTGCCGTAGTTTGACAGGTGTTGTGTTACCAAGAAATGAGACTACTAAAAATTTTGTTTTACAAACCACCTGTCGCTGTCTTCGAGAAGTTGATAATGCAAAGACCGAAAAAGCAATGATATTTTTAGGGGATGGTAACTATGAAATGTTGAACAGGCAGTTGGAAGAAAATTATCAACTAACAATCAATGATTTAAGAGGTAAAAAAGAAAATGAATTACCAGTTATTGTTCGTAAACCTCAAATCGGGCATCTGAAAATTAAACAGGTTTATAAGCATTTCAAAATTGAAATTAAACAGGAAACAACCGACTTTAAAAAACAATTACAACAATATCAAATTGAAAAATTCAAAACCGCTAATCCTTATTCAGCAAGGACGACAAAAGGCAAAATAGGCAAAACCGGACTAATCGGAGTTTCGGAGGCTATTGTTGTGTATGCAACATTGACTTATTCATTTGATAATTTCCTTTACGATTTATCAAAACAACTTTATGGAAGATTCTCAGAGACAGATTTGCTTTTGGAATATGGCAAGGAACTAAATGCCGTTCACCGGCAAATTGCAGAAAACAACGAATGGATTGGCAACCATCCCAAAATTGAAACAATTGATATAGTAAAAGATATTGCCGCCTGTTTTGCCATGGAAGTTGAAACTACCTCATACATTATTGAAGCTGATGTTTCTATTGAATTACTTGAATGGACTTTGCCTGCAAACATTCAATTTGGTGGAGGGATTACCCTGCCTCCTATTCAAAGAAATGAAGTTCGTAGAATTTCGGGCAGAACAGCAAGTATGCAAATGCGTTGGGATGAGTACATTGATATTGACGGGAACCCCGACCCACAAGATATTTCACTCAATTACATTCCTTACCGGTTTGACAGCGACTTTGAACAGATTGCTTTATTGGAAATGATGAAGACAGGTGAATTGAAAAACCTGGAAGTATATTACAACGGTTACAACGATAACAATCAACTGCAAAGTTTTACTATCAAGACTCCGCTTGGCGAATATACACCTGATTTTCTAATTCTAAAAAGAAAAGACAAGACTTACAAAACACAAAAAGATTTTGCAACAGACAAGCAAAAAGGAAACATTGAAAAAGTGCTGATGATTGAAACCAAAGGCAAACCTTTTTATACAGAGGAGTTTCAGCAGAAAGAACAATTTGTAAAAACCACCTTCAAACTATACAACCCTAATTTTGAGTATGTGTGTTTTATTGACGAAGGGGGAAATGATTTCAGAAAGCACCTGAGCGAATTAAAAAAAATAATCAACGCTTTATAAATTCAATTTAAGATGAAACCTATTGACTATACAATTGAACCTGCCAAAGGACAAGCGCTACTTAATTTTCAGGGAAGAAGATTGCCGGATAAAATTGAATTGTACGAAACCACGCTGATTGAAGAAGTGAGGCAAAAAGGGCAAATGAAATTAAAAATTGATACCGAACTCAATGCCGATTTCAGAAACCTGCTTATTCATGGTGATTGCCTGAGTGCCTGCGCATATCTGAAAAGTGAAAACATAAAAGTGGATCTGGTTTATATTGATCCTCCTTTTGCAAGTGGTGCTAACTATGCCAAGAAAATTAGTTTAAGAACAGGCAATGGAAAAGAAGAATTAGAAAACGATACGAAGGAAATTGGCGAAGAAATTATGTACGGTGATATTTGGCAAAAGGAAGATTATTTGAATTGGCTGTATGAGAGATTACTTGCGATCAGAGATGTGATGAGTGATAATGCAAGTATTTACGTTCATTTGGGATGGCATATTGGTCATTATGTAAAAATCCTGCTTGATGAAGTATTCGGTGAAGAAAATTTTAAAAATGAAATCATCTGGTATTACGAAGATAAGTTTGCAACAGGAGGTCGTTCATTTGACAAAAACCATGATATTATTTTCTGGTATTCAAACAATTCTGATGATTTTTTATTTGAACCTATCATCATACCTAAAAAAGAAGCATCTAAAAGAGCACTTAGAAAAAAAGTGAATGGGAAAACCATTGATGTATTAGATGAAAATGGGAAAAAAACAATAGTTGAATATACTGAAAAAAAAGCCGATGACGTTTGGTCAATTCCCAGAACTGTAACACAAGATGATGATGTTAATTATAATACTCAAAAGCCCGATGAATTATTTAAGAGAATATTCAAAGCCTCAAGTCCTGAAAATTTCATTATTGCTGACTTCTTTTGTGGTAGTGGAACTACCGCAAAAGTGGCAAATGATTTAGGCAGAAAATTCATTACTTGTGATATTGGTATCAATGCTATTCAAACAACAAGAGACCGACTTGTAAAAGCAAATGCAGAATTTGATATTTTAAAAATCAATGATGGTCTTCGTTTGTTCCGTAATCCTGCACAAACAGTTGCGAAGCTTTTCAGTTTGCTCGATGGCTATAAAGACAAATCAGAATTGGGTTTGGGGGAATTTTGGGACGGAGGAATGATAAACAAGCGAGGAACATTTACGCCGGTTAAATTTATAGGTATTGACAAAAAACTTACCAAAGAACTGGTTGATGTTATCATTGAAGAAGTTATCGGACTTGAAGAAAACAACCAGGAAGAGATTTTAACAGGCAATGGAACTGAAGACAAAATTCCCAATGTAAAAATTATTTATGCTTACAAACAGCCAGACGTAAATCAGGACTATGTGAACAAAACGATTAAACAAAGCAAAAAGACAAGCATAAAAGCTGAGTTGGTTTCTTTGGATGAATTGCTTTCACAAAAAGCCGATGTGCTTTACACACCAGACAATGCAGTGATTGAAATTAAGCAATACGGAAATCTTTGGAATATAGAAATTAAAAAGTATTTCAGTAGTTATCTGAAAAATAAAATTGACGATTTCAACAATAAGAAAGTTAAATCAGTACAAAAAACAATTGATGAAGAAAGTGACAATGACAAAGAAAAAATTAATGGCAAACCCAAAATTAAAATAAGCGAAAGTGGACTGGAGTTAATTGAAAATGTTCAATTTGACACTTTACTTCGCAAAGATGGAATCTGGACAAGTGATCTCGAGTCAGAAGATAAAGCTGGAGTAAAAGAAAAAATAAAAGCTGTTTACAAACTCGCTACTGATAAATTCAAGATGAAAATCAGAAACATAGCTGGCGATGAAATAATAATTGACAGTAGTGAAATAATAAGGAAATAACCGACTTATTTGCACTCAAATTAAAAATTTGAATAAAAATTTATTTCTTGAGGTTCCTGTTTTCTCGGCAGAATCAGCCATGATGGCACAGGAATCTGGTGCCGACAGGATTGAATTATGTGCTGAACAGTCGGTAGGCGGCTTAACACCTGCTTTTGAGACCATTATAAAAGTAAAAAATCAACTTAAAATTCCTTTTCGAGTAATGATTCGTCCACGAGCTGGCGATTTTTTATATACTGAAAATGAATTCAATACCATGATTTCAGAGATTCAAATGTGTAAAAAGCTAGTTGTCGATGGAATTGTTTTTGGCATACTTCAAAAAGATGGTTTTGTAGATAAATATCGTTGCAAACAACTACTTGATTTGGCAAATCCAATGCCTGCCACTTTTCATCGGGCTTTCGATGAGCTGGCAGATCCTTTCCGGGCTTTGGAAGACATTATTGAACTGGGGTTTGACAGGATATTAACTTCAGGCCAGAAATCATCTGCCTTTGAAGGGAAAGAACTGATCGGCAGGTTAATAAAAATGGCAGGAAACAGGATTATCATCATGCCTGGTGCCGGCATTACCGCTGAAAATATCGTAGAAATTTATCATACTTCCGGGGCCATTGAATTCCATGCTTCCTGCAAAATTCAAAGTAAGAAACGATCTTCATCTGCAGCGATTGAAAACAACCAATCATGGGAAACAAGTGGTGAAAGGATCAGGGAGATAAAAAAAGTGATGGCAGGGATTTATTAAGTTTAAATTCAAAGATATAAAATTCATGGAAGATAATGCCGAAACAGTTGAATTGATTGAGAAGAAAATATTTTATTTTTATTGGGAGAAAATAATTCTTTAATTAACTTTGAGAGATTAATTTGCGAACAAATTAAATAACAACGATATGAAATCAAAATTCTTTTTAATCAGCTTGGTATTGATTTTTATCTCCCTGCGTTCGATTTCTCAGATCCACAAACTGGCCTATATTTATGCCGGTGATTTCAGCAGGGCACAGCAGTACAGCCTTTTCCTAAACCCACATGCCTACCAGGTTGATATGTTTGATACAACTGAAATTATTTCGGTTAATTTTAATGTGTATTCACTCATTATCATCGGTGAAAATAGCGGGTTTATGAGTAATTGGGCCAGTAGCAAAAAGTCCGATTGCATCAATAATACCAACAAACCCATACTTGGCCTGGGGGAAGGAGGTTATGCTTTTTTTGGAAAACTGGGTCTTGGGATTGGGTATGCCCAAGGTTCACATGTTAATGGTGACAGCATTTATGTGTTGCAACCAACTCACCAGATTTTCACCGGCCCTAATGCCATTACTATTCCTGCTGACTCGCATTTAAAAATTTATACCAGCAATACGCCAGCAGTCACTTATCCCGTTTCTTCACATGAAGTATTTGCTCGATACAATAATCGTGGAGAACAATTTATCATGATCAGGGAAAGCAACCGGTATTTCATTTGGGGGTTTGATGGCTCTCCAAACAATTTGACTAACGATGGGAAGAATTTAATGCTCAACATCATTGATTATATCAAGGCACCAATTTCTGCTATAAATGAGGATATCAACCCATTCGATTTTAACATCTACCCCAATCCTGTTACACAAAACACAAGCTTATCTTATTCTCTTACTACATCCGCTCATGTCAGTATCACCATAACAAATATGATGGGACAGGTATTGAAAACCGTCTTAAATCTCTACCAGGTTCCTGGAAGATACAATATTCCTGCTGATTTTTCCTGCTTCCCTCAAGGTATATATTATGTTACCCTTCAAACTGATAAAGAAACTTTTTGTGAAAAAGTAATAATTTCAAAATAGTACATACATAAAGTGACTGGCGTTTGAAGTATCATAAGTGCTTATTATTCAGATTTTAAATTAAATTTCTATCATTCCAATTTATAAAAGATGAAAAAAACGTCATTCTATCTTATGCTCTTTACCTTGCTAATGTTTGATATATCGACCAGTGCACAAACAAATGACACGGCTTACGCAAAAATCAAAGGCAGTTGGATGGGGATGTTGAAAATCCCACAAAAAGCCGACATGAAAGTCATTTTAATTTTCAGCAAAGTTAATAATGAACTGAAAGCTATATTAAAAAGCCCGGATCAAACAACCAGGGAATTTCCTGCCGATATGGTTAGCTTTAAGTCCAACAATATTCATATTGAAATCAATAGTTTATATGTAACCTATGAGGCCGTATTTCAGGATAAAGACACGACTATTTCAGGTACGTTTGTCCAGGGGAATTTTACTTCGGACCTGGACCTTAAGCCATTTAAACAAAACAGGCTACAAGAACCTAAACTTCCATATCCTTATATTTCAAAAGATATTGAATTTCCAAATGAAAAAGCAGGGATAATACTCGCTGGAACATTGACCCAACCTGCTACAGGTGGACCTTTCCCGGTTGTTGTGCTGATTTCAGGCTCCAGTGCTCAAAACAGGAACGAAGAAGTATTCGGGCATAAACCTTTCCTTGTGTTGGCTGATTATCTTACACGACAGGGAATTGCTGTGCTGCGGTTTGATGACAGGGGTACGGGAAAATCAACTGGGCATTACGCCGGTTCAACGATCCCTGATTTTGCTACTGATGTTATAGCAGCCATTGATTTCTTAAAGAAAGATCCAACGATAGATAAGACCAAAATCGGACTGATCGGGCATAGTGAAGGAGGCATGATTGCTCCTTTGATCGCTTCACAAAACCAGGATGTTGCCTTTATTGTGATGATGGCAGGCCCGGGAATTCCCGGCGACCAACTCATGCTTTACCAGGCAGAACAAGCTTATAAAAACCTGAAAGTCGGTCCTGATGTCATTGAAATTAACAAAAAATTGAGAGAAAAAATTTTCAAAGAATTGAAAAAAGGACAGGATTCGGCAACCACAATTAAAAAGATTATTAAACTTTATTCGAAATTAACAGAAGATGAACTGAATAAGTTGTTGATATCCAAAGACAAAATAAACCAGATAGCTTCTTTGTTTATGTACCCGGAAATTATAAGCCTGATCAAATTTGTTCCTGAAATCTACCTGGAAAAAGTAAAATGTCCTGTACTGGCTATCAATGGAGAAAAAGACGTGCAAGTTCCTGCAAAAGTGAACCTGAAAGCGATTGAAGAAGCGCTGAAAAAGGGAGGAAATAAAAACTTTACGGTCAAAGAGTTATGGTTGATGAACCACCTGTTTCAAATAGCCGAAACCGGTGCCGTCACAGAATATGAACAGATAGAAGAAACGATTTCACCAATTGCATTGGAAACCATTGGCGAGTGGATCGGGAGGGTGGTGGTAAACAGTAATCGGTAATCGGTGATCGGTAATCAGTGATTGGTAATCGGTAGTCGGTGATCGGTAGTCGGTTGTCAGTAATCGGTTTCTATTTCCCAAAATACATCGTATTTTTGCAGCAAAATCATTTTTTATGAATCATACTGAATTTCAAAAAACTATTCTACAAGGAATACCCGATGAATTGCCTGATTTGCAGGAATATAATCACCAAGTTAGCCATGCACCTGTAAGGCCGGATTTTCTGACAAAGGAAGAAAAAAAACTGGCTGTTCGTAATGCTTTAAGGTATTTCCCGGTAAAACATCACCAGGTACTGGCAAGTGAATTTGCAAAAGAACTTGACCAATATGGACGAATCTATATGTACAGGTTTCGCCCTACCTATAAGATATATGCCAGGAACATCGATGAATTTCCTCATAAATCAAAACAGGCTGCAGCCATTATGCTGATGCTATCCAATAACCTGGATGATGCCGTGGCACAACATCCCAACGAGCTGATCACTTATGGCGGCAATGGGGCCGTTTTTCAGAACTGGGCACAATACCTGCTTACCATGAAATATCTCGCAACCATGACCAATGAACAAACCCTTGCACTCTATTCCGGACATCCAATGGGGTTATTTCCTTCACATCCGGATGCCCCAAGAGTAGTGGTTACCAACGGGATGGTCATCCCAAATTACTCAAATTCTGAGCATTGGCATAAATTTAATGCACTTGGGGTATCACAATACGGGCAGATGACTGCCGGTTCGTTCATGTACATCGGACCGCAGGGAATAGTTCATGGAACCACCATCACCATTTTAAATGCAGGAAGAATGGTCGATAAAACCGGGGAAGGAATTTCGGGGAAGTTGTTTGTTTCATCGGGGCTGGGTGGCATGTCGGGTGCACAGGCAAAAGCGGCGGTGATTGCTGGCGCTATCGGTGTTATTGCCGAAATAAATCCGATGGCGGTTGAAAAAAGACATGCCCAGGGATGGGTAAATGAAGTGTACAAGGATCTTGATAAGCTGATCAATCGAATCCAAATAGCACAACAAAACAAAGAAGCTGTTTCACTTGCATACGAAGGTAATGTGGTTGACCTCTGGGAAAAATTTGCCACAGAAAATGTAAAGGTCGATTTTGGTTCTGACCAGACATCGCTTCACAATCCTTTTTCAGGCGGTTATTATCCCGCCGGATTATCATTTGAGCAATCCAATGAAATGATGGCCAAAGAACCGGAAAAGTTCAAAACTGAGGTAAAGAAATCGCTGGTACGGCAAGTAAATGCCATTCATGAACTTACTTCTAAAGGCATGTATTTCTTTGATTACGGTAATGCATTTTTACTTGAAGCAAGTCGCGCTGGTGCAACCATTATGAAGAAAAATGGTGATTTCATCTATCCCAGTTATGTCCAGGACATCATGGGGCCTATGTGTTTTGATTTTGGTTTTGGACCTTTCAGATGGGTTTGTACTTCTTCACTTCCGGAAGACCTTCAAAAAACAGACGAAATAGCTGCCCAAATACTTGAAGAAATGGCCAAAAATTCCCCAGCTGAAATCAGGCAGCAGATCAATGATAACCTGGTATGGATCAGGCAGGCAGGGCATAATAAGCTGGTCGTTGGTTCACAAGCACGCATATTATATGCTGATGCTGAAGGCCGTATAAAAATAGCTTCGGCTTTTAACCAAGCCATTCGTGAAGGGAAAATATCTGCTCCTGTCGTGCTTGGCAGGGATCATCATGATGTTTCGGGAACAGACTCACCTTACCGGGAAACTTCCAATATTTATGATGGATCAAAGTTCACTGCCGATATGGCTGTGCAAAATGTGATTGGCGATGCCTTCCGGGGTGCAACATGGGTGTCATTGCATAACGGCGGAGGAGTTGGATGGGGAGAAGTAATCAACGGGGGTTTCGGAATGCTTCTCGATGGATCCGATGATTCTGCCAGAAGATTAAAATCAATGCTTTACTGGGATGTAAACAACGGTATCGCCCGCCGTAGCTGGGCCAGAAACGAAGGAGCTATGTTTGCTATCCAAAGAGCCATGAAAGAAAACCCGGAATTGATGGTTACTTTACCGAACCTGGTAGACGATGGATTGATTGAGGGGTTGTTTTAATTGTTATTCGGTGGTTATTCGGTGGTCATTCGGTGGTCATTCTGTTGTCACTCAAAAATTTATTTCTGTCAAATTTTGCTCCTCATCTTTCTGATCAATCCCATGATAAAAATGACAGGAACGGTCAGTATATCAACCTGAAATCCTATATTTGAATTATCAAGCAGCATAATAGCTAATTGGTTACCAAATGGGTTGTCGTTGATTATATAGGTCCATGTGGATGAGGGTTTTTTTATTCCTTTGGTAGGTATATTTTCCTGTTTTTCTATTTGGGAAATTATTTCTGATTCAATTTCTGATGAAATGATTTTAAAATTTTCATCTGTTTTCTTATGAAAAACCCTCAGTGGATTTTCTCCTCCAATCCTCACCAGATGAATACTTTCCCTTATTTCTGACACATAACTCAAATGGGATGCCCATAATAAGTCGTAACAATTTAAAAGATATTCCTTCCTTGAATTGTCCAATTTATCAGAAATCAATCGAACTGTATCAGATATATTATCGGTAATAGCTGTATTGAATAAGTTGTCATTCAGTAAATTCTGACGATCAGCCTGAAAAATGCATCTTTGTTTTTCAATGAAGGAAGTATATTCAAAAAGTGTTTTTCGTATTTCATACATCTGGCCTTCAATTATCCGTTGAGCCAAATCAATGTTTTTAATTATAGATGTATGATTTAAAATATCGTTATGAGATAGATTTCTAAATTTCTTTGGCAGCAATTCTTTTAATTTGTACTTGATCATCAGGTCGTCTTCCAGGCTGATTATAAAACAAGAACTTCCAGGATCACCCTGCCTGCCAGCACGTCCTCTTAACTGATCATCAATGCGTTTACTTTCATGCCTATTTGTTCCTATCACATGCAAACCACCAAGCTGATTGATTTTGTCTTTGGAGGAAGTGTTTTTACCTCCCAAAACAATATCAGTTCCTCTGCCAGCCATATTGGTCGAAATAGTGACAGCGTTTAGTGTTCCTGCGTCTGCAACTATTTCAGCTTCCAATTCGTCGTTTTTTGCATTCAGTACTTTGCAGCCGATGTTGTTTTTTAATAATTCTTTTTCTAATTCCTCAGATTCTTTAACGGTATGTGTACCAATAAGTATTGGACGTCCGGTTTGATGTATCGTTTTTATTTCTTTAATAATGGCATTGGTTTTAGCCTCTTTATGTGCATATATTTGATCTGGATAATCTATCCTTATACAATTTTTATTCGGTGGAATAACAACTGTTCTTAAACCATAAAAACCTTCAAATTCTTCAGCTGTTTGTTGAGCCGTTGCAGTCATCCCGGAAATTTTTGGATATAAATGAATAAAGTGCTGCATAGAAATGGAGCCCAGGATTGTTCCTTCAGATTGAACAGGGATAGCTTCTTTGGCTTCTACAGCCATCTGTAACCCATTTTGCCATTTACGGTCTTCAACTATCCTGCCTGTAAATTCATCGATCAATTTGATTCTGTCCTCTTTTACCACATAATCTATATCTCTGTTCAACAATACTCTTGCGTGGAGTGCCAGATTTATTGCAGAAAGTAATTCATAGTTGTTTTTAGCATGCAGATTGGCGATGGCAAACTTGGTTTCAATTCTTGTTATGCCATTTTCGGTCAAAAAGATATTTCTGGAATATTCATCCATTGAGAAATCTTCTCCATGATTTAATAAACCAACAAATGAGGCGATTTCATAAAAATCAAGATTAGATTGGGTAATATTTCCTACAAGTACAAGCGGGTTGCGTGCTTCATCAATTAAGACCGCATCAGCTTCATCAATAATGGCATAATGAAATGGTGGTAAAATGATCTCCTGCTTTTCATAGGCGATGAAAGATCTCAGGTATTCGAAGCCCACTTCTTTAGCCGTCGCATAGATAACATCAGATTGGTAAGCAGCAGCTTTTTCTATCCTGGTCATCGTTTCCTGGATATATCCGACAGTCATGCCCAGAAATTCAAACACAGGTCGCATCCAGTTTGCATCGCGTTTTGCCAGGTAGTCGTTAAATGTCAGGACATGAACAGCCTTGCCACATAGCGAATTCAAATATACAGGCATAATGGCAGCCAGGGTTTTACCTTCTCCCGTTTTCATTTCGGCAAGTTTAGCCTGGTGCATCACGATTCCGGCAATAAGCTGGACGTCAAAAGGCCTCATATTCAATTTCCGCCAGCTAACTTCCCTTACCAGTGCAAAAGCCTTGACTAACAAATCATCTAATGAAAAATCTGCCAAAGCCTTTTCTTTCAATTCAATTGAAATCCTTT
>Ga0247841_10009901_pt1 | contig 13156 bp, 7 predicted proteins | sample LaCruzMarch2015__2_FD_192410 | JGI IMG/M metagenome (GOLD analysis project Ga0247841, IMG submission 192410) | Freshwater microbial communities from meromictic Lake La Cruz, Castile-La Mancha, Spain - LaCruzMarch2015_18m | ecosystem: Environmental > Aquatic > Freshwater > Lake | place: Spain... | reverse complement strand
TCTTAAAATTAAATCCCAAACACCAAAGTTTGTTTTTAGGTTTGGCTGGTCTGAAAAAAAATAAATTAACGCACACCAAAGGAAAACCGAACCCCAGAAAAACCCAATTTTTTTATTTTTCGTAAAAGTGTCTAAATTCATAATTTGCCATTATCTTTGAAACTAAAATACCCATTTGCCGATATAATAATATGGTCTAAAACTTCTATGCCCATAATTTTACCGGCATCACAAAGTTGTTTTGTTATTGCAAAGTCATCAGAAGACGGCACACTTTGACCAGATGGGTGATTGTGCGCAAGAATTATACTTGCAGCACTGTGTTTTAATGCCGGTTCAAAAACTTCGCGAGGATGCACCAGGCTTGCGTTTAAAGTACCAACAGATATTTCCTCTTTATGCACAATTTTATTTCTGCCATTTAGGTATACTACAACAAACACCTCTTTTTTCCTGTTTGCGATATCTTGTAGAGCGCTTAAAACATCGGATGGCTTTGTTATTTGCGGAAACGGGTCTGCACCTAAATACCTCTTTGCAAGTTCCGCTGCACAACAAAGCTCTGCGGCTTTTGCAGGGCCTATACCTTTTATTTTTGCAAGTTCTTTATACGGCAGCAAAAACAACTTACCGTCTGGAAATTTTTTTAATATTTCTTTTGACAGCTCAAAAACATTTTTGCCGGCATACCCTGTTCTTAAAAGCACACTGAGAAGTTCTTCATCTTTTAGCGCCTGTGCACCAAGCCTACTAAGTTTTTCTCTGGGCATTTCCTGTGCCATATCATTTCCCTTAACTTTTCGCGTTAACTATTTTTTGTATTATAAAAGAACCTGAATACACCATTATAAAAGCAACCAATAACATAAAATTACCTAAAGTTGTACTAAAAAGCAACCCAACCATAGCAGGTTCCATAAGGTACAATAACAGCAGAAGCCCAAATGGCACAAAACTCATAACCAAACCCGATGAACGCGCCTGTGCTGTAAGCGCATTTATCTTGTTCCTTAAGTTTTTTATTTCACGCAAATTGGAACAAACCATTGAGAGCATTTCAGATAAGTTCCCTCCTGTTTGCCTTGAAAGTTTTATTGAATTTACTGCAAGCGAAAATGCTTCAGAGTGCGTATTTTCAGCTAATGCCCAAAGTGCATCCGTAACAGGCATGCCCAACTTAAAGCTGTTTAGAGCGGTAGCAAATATTTCAGAAGCTGAGTTTTTGTTTGAAAGCGTGTAGTTTTCAAGCGCCGACTCAAAGCTTTGACCTGCCTGAACCGAACTTGAAACAGCCGAAAGTGCCTCGGTAAGGATATCTTCAAAGGCAAAGTTCTTTTTTCTTTTTATTGCGTTAAAATAACTATCTATTATCCAATACATGGCAAGGCCTGCAATAAAACCGAGTATTGGCTTTAAAAAAATTATAGTTGCCACAAGGAAAAAAACTACGCTTACAGCTATCTTTATTTTTAAAGAAACTTTTGAATTTGGATTTTCATATAATTGTGCAAGCGAGCTGTTAAATAGGCTTACCGCTTTTCCTTTTGTAATTTCTATGTTAAAACTTTTTTGTGCCTTTTTGCGCACGGCAAACTTTTTTAGTACCCAAAATATGATAGAGGACACTGCGCAAAACACGAACAAAATTGCAGAAAGCATTAAAATAAATTTCACAATATACCCTTGGACTTTGCCTCTACTTCAAACTCTTGAGTAATGCCATAGTTTTTAAAACTGCCTTGCACCGTTTTGCCGTCATAGCCGGTTTGCTCAAAACCAAAAACCGGAGTTGTTTGAACGGAACCGTCTGGCAACAAAGACAGTTTTGCTATCTGCGAAATTTTTCTTGAACCATCTTGATAACGCGCCAACTGCACAATTATCTGCACAGCCGAGCAAATTTGTTCTTTTATTGCTTTTTCTGGCAACTCCATTCCTGACATCATAACCATTGTGATAATTCTTGAAACAGCGTCTTTTGCGGTATTTGCATGCACGGTGGTAAGCGAACCGTCGTGGCCCGTGTTCATTGCCTGAAGCATATCTAATGCCTCTCCGCCGCGGCACTCACCAACAATAATTCTATCGGGCCGCATACGCAAAGCGTTTATAACAAGCCGCCTTATGCTTATTTCGCCTTTGCCCTCAATTGATTGCGGGCGCGCTTCAAGCCTAACAACATGCTCCTGCGAAAGCTTTAACTCTGCAGAGTCCTCAATGGTCACAATTCTTTCATCTGTTCCGATAAAAGTGGCAAGCGCATTTAACAGCGTTGTTTTACCGCTGCCTGTGCCGCCTGAAACAATAATATTTTTGCGCAGCATAACGCACACTTTTAGAAGATCTGCCATCTCACCGCTTGCCGCGCCAAAAGAAATTAGATCATTAAAGTTTATATTTCGTTTAAAAAACTTTCTTATGGAAAGCAATGGGCCGGATAGTGAAACCGGCTCAATAACCGCATTAACACGCGAGCCGTCGGACAAACGCGCATCTACCAAAGGGGACGCTTCATCAATTCTGCGACCTATTGGCGCAAGAATTCTATCAATTACGGTTTTAAGCCCTGAAACGCTTTCAAATTTCACATTTGATAATTTTAGTTTGCCGTTTTCTTCAATAAATATTTTATTTGGCCCGTTAACCAATATTTCGCTTATTTTTTGGTTTGCAATAAGCTCTTCTAAAACACCCAAGCCCAGTGCTTGGTCAAGAACTTCTTTTGATATATGCGCTCGGATTTCATAGGTAAGCGTTGCGCTTTTTTCTAAAGATATTAACTCGTCAACTATTTTTTTTGCCTTTTGGCGTACCTCGTTTAAACCTGCTGTGTCGTCAAAACGAATGGAACGAAGATCCATTTTTTCTATTAATTCTTTATGTATTCTTTCTTTAAGCGCGCCGAAAACCTTGTAAATTTCGTTTTGATTTTCGTGCAAAGCCATAACTTGAGCAGAGCACTCTTCTTTTGAAATTTTATCTATAAGATTTTTTATGCCAGATACAAACTCAAATGACGTATTTGATAAGGGTGCAGAGTCGGGACTATTTAAGGTATCTATAAAATCTTTGTCGCTATAGATTATCTCCGCGAAAATTTCGGAATCAATTGCCTGCGCAAGCTCCATTGTTTTCATTTGACCGACGATATTCTTTCTGCAAAGCACAGGTTTTATTGCATTTTTTGCCACAAAGTTTTTTGCCGCACTATTAATAAAATCTTTCGCGCGAGCAACACCAAAAGCATGTGGCTCAACAAAAAGCAAAACCATAGCACATTCATGGATAAGGTTTTGCATAGCAATATCTTCTACCAATGGCACGAAAATAAAAGATGAGGTTTTGGCTAACTGTTTTAGTAATTTAGATAAAATCTGAGTGGAAGATGTGTCAAAATCGGGCTTTACAAGTACAGGTTGGTTTTTAGTGCCAAAGTAACCCTTTAGAATGTTTGGGCTTATATCCTGTGAAATGGCAATAATTTCAGATGCGTTTTTCACTAATGGGAAGTTAAAAATTAAACTTGCGTTAACATTTTTTTCGGGGATATCCAAAAACATACCACCGCTTATAGCACAAAGATTTGCTCCGAAAAAAAACTTACCGGCACCAAAACCCGTATCTGCAAGCGCAATTATTTTTCCCATAAATTTAAGTGCTAAAAGGTGAGTTAATTATTTTTTTGGTATTTTTTAAGCAGTTCCAAGGTTTCACGCTGTTTTTTTTGCATCTCGGCTATAGCAATACCAGATGGTTGTTGCGCCTGAACACTTTGAATTTTTTGTACCGATGCCGATACACCTTCTAAAAGGTCCTGAACTTTAGCCCCGCTTGTTTGCACAATGTTTTCTTCTGAAACAGGCCTTAAGGAAAACTTAACAACACTCTTTTCAGAGCAAAGCGCCAACAATTCTGCTTCTTGAGGTAAAACCGCAAGGCAAAGTGCCGACTTAACCGCAGAACTCTCGGAAGAAGCGCCCTGCTCTTCCTGACTTTTTTGGGCACCGCCAAGGTAAGACTTATCAACGGAAAGAACAAGAATATTCTGTAAAATTGTAGTTGCCGCCTGCTGGAGCCGTCCAGCCTTATCTTCAAAATCAAAAACGGCAATTACATCTACGCGGTTACCCGGTTTTATTCTGTCCGCAAGACCCTCTTCATTTGGATAAAGAGTTACCGCTCTTCTGCCTGTTGGTATTATAGATGAAAGACCTGTTTCAAGCCCGACGGTATAAAGCTTTGTTAAAACAAGTTGTTCGCCTTTTTCAATTGGAACAACACTCATAAAAAGTTTGCGGCCATCGGAGCTGTAAAGCTCTTTAACACTGCTTAGTGCCCTGGGCTGAATATAATCTTTGGGAACGAGGGCTTCATCAAACATACTTTCGTCTAAAATTATACCCTGATCTATGTATTTTTTCGCGCTAAGAACACTTACTTTTTGTGCCAAACCTGAGTACTTTTTTTCTACTCCTATAAAGTACATGGCTGCAAAAAGCGATGCAAGCAAACCACAAATTATGGATATGAGAAGAAGTTTTTTCATTTATTTGATATTGCTACTTTCCTGCGCAATTTTGTCTGAGGATTTTGTGAACATCTGTTGTATTTTGCCACCAAAGGTTTTTACAACAGCAATTGCAATTATTGCAATTAATGCAATAATCAAAATGTACTCCACCATTCCTTGTGCTTTGCGGCCTGTTAAAAACATTTTCATCTTTTCCTCCACCTTTTTATTATTATCAAGCGCCGCCAGCGGGGGTCGAACCCGCGATCTCCGCCTTGAGAGGGCGATGTCCTAAACCACTAGACGATGGCGGCAGCTTTAATTATTGTTTATTAAAGAAAATATTTTTAGAACTTTTTAATAGTCCTCAAAACAAAAAAATAAAACAAGCAAAGCGATATATGCGTTTTGCTTGCTGGCATTATAGCAAAAAATATATCTGACTTAAAACAGCTCTATTTTTTCACTTTTTCATCGCCAAATTTTTCCATTAGCATTATATATGCAGATGGCACAAAAAACAGCGTAAGAACAAGGCGGAACATTTCACCGCCGAATACTGCAATTGCCATTGGCGATGTTGCATTTCTGCCAACAGCAAGGGCTGTTGGCAATACGCCGAGCACGGTTGTAAGTGTGGTCATTAATACGGCTCGCATTCTCTCAGAGGTGCATTCTATAATAAGTTCAGTGAGGTCCATATTTGGGTGCTCTTTCCTGCTTACATTGTACTTATCAACCAATATAATACCACTGTTTACAACCAACCCTATAAGCATAATTAGCCCTTGCATTGAAACTGAATTTAGCGATTGCATAGTAAAGAATAACGAGTAAATAGCACCTATTAAGCCCATTGGAACCGTGGTCATTGTTATGACAGGCAAAACCAACGATTCAAACTGTGATGCCAATATCATATAAACAATTACTATGCCCATTATAAGCGCAAAAATTGCGGAGTTTAAGGATTCTTGTAACTGTAATGACTCTCCCGTAATTTGCATTGTTAATTCGTCTTTTGGCTTTCTTACTTTATCAAATATTGTTTCCGCTTCTTTTACACCTTTATCTAAACTACCATTTACATTTGTATTTATCAGGTAGGTTCTTTGGCCTTCATTTCTTCTGATTTCAGGCAGAGATTTCACAAATTTAAGTTCGCTTATTTGTGAAATTTGCACATTTTTCCCCCATGGGGAGTAAATATTTAACTCGCCAATTCTTGCTAAGTCGTTACGGTCTTCAAGGCGCAGGCGTACGCGGATGTCGTACTCATCTTCTTTTTCTTTAAAGCGCGTGGGCACATAACCCTTTATTGCGGCAAGCAATGTGGCGCTTATATCTTGCACATTTAACCCAAATAAAGATGCTCTCTCTCTATTTATATTAAGCCTTAACTCCGGCACAAGCTGGGAAGGAATTACCTTTACACCATAGAAAGTTGGGTTTTTAGCTAAGTAGCCAACAATTTTTTCTGAACGCTCCTGCATTTTCTCTAAATCTTTGCCGCGCACTTCCAGCGTGAGACCGGCGGAAGACCCGATGGAAGAACCAAAAAGCCCCTGCTTTGCAATAAACTCCGTTTCAAGGTCTTGCACATTCCAGCTTTTGATGTTTTCATTAAGTTTTGCGACTATGCCTATAGTAGACCTTCCCTTTTTCTTTAAACGCACAATTATTCTTGCCTGATTTGGCCCAATTGAATCAATTGAACTGCCTGCATCTTCACCAGATGACCCTACGCTGACAACCATATCCTCTAATTCGGGTATGCTCATTATTGTGCCTTCTATGCGTTTTGCAAGGTCGTCGGTTGTTTTTAATGTTGTTTGCGGCGGTAGTGTGATGTTTAAAACAAAACGGTGCTCATCCAGATTAGGCATAAATTCTTTTGGAATAAAAAGCATCAATATGGCACCTATTAAAAAGTACACCCCAAGCCAACCCCATGTAACTTTCCTTGGCATTTTAAGAAAACTTGTTAATAAACTTGGAAATATCTTGAGTATTTTAATCTCGCTTGCTTTTGACTCAAGGTACTTATTTAAGTTTAATTTTACAGCAAGGCGCGGCACAAGAATAAGGGCCACCAATACAGAAGAAAGCATTGAAAATGAAATTGTTAAAGCCATTTCCTTAAACAACTGTCCGGCAACACCCGAAACAAATATGAACGGTAAAAATATTGCCACAAGTGTAAGCGTTGAGCCGACAACAGGCACAACCTGCTTTTGAGTTGCCTCTAATATAACTTCCCTTTGGGTTTTACCGGGGTTTCGCTGAAAATAAGAAAAAATAGCTTCAAGCACAACATTGGAGTTGTCAATAACCATACCAACACCCAGCGCAAGGCCGCCCAGTGACATTGTATTAATGGAAATTCCAGCGAAGTACATCATACTTAATGCAGATAAAATGGAAAGAGGCAAGGCAACAACAATTATTACCGATGCTGTAACATCTCTTAAAAAGAAAAATAAAACTAAAAATGAAAACAACCCGCCGAGGATAGCATCTTTGTAAATACCGTCAAGAGATGATTTAATAAAATCCGACTGGTCGTAAATTACCTTTACGGTTACATCGGCAGGAATTTTATCTTTGAGCTTTTCAAGTTTTTCATGCACCAGTTTTGATATGTTTATGAGGTTAGAGCCAGACTGAGGAAATATAGAAAGTGATATATTGCTGCGCCTGTTGTAACGCGAGTAACCCGTTGTATCTTTTATTGATTCTTTTATTTCTGCAATATCGCGCAGGTATGTTATGGTTCTTTTTGCATCGGGAGCCCTGCGCATTTCAACACTCTTTGTTGGAGGGGTGTAATCGCGGTCTTCTTTTGTTAAAAGCACATCAGATATACTTGCAACGCTTTGAAACTCGCCAACTGTTTTTACCGGGTATTCGTACATATCCTCTTTTATAAGGCCTGCCGGGTATGTTATGTTTGTTTCGCGAATGGCCTTGATGACATCAAGTAGCGCTATTTGGTTTGCAAGAATTCTGCCGCGATCAACTTCTACAAGTATTTCTTTTTGTTCACCACCACGTATTTCTACTTTTGCAACACCATCGGTGCGCTCTAATTCATCTTTAAGTTTCTTTTTACAAAACTGTCTGAGCTCAACAAGTTTCCATGGGTCGGTTTCCTGTCGGGTATAACTGACAGATACAACCATTGCCTCTGTTTGAAATGGGTTAAACTTTAAAACTACCGGCTCGCGGCTGTCTTTTGGCAGGCGCTCTTTTATAAGGTCAATTTTTTCCCTAACATCAAGGGCCGCAAAGTTCATATCGGTTCCCCAACGAAAATCACATATTACAATTGACATACCCTCTTTTGAGATACTGCTAACTCGTTTAATATTTTTTACGGTGCCGGCCGACTCTTCAATAATTTTGCTTATTAACTTTTCTGACTCCTCAGGTCCTGCTCCCTCATACTTTGTAATAACAGAAATTTGCGGATAAGCAAGCGAAGGAAATAGCTCTTGCGGCAACTTTGTCCAAGAGATAAAGCCCAACAAAGCAATGCCAATAAAAAGCATTATGGTTGTTACTGGCCGATCAAGAGGAAATTTAAGTATTGACATGTTAACCTACCTCGTATTTGTGAGACATTTTATAATTATTTAATTATATTAGATATTAAATTTTCTTATCATTTTTGTCATTCTCTTTTTCTTGTTCTCTTATTTCTGTAAGAATTTTTTCAACTGTTTTGCTTTTATATCTTATTTCAATTTTTTCACTAAGGGCTCTATGTTTTTTTGTAGAACCAAAAAGGTTTGCCAAAGCATCTTTTATTATATCAACCGGCTTTTTTCTATTTTTCTTTTGTTCTTCCGTTAACGGTTCAATGCCAAATATTTCATGAACAAGTGTCTTTTTTGGTTTTAAGCTTTGCTCTTTTGATTCATCTGTCTGTTTTGGAATAATTGGCAAATATTCTTTTTGTTTTTCTATCTTACGCGCATTTAACTCTTCATTGTTTACATTTATTGGAACATATTCTTTTTGCTGTGTTTTAGGTTTCACTTCAACTTGTTGTGTTTTTGGTTCATCTTCAATTACTCGTTCTTTTATCTCTTGCTCTTGTCTCAATATTTCCTGCTCAACTTCTCTAATGATAGTTGTAAATGACTGCTTCTTTTTCGCTTCTTCTGTCAAAACAGGCGGCAATACTATTTTTAACTGCTCTTCAATCTCTTTTTTGACTTGCTCTTGTTTCAATATCTCTTGCTCAACCTCTTTGATAATGGTTGTAAATGATTGCTTCTTTTTCGTTTCTTCTGTCAAAACAGGCGGCAATACTATTTTTAACTGCTCTTCAATCTCTTTTTTGACTTGCTCTTGTTTCAATATCTCTTGCTCAACCTCTTTGATAATGGTTGTAAATGATTGCTTCTTTTTCGCTTCTTCTGTCAAAACAGGCGGCAATACTATTTTTAACTGCTCTTCAATCTCTTTTTCAACTTGCTCAATATCAATTGGCTCTGTTTGAACTTGCTCAAGGTCTTTTACTTCTTGCTGTGTTTTGGGTTCCTCTTGAACTTGTTGTGTTTTAGGTTTATCTTCAATTACTTGTTTTTTTACCTCTGCTATTTGCGGCTCTATATTTTCCTCACTAACTATTTGCTCTTGCATTACAATTACCGCTGCTGGCTCCTGTGTCAATATGGGATTACTTTGTACTTTTGATTTTTCTTGAGTAGCTATTTTTTCCTCTACTGGTTCTTGTGTTAATATTTCTTGCTCAAGTTCGGCTGTAAATAACTTCTCTTTTTTTGTTTCTTCCGCCAAAACAGGTGGCAACACTATTTTTGACTGCTCTTCAACTTCTTTTTCAATAACAGACCCTTGAATGGTTTGCTTTGCTTGCGGAATTTGTTCCTGTGGGGTTTTATCACTAACTTTAGTTTGCGCTATAATTTTACCTTTGGTGCTTGGTGTGCTAATTGGCTTATTTATCTTTGAAGTATTAATAGTTTGTATTGGCGGTTTTACAGTTTTTTTCTTTACTATATTTGTAATTTTTGCAACCAGGTCTGGTGTGGCACCAATAAATTCAAATGGCTTTTTATGCGCAAGTTTCTTGCCAGGGCCAAATATTTTTTTAATTGCCTTCCCTGGCAGATTAACTACCACAAAAACAGGGTTAAGTATATTACGCACAAGTGATGGTCTTTTATTGACCGTTGTTGTTTGCGGCATTTGTGCCACAACAGAACCTTCCGATTGTAATGTTGGTAAAATTTTTGGCAATATCTTTGCTGGTTTTTTCTTAAACTTTGGAATCAAATCCGATAGTTTTAATGGAACCTCGGACCTATAATAAAAAGTCGGGAGTAAAAACAAAGTTAAAAAAGTGCCGGAAAACATACCAGCCATAACTGCAAGGCCTAACGAACGCCACATTGAAGATGCATCGGAGGTGCTTATAACAAGCGGGATAAGGCCTATAATGTTATTAAGAGATGTCATTAATACTGAGTGCAATCGCTCTTTGCTTGACTCAATTATTGAACGGAGTAATCCCTTTACTTCTCTTGTTTGGTTTATTTTTTCAACCAAAATAATAGAGGCATTTACAACCGTACCACCCAATATCATTAAACCTATCCAAATACCCAGGCTTATTGGTTTTTTAAATATAAAAAGCATTAACGCAACACCAATTGCCGAAAGAGGCAGCGAGGTCATAATAAGCAAGGGCTGTATGTACGACTCAAATAACGATGCAAGTGTAAGGTAAATTAAAATAATTGTTAAGACAATTGCCACAGAAAAATCTTTTTTATTTTTCACTGCCTTTTCATAATCGCCAGAGAATTCAAAAGAATAATCTTTTGGAAAGTTTAGTGCCGTTAGCGCTACACGCATTTTATCAACTGCGGCAGTAAGGCCCATTTTGCCACGGTTTGCACTTATTTGAATGAAGCGTTTTTTATTTTTATGCCAAATTTCCTGAGTGGTTGTAACTTGTTTTACATCGCCAAGCTGGTTTAAAGAAACCATATCGCCGTAAGGTGTAATAAACCGAAGGTATGGCAACTCCGCCGCAGACGCAACTGTGCCCGGCGTAAGACGGGCTATGGTTTCAAGTTCTTTGCCTTCCGTTCTAAAGTATGTTGCCACAAGCCCGCGAAGTTGGTTGTGTATAGTGTTTGCTAAATAAAGGGTAGATATACCAAAGTGCGCGAGGTTATTTTGGTAAACAGTGTAGGCAAGCTCCGGCTCATCTTCCCGCATTCTTATTTTTACATCAGAAAACTCCCGCATTTGTGACAACCGCCCTGAGGCAGAAAATGCGAGCTGTTTTAGTACACCATAGTCATACCCATAAAAATCAACAAACACTTCCTCTGAGGAAAGCTCCTGTGACTCCTGATAGTAAATAAATGCCGGGGAAAACTCGCCAAAGCGTTTGCGAAAAACATCTTTTAGCGTTTCTTTTTGGTCGCGCACCTTTACTTCAAGGAATGTATGCAGTTTTTCTACACGCGATGAAACCTGAGTGACGGATGGATACTTTACTAGCGCCTTTTCAATTTTTTTAACTATTGCATCGGAGCGCTCTATTCTGGTTCCCGGCGGGAATTGTATTCCAACGCGAAATGTATTTGCATTTCCGGGGTCTATAAACTCAGAATCCCTTGTCATAAATATTAAAACCGTAGCAATAGACAGGGCGACAATTATAGAAAAAACCATTTTTTGTTTTCTAAATACGAAATTTAATATTTTCACATATAAACCAGAAACTATTTTGTCCCATGCAGGAGGTTCAAATGTAAACGCATTTTTTATACGAATGCAAAGAGGCGGCAAGAAAATAAGCGTGCCTATAAGCGCTGCAGTAAGGGAGATAGCAATTGCCATACCAAAAGGAATATATAGCCGTTTAATTTCCTCATCTAAGAACACCAGCGGCAAGAAAACAATCATTGTGGAAATTGTTGATGCAATCATAGGCAAAACCAGCTCTTGAGTGCTTTCAATAACAAGTTTTTCGGTATTAAAAACTTTTAACCTCTTTGCTTTATGGGCTATGTTTTGCAAGATAATTATAGCGTTATCCATAAGGTTACCAAGCCCCATGGCAAGGCCGCTTAGAGTCATAATGTTTAGTGAAAAACCACCAGCAAACATCAAAATCACAGATAACATAATGGCAATTGGCATTATGGATATAATTATGAATATGGTGCGGAAATTTTTTAGAAATACAAACAATATCACACCTATTAGTACGGCCCCTTGAAATACAGAAGATTCAAGGTCATTAACCGCTTCTTCTATAAATTCGGCATCATTTTTTATAATTGTTATGGTCATATCTTTTGCGTATTCTTTTTTGAGCAGTTCAACTTTTTCAACTATTTGCCTGCCAACTTTAATGGTGTTGGCACTTGTTTCTTTTTGAATATAAAGGGAAACAACGGGTTTAACATTTAAGCGGGCAAATGAGGTTGGCTCATAATATGAGTCGGCCACATGGGCTATGTCACGCAAACTGATAATAGAACCTGACGGCGTCATACCAATACCGGTAGCACCAATCTCGTCAACATTACTAAACTCACCTGCGGCTTTAATTATGTAACGCTCGCCTTGCTTGCTCACATCTCCAGCGGCAACAGAGATATTGTTTGTGTTTATCATATCTACAACATTCATAATTGGCAATCCGTAAGACAATAGGCGGGAGTTATCTATATCTATAAGTATCTTTCTTTCTTGCCCACCCCCAATTTCAATATTGGCAACACCTACAACTCTGGCAATTTTTTCTTTTATTTTCTCTTCGGCAATTTCGCGCAGTTGTTCTGGGGATAGGTGGTCGGAGCTAAGGGCAATAATAACTACTGGCACATCACTTTGCTGAAATTTTGCAATTACGGGGCGTTCAACTTCTTTAGGCAGGCGGTATTTTATTGAGGCAAGTTTTTCGCGTACATCTAAAATGGCAAAGTTAAGGTTTGTGTTTGGGTAAAACTTAAGAACAATATTTGACTCTGACTCTCTAGAAGCAGATGAAACCTCACGAACACCATTAACTTCAGAAAATACAGCTTCCATCGGCCGGGTTACATTGCTTTCAACTTCTGTGGCGGGTATGCCTCCACGAAGGCGGGTTATTATGCTTATTTCTCCAAATTCGTGGTTTGGGTAAAGCTCAACAGGAAGGCGCGGCAAAGATGCCACGGCAAATATAATTATGGCTATCACCAACATTAGAGTGGTTATAGGTTTTTTTATGCCGAGTTTTATCATAGGGAATTTGTGCAAACTTTTAAAAACAGTTGATTAATTGTTCTTAAAGTTTGCAAGGTTAGAAAAGAGTGCTTAGCAATTTAGTGCTATCTATTATTTACAAACGAAGCTACTGCCTAATTTATTACATCTGGCAAATGCCCAATGTAACCTGTTATTTTTGTTCAAGGATATCTTTTTCTGTTTTTACTTCGTTATATATAACAGGCACTCCATCTGAAAGCTGGCCTTGGGTTTCAATAACAAGCAACTCATCTGCATTTAACCCCTCTGTAACAATAGCCGACTTTTCGGTTTTTTGGCCGATGGTTACTGTGCGAAGTTCAATTATCCCTTGGTTTTGTTTGCCTTTACTCGGTTTTACAA
>Ga0247841_10009900_pt1 | contig 13157 bp, 8 predicted proteins | sample LaCruzMarch2015__2_FD_192410 | JGI IMG/M metagenome (GOLD analysis project Ga0247841, IMG submission 192410) | Freshwater microbial communities from meromictic Lake La Cruz, Castile-La Mancha, Spain - LaCruzMarch2015_18m | ecosystem: Environmental > Aquatic > Freshwater > Lake | place: Spain... | reverse complement strand
ACCTGCGAAGCAGCAGGTCCTAATGCCAGTGTTTGTTCAGTCAAAGGTTGGCTGTCAGAAATTTGAACCGGTTGCAGTATCGATACATTTGTATATCCGCTGAAGTTCTGAACTACCCCCTGTGATACGAGTGCTATTGCCAGGAACAGTGAAAGAGGTATGAGTATATAAATAACACTGCGCGTCATATCTACCCAGAAATTCCCGATAGTATTGGCCGAGTGCCTGACAAAACCGCGTACCATGGCGATTAATATCGCCATCCCTGTAGCCGCTGATAGAAAATTCTGCACCGTCAATCCTGCCATCTGGGACAGGTAGCTCATCGTAGTTTCCCCACTATAACTCTGCCAGTTGGTGTTAGTTACAAAACTGACCGCAGCGTTGAAGGCCAGGTCGGGTGACAGAGCTGGCAGGTCCTGCGGATTTAAAGGCAATAAATTCTGAAGTCGCAATAACAAATATAAAAACAGCAACCCTGCAAAATTAAAGAGCAGCATGGTAACAGCATATGTTTTCCAACCCATTTCTTCTTCACTGTTCACCCGAGCAATACGGTAGATAATACGCTCAAGGGGTTTAAAGACAGGGTCAAGAAATGAGCGTTCCCCCTGGTAGACATGTGCCATATAGGCGCCCAGGGGTTTCACAAAAAGTATAAGGATTATTAAATATAACCCGATCTGGATTAAACTGGGCATTGTCATTTAAACCATTCCGGTTTAAGTAAAGCTATAAATAGGTAAACGAACAACGCCAGACATAGCAGAACGGTGACAATAGTAAAAGTATCCATTTAATCAGTATAACCGTGAAATGGCTCTCAATAACACAATGCTGAGAAGGAAAAACATCGCCATCAGGGCGACAAAGACTACGTCAAAAAATATCCCTTCCTGACCTTAACACTTTGAGTGTTCAAATTACAGCTATTTTTATTCCTAATCATTATATAATTTGTGTCAATACAGTAATTTAGCACACTATTATTAAATCTATATTACGAAAACACTTTCAACATCATGTATTGCCGTGAGGCAATTTCTTCTCTCATAAAGGTGCGCCACTAAATATCAGCAGAAATTGCACCTGGCTGGTACTGAAGTTTCGCTGGCCGCAATATGTATATCGCCGTGAAGCATTTGCTGGAGCGCTGGGATAAGCTTTTTGCTCTCAAACAGGAGCTCGGGAACTGTCCACAATGGCCCACCAAGTTAGGCGTTATTATCACCTAACTTTAACTACGATTTGACCAACTCAAAATAAGACAATTACCATTTTAGCTTCGTTCGTTGGTAATATTATTACCATTGAACAGACATCGGTATGTATGACGTTCACCCATGACAAAAAGTGGCTACGGCTATAGTCGAATTTCTAATATTTGTACTGTCTTTTTACAAAGAAGATACCTAAAATCAGGGCTATAAATATTAGTGCCAAACTGACGTAGAGGATGATATTGGGGTCTGCCAACTCATCAACCGTAAAACTGCCGGCGCTGACATTTCCTACATAAACTGAATATGTGCCGGGCTGGTTCCGGCTAACGTTGAAGCTGACGGGCAGGGTCCTTCCACTGCTAACAGTCACTCCCTGGCTGGCTTCCTCCCGGCCGTTGACATACAGCTTCACATTCAATGCGCCATTGACTGTACTCCTGTTAACAAGAGTCACGTCGACGATCACGGGCGTGCCCGGGGTAACCTTAGAAATTGACAATGAGGCACTTTGCACTACCACGTTGGGAAGTGCTACAGCTGCTGCTAATGGTGGCGGAATCGAGGGCGAGGATGAAGGAGGCCTTGTATACATGACTTCCGGAGTCGTTGTAGTTACTATCGGAGTTTCTACCGGAGTTGCCACCGGAGTTGCAACCGGAGTTGCTGGCGCACCCGGGTCAGTTATTGTGCCATCAGCGTGTCCATCGGCATCTTCCGGACCACCATCTTTTAAGGTGAGCGTGAGCACATTATCGCCATCATTATCGCCGAGGATATAGGTAAGATCCACCCATTGTCCATTGATGCATTTCCAGTACTGGGTGTTTGTGGGCATGCTGGAAGGGAGCGTGATGGTCAGGGTCACTGTTGAACCTGGAGTAATATTGGCGATGGTGAACGAAAAGAAGCCGTGAGGGAAACTATAGCCTATCAGGCTGCCACATGCCGTTGTGGTCAATGCCCGCAGGTTATTAATGGAGCCGCCGCTGGTAGTAAAGGTCGCGATGCCAGTGCCCGTAGCAGTACTGACAGTCTGAGTTTGCTGGCCTGCCCTGTTAACAGTAAATCCAGCGTGCAGGGTGTCGCTTCCCCAGGGCGTGGTTACCGTTACATTCCTGGTACCGGGTGAAGCGTAGGATAGGATAGTAATATTTGCAGTTATCTGGTTGTTGTTATCTACCGTGCGGCTATTAACTGAGACATAACTGCCCAGGGCGCCAAACCTCACAGAAGTTGTGCCGGTGAAATTGGCGCCCGTTATGATAACATCCAGTGTCTGACCTTGCATGCCTGAACCGGGGCTGACCGAGGTCACCGTGGGTGCTACCACTGTGTCACTATAGTGGAGGATGGAGCCGTCATCGCCCACGGCAAAGATGTCTGCCGCCGAGCTGCCCCAGATATCAAATAACGTGTCCGTAGTGAGTGCAGAAGTACAACTGATTTTGGACCACTTGATGCCGTTATAGTGAAAGACGTCGCCCCAGTCGCCGGTAATATAGACGTCGTTAGCTGAACTTCCCCACACGCCGTACAGGCAGTCCGTCTCAGTAATGATTTTACTCCATGAGCTGCCGTTATAATGGAACAGGTCATAGCCTCCTGTTATATAAATGTTTTGCCCTGAGCTCCCCCAGATATGCTCCAGGTTAACATCAGTCCCGCTGTGCATGGGCGCCCAGCTGGCGCCGTCATAGCGCAGGATTGTGCCGTGGCCCCCGCTGGCAAGGATGTTGTCGGCTGAGGTGCCCCACACCGATATCAGGTCCTCACCTGTATGGCTGGACATGGCGGCCCAGCCGCTGCCGTCATAGTGCAGAATAGTTCCTGCGTATCCCACGGCAAAGACATTGCCTGCCGATGTTCCCCATATACCGATCAGTGGCTGGGTCGTGATATGGTTCACATTCATTTTGCTCCATTGAGAACCATCGTAATGGAGTATGGTCCCACTGTCGCCAGCTATGAATACATCGTTCGCGGAACTGCCCCAGACATAAAAGAGATCGGCAGAGGTAAGCTGGCTGATCGCGACCTGGTTCCAGCTACTGTCCTCATAGTGAAAGAGGCCGGCCCCTTCCCCAACAGCAAAAACGTTATTGGCATCGGTCCCCCAGACACCGAAAAGCTTGGTCATGGTAACGCCAATGTACATCTGGGCCCACTGAGCACCGTTGTAGTGCAGTATCCAGCCATGCAGGCCGACAAAGAAGACGTCGGCGGCTGAGCTGCCCCAGATACCGTAGGATGTCTGCAAGGAATTGTGGAAATTATTCCAGCCGTTTGCAATTGTGTAATGCAGTATCATGCCCGAATAACCCACCGTGTAAACATCATTGCCAGAGCTGCCCCAGATACTGTACAGGCTGTCCGTCGGTGGGCTGCTCATCTTTGCCCAGATGTTGCCGTCGTAATGCAATATCGTCCCGAAATCTCCCACGGCAAAGATATCGTTTACCGCGCTTCCCCAAACCGCAGAGAGACCGGCGGAACTGACGTGGCTGATATCCACCTCGCTCCAGTGTGTACCGTCATAGTGGAGAACAGTCCCAGCGTCCCCAACCGCGAAAACATTGCTGCCGGAAGTTCCCCAGACACCGCTCAGGTTTTTTATTGTGCCGCTTGACATTACCGTCCAGGCGGTACCATTGTAGTTCAGTATTATGCCTTTTTTCCCAACTGCAAAGATATTATTGGCCGAGCTTCCCCAGATATGCTGGAGGCCTTCAGTGGTGACCGGGCTTATATTGCTCCAGGTGCTGCCGTTATAATGCACGACAGTGCCATTAAGCCCCACCGCATAAACGTCGTTGTGGGCGCTGCCCCAGACACCGTAAAGGCTTTGCCCCGTGATAAGGCCTGTATCAAACGGCGTCCAACGGGAGCCGTCGTAATGAAGAATAGTGCCACCCCATCCAACCACAAAAACGTCGTTACTTCCTGTTCCCCATACATCCGTCAGCCCGTTGCTCAAGATTCCGCTCTCCAAATTCCAATCGCAGCTCTCTATAGCCGAGACGGCTTGCGGAGAGACAAGAGGGGAAATAGAAAGCGCTATGAGTAATCCCGCTGCTAAATGCAGTGTAAAGTTCCTTATCATTTTGTGCACGCCCGTTCCCTCCAGCTTTGTTAAATTGTTGGACATCGATCCATCTGCGTCCTATAAGCCTGTACTTTGATTTCGTTAATTCTTCGGGTCATTATACCTCGTCACCTCAATATTGGCATGTACTTTCCTAAAACATAAAAACTGAGCTACAAAATGACGTAGTCATCGGGATGAATGCGTGGACTTAAAGTGAGGAATGAACCATAAGTATTTAGATGATTATGCAAGCAACCACGCTTCAGCAAAACGGGCACCGGGCCGGCGCTGAAGCCACGCTGGCCCTGATATAAATCGTTTCGTACGCCTCATACTTTGTGGATTAACCAACGACGCTGACCGTGATGCTATTGCCGTTACTCTTAGCGAGCGTCTTCGCTGGTTCAGCATCATAGTTGTGCCCGTAATTAGGGCACCTGGTAGCATCCGGTGGGATTGTGCAGCCGCATTCAGCATATTTCAGGTCTGTCATTTTATCCTCCTATGAGTAATTGCTGGAGCACTGGAATAAGCCTTTTACTCGCAAACAGAAGTTCGGGAACTGTCCATAGTCGCCCACCAGAAAGGTAATTTTATTACCTGATTTCAGATTCGATTCTTCCAATTCTAACAAAACATATATTGTTTGTTATATGACCGTGGCCCAGTAGTATTATGTGAGTTTATTACTGACAAACACCTGGCTAGAAGTGTTAAAGATGACACATTAATCAAAGTTGAATCATTGTTCATACCTTGACAACCACTCCGTATAAACATAAGATAACGCCGTTACACAATTCGCATATTTGGTGAAGAGGTTTCTGCTATGCAGTCGCAGATAAGCTTTTGTACAACCGCTCATGGTGTCCGCATAGCTTATTCAACGACGGGATGTGGTAGGACTATCATATGGACGATGGTTCCATTTAAGGACTTGCAGTCGGTCGAACAACTGGCGCGGTGCTATTTGGACAAATTTGTATTATATAATATTAGGCTTATTCAGTGGGACAGGTGGGGAGCAGGACTTTCTGACCGCAACCGGGCCGATTTTTCACTGGAAGGCGACATAGAGTGCCTGGAAGCAATCGTTGCCAATCTTAAGCTGGATCGCTTTATTTTGTATGGCCAGCAAGAAGGGGGCCTCATATCTATGGCCTATGCTGCAAGACATCCCGAACACGTTTCCCACCTGATACTTGAAGATGCTTTTGCTAGGGGAGAAGATGTTGTAACAAAAGAAATGCTGTCAGCACTTCTTTCTATGGTCAGTGCACACTGGGGAGCGGCCTCCAGGACGATTATCGACCTCAAGTTCCCTCATGCGGATACCGCTTTCATTGAATCTTTAGCAAAGATATCCCGCGAATCTACCAGTGTCCAAAACGCAGTAAAGTTCATGGAGGCCGACTATAAAGCTGATATTACCGCCATGCTACCAGCAATCAGCGCTCCGACTCTGGTGATGCACAGTAAGAAAAGCAGGGGTGTTGCTTTTAAAGCAGGCAGAAGACTGGCAACTTTAATAAGTGGTTCTATATTTGCACCTATGGAAGGAGATCAAAGCTTCCCTTTCTGTAAAGATTGGGAAAAACGTATCCACGCTATAGACAACTTTCTGGGCAGCCAGGTCCCGGCTGGTTCACCTGATAAGTCAGTGCAGCCGGTTGCGGCTAACCCTGCTGTCGGACCAGGCGGTCCTGAAACGGAGGAGGCTAGGTCACTGATTGCCGCTTTGGACCATGTCAGTATCTCGCGCTATTGCGTCGTCGGCAAATTTACCATGTACGATGAAGCCGCACGCAATGCATTAAAAGATGCCTATCTTAAAATAGCGGCGGGATTTAATCACTCCGGCCAAAAGAGGGAGAACCATATCATCTGGGCAGCGCCGGGCAGTGGCAAAACCTATTTCGTTCAGCAGGCAGCAGCCTCACTACCGTCGGCCCATTACCATGAGCTTAACCTGGCCAAATGCAACCGTGAAGAGTTTCTCTCGGGTCTTGGCCAGCTCGACAGCGATCATAAACCCTGCATTTGTCTGATTGATGAGGTAGACGCAAAGTCCCAGGAAATCTGGCCGTACGAGATACTGCTTCCTTATCTGGACGCCAGTGTTGAAAGGGCCGCCCCATATGTCTTTGTACTTGTTGGCAGTTCTGGCTTCAACCTTGCCGCGATAAAAAAGCTTATTGCTTCACGTCCCAAAGGTACTGACCTACTTTCCCGCATACCGGCCGAAAATGAATATGAGATCCCATCACTGACACTCGGTGATCGGGTGCTGGTCGTGCTAAGCCAGTTCAGGCTGTCAGCACAGGAATTGGGCAGGGATGTCCAGGCCGTGGAGAAGCTCGGCCTTTACTACATTACCCTAAACTCCCGGCTAACGAATGCCCGCCAGCTTCGAGAGTTGGCTGTCCGCACGATCGAGCGTTTGCCAGCCGGCGAGGACAGGGTAAAGTACGACCACTTGTTTGGCGCTGGCGATCCCGAGAATAAGGCCTTCTGGATAAAGATGCTCCCGAAAACGGAAGAACTGGTCAATAGGTTTGTCATCATTGAAAATTGAACTAAGCACTGCAATTGCACTTGGAACGTGTTTAGTCAGCTCTCCTTTAGTGTGCTGAGCAATTGCCGAATCGCCGGAATCAGTTTGTTACTCTCAAGAAGGAGCTCGGGAACTTTCCATAATGCCCCACCATCTAAGGTAATATTATTACCACAATTCAGCTTCGATTTTGCACTGAGTGGTTTTTATTTACTTTTATTCAATCGTAAGCATGGCAATATTATCACCATTGAACAAATATCGGTATGTATGTCCAACCATCAATAAGAAACATAGGGCAAAGACCTTTTACAGTAAACTACTATCTGGAACAAATGTTATTGTGTAATTTAGCAAATTTCCCCGTACTTGCTGAAGTTTAAAGCCAGTACTTGTCACCGATTTAATTGTTGTTCTTTTCCAAGGGTAATCAGGGTCGACAAGTAATTCAGTGATCGCTAATGTGCCGTCGGTTTTCAAGACACGTTTAACCTCTTTCAGTGCCTTTGTTTTGTCAGGTATTTCTTGAAGGACTGTTATCATGCAGATAAGGTCAATAGAATGCTCGTCAAACGGGAGTTCATAGGCATTACCCAGTATGGTTTTAATATTAGTAATGTCCTTAAACTCAGGCTTACTAAGTTTATTTTTCAGTTTTTGAAGCATTTTAGGCTGAATATCCAGAGCATAGACGATTCCTTTATCTCCAACTGCTCTTGCAATAAATGGTGTATATGCCCCGTTACCACAACCATTGTCCAGTACTGTCATATTATTAACAATGCCACTTCGCTCGATCAATTTATCCGGGGGTTGCATCTTTCGCCTCAGCTTACTGTCCAGGAAATAAGCCACAAATGGGGGTGCCGGGAAATGCACAAATTTTCTTAATATTCTAGCTCCAATTATCAGCATAAATACCAGATATGCAATTATGCTTCCAAAAACAATCAGGACTATATCTAAGATCACGATCAGTTCCTCTTAGCCTTAGCTCAAATACACTATTTTATGCTTGTCATTATTTTCAATGCTTTAGCATAAACATTCTTGACACCAATGTTACTCTCGGTTTTAGTTATTTTTAGAAAAATCGGCAGCAACTGTTCTCTTGTTGTAGGATTGTTTTTAGCAATTTCTGTTAAAGCATAAGCGGCGCACCATTTAACAACTGTGGTGTTAATCTTATTTTCAGTAGTGTTTGTTAACAGATTAGGAATAGCTTTTTCTACTTTTTCAGGATACTTTTTGGCGAGATTACCTATTGCTTCTGATATGCCCCATTTTACTCTTGGAGCTTTATAGTTAATATATTCAATCAAAGTATCTATGTACGGTACCAGTATTTCTGGGCTCTCTATCGAAACATGCTTCATCACGTCGGCGCATGTGCCTTTACCAACATCAGAAGCTGACTTAAAAAATAGAATTAATTTATCCGCAGTAATATTCTTTTTACTAACGGACTCGACTAATTTAGTCTGTTTCTCCTTAGGCCTTATGTTTAATCGCAAGATTTCTTGAATTTCTGACATATCATTTTTTCCACCGCTTAAGCATCGGAATGAAGGCTTTAGTCTGCTCAATCTGCGCTGGAGGGATATTCATTTGTTTCATGATCCCAGTACATTTTTCAATCATTTGCTCCATTGAAATATTTGGCTCTGTAAACTCGCCTTTCTGATAGCAGTAATGACAATATTCTCTATTCAGACTACCATCAGTATTGATACCAAAGTCTTCTGGTTTCTGCAAAGGCATTGCGCAACTTTGACAAAATGATCCTCCTATTTGTGCTGCATCCATGTTATCCACCTCCAAAATATGCGTCTGAATAATTATATGCTTGTCTCCATCAAAATAGAATACTTCCCTAATATGAAACTCCTCATTTAAAGGAAGACCACTGTAGAAACATCGGGATAAATACATTGACTAAAAGCAAAGTAATTGTTGGAGTGCTGGAATAAGCTTTTTATTCTCAAACGCGAGTTCGGGAACTGTCCATAATGCCCCACCATACAATTTTCTGAAGCTAAAACTAACACCACTATAGACAGTTCCCGAACCCTCATAATTCTTTTGCTATCAACACAAACGGCGAATTGAGTTACATATCAGTTATTTGCCTGCTCTTTAAACTAAATCGTCTATTCATGCTCTCACAGAGTAAATGCCCCTGGCCAAAGACAGCTTTACCATAGATGATCTGAACCCACTGGAATCTGGGGCAATTGCTTATCAAAGTTGAGTTTTTCTCACCGTCAGGGCACTTAATTCACCATAAGCCAGAATGCGCCAAGACTGCCCCTTGACAAAAGGTGTATACTTAGTTAGTACTAAGTAAATAAATGATGGCATTTTCCGGAGGTTATACGTGCGAAAACGGCGTAATGGTGATGATACACAGAGGCGTGTACTGGCGGCAGCGCAACGGGCATTCGCTGAGAAGGGATTCTCGGCGACGTCCCTGGCTGATATTTCAAAAAGATGCGGAATCTCAGATGGGCTCATTCTCCATCATTTCAAGAACAAAAGCAGTCTGTACCACAGGGTGTTAGAAAATGAGGCCGAGAAGTATACAAGTATGTTGCTTAAAAGCAGGAGGTCGGCTACTGGAATAGAGCAATTGATCAAGCAAACAATAGAGCAGTCATTTGCTTTCTGGAAAAAGGACAAAACCTATAACCGACTTACTCTGTGGGCCTATCTCGAGGGCGTAACTGGACTATCTGACAAGGGATCTGCTTTAACCACCGGGTTTGTCAGGCTACTCGGGGAGCTTCAGGATAGCAAGACCATTGGCGACCGTTTCAGTCCCCTGGTTCTACTGACAGTTGTTATGGGCTCGATTATGCACTGGCAACGGTATCGCGAGCAGTATAGGCGTACGTTGAATCTCACACAAATGCCTGAAGAACTTGACCGGTTGTTTCTGGATCAGCTCAGTGATCTCGCCGCAGAGATGACCAAAATGTCCAGGAATCGGAAATGAAATGGAGTAGAAGAGAAGATGAATAACACAATAATGATAGTTGTGGCCGTTATAGTTATAGCAGCAATAATTGGCGTCACGTTTTTTATGGTTAATCGGCCTGCCGGTGTGGAAAAGGTTTCCTGCCTGGGTGAATATAAAGGTTATTCAGAGGCAGTTTTCGATGGCAATGTACGCCGGTCGAGCTACCTTACTCTCTCAAACGGCATCAGGCTTGCATATGATCTTATTTTACCAGCGAAAAAGGGGGCGGCCACAGCTAAGCCAATGCCGGTCTTATTCAAATATACGCCTTATCTGCGTACATTTACTATTTTTAATAAGGATGGCAAGAATATCATCGCTGACCTGTTTAAGTTGTCCTGGATGGAGAAAGTAATGCTTCGCATCCGGTACTGGATTTGCGATCGAGGCAATTTGATGGACCCGGTTTTCCGGACAAAGTGGCTGGATAATATGATCAATCATGGATATGCCGTTATCGTGGTGGAGCGTCCCGGCACCGGGGCTTCCTTCGGTGTATTGAATCCTTCTTTCAGCGTTGGAGCTGCAGAAGCCGATGAAATATTGAACTGGATTGCTGCGCAGCCATGGTGCGATGGCAATATCGGTATGTTCGGAGAATCCTGGCAGGGCCAGATTCAATTCGCTGCGGCTGCGAAAGGCAACAAATATTTGAAGGCTATCATGCCTGTATCAAGCTCCCTGGATAATTACAGCGCGGTCGTGTATCCGGGAGGTGTCTATAACAAAGCGTTCGGGAGTTTCTTCTCATGGTCTACTTCATTTCTCGAATCTGATGTGGTAACGCCTGTCGATGAGGACAATAACGGTGTGCTCCTGGCACAGGCGCGTTCTGAACGCAAAGGTTCCACTGTTGGTGAGAAGTCGGCAGCAGTTATGACGATGTTTCCATTCCGTGACTGTAAGGGGATTGATGGCAGCAATATCTGGATTGACTATTTTGCCCTGTACCCTTTCATTGACGACATTAACCGAGCAGGCGTTCCCATTTACATGGTAACCGGATGGTATGACCTCTTTACACATGATATGCTGATCTTCTATGCCAACCTGGCCGTCCCCAAGAAGATGCTGGTGCGTCCACTTGATCACAGCCAGCTTGACAGCAACCAGTTCGATGTAGACTATCAGGCCGAGGTCCAGCGGTGGTTTGATTATTGGCTGAAGGGTATTGACAACGGCATTATGAGTGAACCGCCCGTAAACTACTACCTGATGTCGAACAATGAAAAGGGTTCTTGGCAAAATACCACCGAGTGGCCATTGAAAGCTGCAAGGGCTTCACGCCATTACTTTTGCGAGGGCAGGACAGGCACAGTAGGCTCGGTCAACGATGGTTTTTTGCGAACCGATATGCCTGCAAAACAGGATTCGTATGATGCCTGCAGGGTTGATTACACCGCCTCAAGCGGCACGCGTTCGCGCTGGAACGCTATCAACTGGTCAAGAGACTACGCTGACATGCGGCGCAACGACAGCAAGGGACTGACTTACACGACATCACCACTGGAAAAACCCACGGTTTTAGTCGGGCATCCTGTTGTGCATGCATGGTTTATTTGTGATTCTGCCGATCTGGATGTTTTCGCCTATTTGGAGGCTGTGGACAGCAAAGGCAGGTCGACTTACATCACGGAAGGAAACCTGAGAGCGTCTCAACGCGCCCTTTGCCAGGCTCCATTAGACAATCTGGGTCTTCCTTATCACAGCTTTTATGCCAGCGATATTGAGCCCGTCACTGCCGGAGAACCCTTTGAACTGGTTTTCGACCTGCAGCCAACGGCCCACAGGTTTGCCGAGGGGGAAAGGCTACGCATAACTATTGCTTTTGCCGATTCAGACAATTTTGATGAAGCGGAATTGAATCCACCACCGACGATAGAGTTACTGCACAATAGCAGTCATCTATCATACGTGATATTGCCCGTTGGAGAGTAAATATCTTGCTGTAGCACCGGAATAAGTTGCCTTTTCTCAAACAGGAGTTCGGGAGCTGTCCACAATGGCCCACCAGCTTCGAAAACCTGCTATATACTGTACCGAACAAAGAACTCGCTGGATGTTTATTTATATCAGCTCACATTCTTAACGGTCTGTCCGTTTTACCTTGACCACTACACAGTTACAGTATTTGGATGAAGGTCATACGTACCTTCCATTTCTTGGCTTCTGATTGTTATTGAGGGGTAACGCCAATATTTTCTCCATAACAAAGAAGACTGATCGGTAACGCTCCTTGTCTTTTTTATAGCCACTGACTTCTTGCTGATCATAACTTAGCAGTTTAATAACTCCCTTGCTGTTAATATGTGCAGACCGTATTTCATTGAGTTTTTCCTCAAGACGAGCGTAGTATTCATTCCACCAGACATCTTCATTCAGTATGAAATGGCCAACTAATTTATAACCGCATTGGGATACCTTCTCCATCTTCTCCTTGAGACCGCTAAGATCATCGTGGACAACAAGAAACCCACCATTTTTAACTAGCCGATTCCACTCACTGATTCCTTTCTCAAACCCTATTACCGCGATAGCGCCTTCTGCCCAGATAATATCGAAACTACGTTCAGCAAAGTGTAGGTTAAGAATGGAACAGCTCATCGTCTTGACCCGGGCTGACAATTGCGCATTCTCTATCTTTTTTTCTAGCCTATTTAATTGAACTATGTCAGTGTCAATAGCTGTTACCTTTCCGCCACTGATTCGTGCAAGCTCTAGCGTTGGAATGCCAGAGCCACAACCAATATCTAGAATCTTAGGCTTTTCCATCTTGGGCAACATCTCGAAAGCTTTTCGCGTGAACTTAAGCAGATTTCCTCTGAGAGTGTCCTTGTATTCCAGGAGTTCTTCTGCCAGTTTATTTTCTGGTTTGCTGCTCGTCATTTTTTTCTAATCCAAGAAATCTAATAAATAGTATCAAACAGCCTTTGAATATAAGTTTAGAGGATTTTTGAATAAGAAATCCACCTACTCTTGATGTTATGCAAGCTTAACTGGCTCACCAACTAGGTAATAATATCGCCTAACTTGAGTTTCGGTTTTGGAGTCGGAATTCTTGAATCGGCAGGTAAGTTTGACAACATCTCATGGCGAGAGTACTGTGATATATCAGGTTCAAACCATCCAATATGTCTATTATTGAAATCAATCGGGAAACATGTGACAAATGCGGCATCTGCGCGGCCGAATGCCCTCGCCGCGTAATAACATTGCCGGGCGGAGGTTTCCCGCAAGTATTGGCAGGGGCGGAAGTTGCTTGCAACGGATGCGGGC
>Ga0247841_10009899_pt1 | contig 13159 bp, 11 predicted proteins | sample LaCruzMarch2015__2_FD_192410 | JGI IMG/M metagenome (GOLD analysis project Ga0247841, IMG submission 192410) | Freshwater microbial communities from meromictic Lake La Cruz, Castile-La Mancha, Spain - LaCruzMarch2015_18m | ecosystem: Environmental > Aquatic > Freshwater > Lake | place: Spain... | reverse complement strand
TGTTTTGAGGCCGTCTCGTGGATCGGGTCCATATTTGCGACCTGTCCTGCAAAATGAACGGGGATGATTGCCTTCGTTTTTGGGTTCACCAAGAGATCAACATGTTCCGGGTCCAGGTTGTAGGTGTCATTCTGGATATCTGCAAAAACGGGCCTGGCTCCCAAACGGGCAACGGCCCCGGCTGTCGCAAAAAATGAGTAGGGTGTCGTAATCACTTCATCGCCGGGTTGGATGCCCATCGCCATCAACGAGACCAGCAACGCATCCGTTCCTGAAGATACCCCGATCCCGTACCGGCACTGTGAATAGGCTCCCACTTCTGCTTCCAAAGCCTCCACTTCCTCGCCCAGGATGAAATGCTGTGATTCCAAAACCCTATCGATAGCAGAATGAATTTCACCTTTGATCTCTTGATATTGTGCTTTGAGGTCCAGAACAGGTATCGTTGACATGGTAATTGTTTTTATCTTTCCCCGGGTAAAGGATTTTCTTCAGGCCAATCCAGGCAGTGCAGGATTCCCTTTGACAGCTCATATTTCCACCCCGATTTCGGGCAAGCCCAGACTCCCTCCTCCCCTGATCTTTCCAATCGAAAGCCATGTCGTCCCATCCAACCTTTTTGCTGACCAGGGTTCCCAACCATCAGGGCATATTCAGGGACATCACAGCGCACTACTGCTCCCGCGCCAATAAAGGCATACCGCCCAATAGTAGACCCACAAATAATGGTTGCGTTAGCCCCGATGGTCGCCCCCCGTTTTACCAGCGTGTGCATGTATTCATTGTGGCGGTTGATCTGAGACCTGGGGTTTATCACGTTTGTGAAGACGCAGGAAGGTCCGCAAAAAACATCATCTTCCAGGTAGACCCCCATATAGAGTGAAACATTGTTCTGTATCTTAACATTATTCCCAATAACCACCCCGCTGGCTATATGGACATTTTGCCCCAGGATACAATTTTTTCCAATGGTGACATTGGGCATCACATGGCTGAAATGCCAGATCTTTGTTCCTTCCCCAATTTGGCAGGGCTCATCCACAAAGGACGATGGATGGACAAATATCTTATCTTCGCTCATTCGGATGCCTATCTTATTTTGTGGTCAATTTGGGGTGAACCTGGTCATCGTGGTTGACAATTGGCAAGTTGCGGATGCGGTAGACCAATTCGATCGAGGGCCGGGCATCATTGATACCAAACCCCCCTCCTGAGAGGATGTCCTTATAAACCAGGGTATGGAGGTTGGTAAAGCCTTCCGTGAACTCTACTTCTTCGCCATCCACGGTGATCGAGCGAAATGTGCTTTTTTCACCCGGGATTACCTCAAACGGCAGGTCATCTTTGTTGATCGAAAGGAACCACCTCACCCTGGCATTTTCCAGTTCGAGGTACCCACTCATCCGATCCCGGTCGGATAAGTAGAGTTTGCTTTCCACCTCTTCCCCAAATAGCCACATAAGCAGGTCAAAAAAATGGATCCCAATATTGACCGCGATGCCGCCGGATTTTTCAACAGACCCTTTCCAGGAATCGTGATACCAGGGGCCTCGGCCGGTAATATAGGTCAGGACGACATCATGTTTCTCTTTCTTGCTGGCAGTGAGAAGCCTTTCCCGCAGGTCGATTAGCCTGGGATGGAGTCGCAGCTGCAGGACTGTGTAGACCTTTTTCTGGTGTTCCTCCTCCAGCATCTGAAGGGCATCCAGGTTCCAGGGGTTGACCACCAGTGGTTTTTCACAGATCACATCCGCCCCCACCCTTAAGGCAAGGCGGCAGTGGGCGTCATGAAGATAATTTGGGGAGCAAACGGAGATATAGTTGACCCGTTCTGCTTCCGGCCCCCGGCGAAGTTTTTCAAGATGCCGGTCAAATCGCTCAAATTCGGTGAAAAAGCGGGTTTCAAATGAAAAGCGGTCCAAAATGCCTACAGAGTCCTGGGGATCTACAGCGGCAACCAGTCTGCATTCATTGTCGGCAATGGCTTTAAGATGGCGGGGGGCAATATACCCTCCCACGCCTATTACAGCGAAGTTCTTATTCATTTTACTTCCCTGATTTTAATCCCTCTTTGACTCATTTCCATAATAGGGCTTTTGATTATTTAGAAAATATTTTTCCTGATTTTTCATAATAATAACACCTGTTTCCATTTTTCTTGGGCGTTGGTGAGGGAATAATCCACAATCAATTTTTCACGAGTCAAACGAGCCCCTTTTTCTAAATGGCTAAATAAATGCTCATCGCATAGTAAGGAACTCAGTGCACGGAAAAAATTCTCAACCGTAGGCGGATCAACCACCAATCCATTGATATTGTTTTTGGCTACATCTAATATATCCCCAACATTCGGGACGACCACGGGAAGGCCGCAGCATACAGCCTCAATCATAGCAACAGGCAGGCCTTCAAAATCAGATGCCATAACAAAGATTTTCGATTGAGAGAGGTATTTGGGTATTTCCTTATTTGGGACGTTCCCAACAAACTGTATTCGTTTATCCACATTTAGTTGTTTTGCCATTCTTACTAATTGTTCTCTTTCCGGCCCATCTCCTACAAAAGCCACTCGCAGGTCAGGAAAATTCGGAATGAGCAGGGCAACCGCCTTCAATATTTTTTCCACCTGCTTGTTTTTATCTAACCTTCCAACATAAATTAGGTCAAATTTTTTATCAAAATCACTGGGACGATAACTTTCAAAATCGAAAGCATTTACTCCAGGGGAGATAAATATTTTTTCAATAGGAACTTCAAGGGATGATAGGTTTTTTTTACTTGTCTCTCCACGAACAACAATATGGTCGGCATTTTTTAATAAGCTGATAAAACACTTGGAAGTTTCAATTTTTCGCCTATCAGTCCCAATTATTACCTGGATAACTTTTATTGAGAACAATTTACCTGTTATCCAAGCATAGATTCCATTTGGGACAAAATATATACCCAATATAGCATCAGGTTTTTTTGTAAGACACACATAGAACAAAGCAAATAATCTATAGATCTCGGCAAATACTAATAACCTCCTAATTATTATGGGAGGGGCGTATGAAATGACTTTCTCCATTGTTAGCGGCTGCCGTCTGATAAGATATATCGAGTCAATTTCAGAAAGACTCTCAAACGGCCTAATTTTGTCCGTCGCTTTTTCATCATTCATACCACAAACAATAACAACTTTCATATGCCTCATATTCCTGGAAATTTGCCACTTTCCGATTTTTTCAAATGGCGATTAAGGATTATTTTTCATAATTTTTTTTCGAAGAAGAGTAATTATCCCTATTCGCCAACTTTCAAGCCAAACAGATGCAAGTGTCCAACGATTAATTTTAACCCGAGCAAAATAGTCCATTATTAACCTTATCGCTTTTTCAACCGCTTCTACCCCCAGACTGGCATCATACATACTGTGGGCTAATTCATAAACGCTCGATTCTTCTTGTTCCCTAAATTCAATAAGCCTTTCCAAGTCCTCGGTAAGTGTACTGAAAGGGTTGTATTGACGCCCTGTAAGGTTGGTCGTAGCCAAGGCGGGTAATGAAGTGGTGGTCAGCAAGCCATAGTATCCATTTTCACCACAAACAGCGGCGGGGACCCCGCTGGCTATCGCCTCTAAAACAGTTCTTCCCTGGCCAACAACCAGATCGGCCTGTTGTAAATGACTTTGATTTACCCTGAAGCCTCCTAAAAATTTGATTTTGGCACGACTGGAACTCTCTTTTTCGATCTTCTCAGCCCTTAAAATCAGGGCGGGTTTGGCATCTCCCTCCCCAATCACTATACATTCAATGGGTTTCTCACTGGCATATTGCTCCACCTGGTCGAATAATGCCAGTATTGAAGGTCCTTTAGCCTTATTTAGACGTGAGACAGATAGAACACGAGGAACTCCCTGTTTATGGTTATTCGAAAGGGCTGAACCTTGTCCATTTGTTGGATCCTTATAAGCATTAAAATCTATCCTTCCACGGCTGAGAATCAATTTTTCTGACCCTAAACCAAACTTGGCTGGAATGTTTTCCATTAATTCTTCGGAAAATAATATGATTCCAGGCAAGTTTAAGGGAGAGCTTGGAGGTCCTTTTCCACCTGCGATGACCTGGACCACGGGTACCTTGCCCCATACGGCTGCCAATCCGGAATACATCGCAGCATACCAATCCATTGCAATAATCACATTGTAATGATAATTTTTTACAATCTGAAATATATCCGACGGCCGATTCAATAATGCTCCCTTGCCGTAAAGGGCTTTTTTATAATGAAGGCGGAACTTGCAATTTTCTAAATCAAAAATACAAGAGGGAGCCGGGGAAAGAAGCATTCCGACATCATAGCCTCTTTCATAGGTATAATTTGCTAAAGTGATGGCCGATAAAGTATGCCCTCCTATCGTTTGACTTGCCCCTCCCAGTACAAAAAGGATCTTCAAATAATTCACTTAGTATCCTTTTGAATTTTTAACAAAATTAGATCAAAGTCATGTTTTTGGGGGATGATCAATTCTCTTATGTTGAGGTGACTCATCCGAGCATATACAATTCCAAAAATAATTGCACCCACCCCATAAGACACGCTCGTTGCCCAAGCACTGCCCATCGCGCCATATGGTGGGATCCAGGTGATGTTTAACCAGATATTTAATATGAGAGCAAATCCATAAACCCACATTGCCGCATCTGGTCTGCCGCGGCCAGCCAAGTCGCTGTTTAATATTTTAAAAACCAAAGCAGCCCATATTCCAGGCAGAATCGCCTGGACAATCAAGCCGCTCCTTTGATAAGCATCCCCGTAAACAAGGGGGATCACCCGAGGAGAAAGAAAGTAAAGGAGCATACACGGAATCACACTGACCCAAAGAGATAATCGTAACAACTTAGCCGTCTTTCGTGCATAAGCTAAATGGTCTGAGGCGGCAGCGCTCCTTGCAAAATTTACAGTTACAAGCGCAGCCGGTAATAACCATATTTTTTCCGCCACGCCAACCCCGATCCCGTAATAGCCCACCTCAGTTGCACTAGAAAGCCTCTCCAACAGCATGACATCCACCCGGTAATGAAGCCCTAATACAAAAAGGGCAATTCCATAAACAAAGCCGAGCTTAATGAATTTCCAAGGAACTCCTTGGATATAAGCAGGACGCAAGTTGCCATAATTTTTCACGATACGGATGATATAAAACATCACGACAACGGATGATAAAAAATAAGCAAATAATGAATATTCGACCTTGTAGGAATTAATTAATACCAACGGGATTAATAGTAAAAAATAGACCAAATCCATCAAAATATTTGATATGGCAATTTCCCGTATGCGCTGCTTTGCCATTAGGATACCTGTGCCTAGGTTGGACAATAACCGGAAAGGAATTGAAAGGATAGGAATCCAGAGGGTAAATAAGGCATATTGTTCGCTATAACCGGTGATCCAGTACACGATGGCCACAATTCCCGCACTCATAAGTGATGTGATAATACTCATGAACAAGATGGTCGAAAGCACAGTTTGATCGTTGAAGATCTGTTTTCCTAGAAAAAATGTTGCTGCCTGACGCATTCCGAGGTCGGCAAAGGATAAAACAATCGCTGGAGCCACCAGAAGGGTCGTAACAATTCCCTGTTGGGTGGGTCCCAAGACACGGGCAAGGAAGATCGAAACAAGAAATCCAATGGCAGCAATTACAATTCTGCCGGTTGATAAGGAAAATACATCCGCTATGAAAGAATTTCTAAATAATTTCTTAAACAAAATTTGTTTACCCTAACGCCTATTTTATCTGCAGGAATACAGCCGAAATACCTTCTGACAAAGGTCCTTGCAGAACATCGAAAATGACCACCGGGGCATTCGCCTTCATAATGATTTTTTATTCAACTGTCACTCCTCCAGCCAAAACTGCCCCAGCAAAAATTACTACATCATCTTCAAAAACAGGGCATTTTTTTTCTATCCCGGGACGCCCATGGCTGCCAAAAGTCACGTTCTGGTAGATCGTTACCCGGTTACCGATGCTAACATCAGCCCCAATGATAATCCCTGTAGGATGAGGAAGAGTACATTCTTTACCGATGGAAGCCATTGGATGAATATGACAGCTCGAGATCACCTGTTGGAAGTAGATCAGAAAAATGGCAGCTGGACGGAAAAACTTAGTACTTTTGCACCAACTGGCCAGGCGGTAAGAAGCCAACGTCTGAAAGGATATAGAGAAAAAAACCGTTGCCAATGTTTCGAGGAAGGTGCCTGTTTTGCTGTAAAATCTAAGGTCTTCTTTGATCTGGAGTCTGGTTTTAACCCAGTTTATTTCCCTTTCCAATTTGCTTCCTCCGGCCAAAAAATTACTTCCCTTTCCAACACAATACCATGAAATTTGGAAACTTTTTCAATGATCTCAGAGATTAGATTTTTCATATCCAAGGAGGTTGCTGAATCCACATTGATGAGAAAATTTGCATGTACCGTGCTAACCTGGGCTCCTCCAACACGGTAACCTTTCAAGCCTGCAGTTTCGATCAGTTTTCCGGCAGGCGGGGCATTCTCCGGTTTTTTAAATACACTTCCGGAACTTGGAAAACTCACGGGAAATTTTTTCTGTCGCTCAGCAATAATTTCTTTCTGGCGTCCCTCAATTAATTTTTGATCCATAACTTTATTAAGTTCAAAATCTCCTTCCACGACAATATTCATGGAGTTTTTTAGTCTACTCGAACGGTAAACCAGGTCGAGATCTTTTCCATCTGCAACTTCTAAGGTTAACCTTTCGGTTAAATACGTGGTTGTCTTGAGGATTCCTCTCATATCCATATCTCCTGCTGTCCCTTTCCCGGCATTGATGACAATCCCTGCACCAACCGTCCCAGGGATGCCGATAAGATGTTCGTAACCCGAGAAACCGAGTGTCGCAGCTTTGATGGCAAGAGTGGGCATAGGGGTACAGGCTCCAACGGTCAGTCGGGTTCCATCCCTTTTGATATATTGAAACGCAGAACCAAGATGGACGGTTACACCGGGAACACCTGCATCTTCAATCAACAGGTTGGAACCCCGGCCAATAATATACAGTGGGGTTCCAATTTTCTTGACCTTGTCCAGTAAATAAACCAGGTCTTCCAGGTCCTGAGGTATAGCAAAATAATCTGCTTTTCCGCCAATTCGCCAGGTTGTCTTAAGACCTAGTGGAAATGATTCTTCAAGTTTTCCTTTGAATCCAGAAAACCCATTCATTCAATAATCCGGCAGATGTCGGCACCCAAAGCATATAACTTTTCTACAAAGTTTTCATATCCCCGCTCGATTTGATAGATATTTGAGATCCTCGATCTTCCCTCTGCAGCCAGGCCTGCCATCACACAAGCCATTCCTCCCCGAAGATCAGTTGCTTGAACACGGGCCCCTTTGAGCGGCCCGCCTCCGTTAATAATGGCAGTGTTTCCAAAAGATTCTATGTTTGCTCCAAAATGTTTCAGTTCTTCAACATATTGAAACCGGTCTGTGAACCTGAGGTCAGTAATGGTGCTAGTCCCTGGAATTGCCAATGCCAGGGCTGCAAAAATCGGCTGCATATCTGAATTCACCCCCGGATAGGGTGCCGTGAATAGGTCAAAGGGCAGGCTTAATCGTTTTCCGGATACATATACACTATTCTGCCACTGGAATAGTTCAAGGCCGGAGTTTTTTAAGTACCTGGTTTCTTCAGGAATATGGGCAAGGTCAAAGTCCTTGATCACCACTTCGCCCCTGGTGATTCCGGCCATTGCCATATAAGACACTGCCTCATCCCAGCCAGGCATAACCAAAAAGTTAAAACCTCCGGATAATTGTTTCGCTCCTGTTATCTCAACCACTCGGTTTTTGACTTTTACTTTTGCCCCCATCAGGTTTAACAATTTTCCCAACTGCTGGATTTCCGGTCGGGTGTTCGCATTTCTGAGGAGGGTCGTGCCTTTCGCCATACAAGCTGCGATCATCACATTTTCCGTGCCGGTTGTAGTTGGGAGATAAAAATCTATCGTAGTTCCTTCTAATCCATCAGATTTAAGAATAATATCGGTTTCATTTGCTTGAATTACCGCTCCCAGTTTGCCCAATCCCATTAGGTGCAAATCAAATTTTCTTTCGCCAATATTGCACCCCCCGGGATTTGGCAAAGTGACAGTCTGTTTTAATGCCGCAAAACACCCTAACAGCAACAGAGAGGACCGGATTTTGTTAGCTAAGTCGGGAATCACCTCTCTCCCCTTCATGTTTCCACGTTTACAGATGACGGTAGAATCTCCACTAATTAGGATATCTGCACCTGTTGACCGCAACAGTTCAATCATTACTTTGACATCAATCAACCCGATCGGTACATTTTCCAAAGTGATCGGATCATCCGCCATACATGCTGTGACCAGCAGCGGCAGGGCTGCGTTTTTGGCCCCAGACAGCTTCAATTCACCTTCGAGGGGATGTCCACCTATAATCTCAATGATACTGTCATTCAATTTGCTGCTCCGATTTGTCTAAGCAGGAATAATAATTCTTCATATTATCAAGGAAGTATATATTGATTTTATTAGCCGGAGAGTCATATATTAATAATGGGGGGTTATAAAGGCCAGCCAAATAAACTCAATTCCTTTTTCTTCCCCAAACCCTCGCAGCTAATGGAGTATTTCGGCAAAGAAAAAATGTTAGTCACTTCCTATGGTGTCAACGGGGAGTCCACTTCATATCACGATATGCGATGGGGTATGTTCCCCAGGATAGAATCAAACCTAAATCATCTGATGGGAACCTTGCCCTTCACCTACTTGAAAATTATAACACTTCTCAATATCTCCTAATATAATGGGATGATCTTGAAAATTAGGGGGTTTAAAATAATTGAAAGTCATTCATAACCACCTATGAAATATTTTCTTTTTTAAAATTTTTCAACAAACTCAACCATCCAGGTAGAAAGCTCAATTTTCTCTTCCAACATAACTTCCTGTTTACGCCGCCACTTCAACTTAAGATCCTTATCATTTATGAACTCCTCGATCTTCGCAAGCATTTGCTCTTCCTCTGTCGGAAAAAACCCAAATGTTAATCTATATTTATGTTCCAATTCATCAAGATATGAGATTTTTCCTACGAAGGTATTACATCGAATAGATGGAGTACCAAGAACTGCCGCTTCACAAGTCATGGTCTGGCCATCGCTGATCAACATTTTTGCATAATATAACGCATGGTGAATCTGTTCGGCAGGAATATTAAGCTGATAAGGGCGTAACTCATCAATGATCTTACCTTCGTTATTTATGAAAACTTTTCCATGTTTTGTGAGCAAATTAACCAATCGGAGCTGCGCCGCACGGCTCAATCCGGCTTGACCTGTATCGTGGTGGGCATTAAAAGCAACCAGACGGAGAATAAAGAAATCTTCTCCCTCCTTAATTCCTAACTTACCCAAAATTCCAGGATCAGGAGAAAAGTGATCCGGGTGAAGGTATGCCAGTTCATGGTATCCCTCATAAGTGAAGTGTTTCCTAGTTTTTTTATCTCTTAATATTTCTGGTATTACAATGGCATCTGCAAACGGATATGCCAGACAGGAGAACAGTTTAACCACATCCCCATCATCTTCATTGAAGACAATTGATTTCGCAGGGAATATTTTTGATACGTGGGTAATTGAAATGGAAGTTCCCAGCATCACATCCGCTTTAAATTGGTGCGCCGCCTTTAGAACATTCCAATCATGTTCAATAAGCTCCCAGGTCTGTCCCAATTTCCCGATCCGGGGCGTCGATGCTACCAGATAGGGTAAGTTATTGGCTTTTAATAATTCAGGGATAAGAGGACGGTCACGAATGGTAAATAATACCTTGTGGCCTCGGGATTGCCAGATCTTTGACGCCCTGGCAAAAAGATGAACATGAGCTGGATGCCCCACATCGATTAATATGTTCATATAAAATATGATTGCATTATTTACCGCAAATTTCGGTTATAGTCCATGTCAAACCACATAGCAAATAACAAGAATTGCAGCCCGGTAATCAAGACCATCATAGAAGCAAGCGCATTAATTGGCGGAATATGACCTATTGTCACCCAATAATAAATGAGTCGAAAAGATAAAACCGGAAAAATGATACCCAAAAGGAATATTGATAAAGTATAAAAAAATATCAGGGGGTGAAAATCGCGAATAATATATTTCTGAACCATTCTCCAAAGGAATAATTTGAAGATCAACCACGATAGGCGAGGTATCATTCGAATGGGCCGGATTCCCGATTTTTCTCCAATTCCATAAATAGGTTTTATTTCAACATCGCGAACGCGAAAATTATATATATTTAATTTCACCAGCATATCATTGGGCATACCATAACGAGGGTATATTTTGTCCAGGGGGAGTGTGCGCAAAACTTTGAGTGAAGCTGCTGTATATCCTGTTTGTGAATCAGCAATATGCCAATAGCCCGATGCTACTTTCGTAAGCAACGAAAGCATGGCATTGCCAAGGTATCGGACACGGGGGATCGTGTTCCAGGCTTCTCCTGAGATGAGCCGGTTTCCTTTAGAATAATCCACTTCTTCACAAGCGACCGGGTCGATCAACCTTTCCATGTCAGAAGGATCCATCTGTGCATCCCCAGCCATAACAACAGAAACATCAACTGAATGATCAAGGCACCACTTGTATCCGGTAGTAATTGCGCCTCCTACACCCTTATTTTCTTCATGACAAATCAATACCAGTCTTTGATTCAGCTTTTCCTGATACTTTTTTACAACCGTGACAGTATTATCACGGCTGTAGTCGTCAACAATAACAATATAGTCTACAAAATTGGGGATAGTATTTATTACTTGACATATCAATTTTTCTTCGTTATAAGCAGGAACAACAACACCAATTATTTTTTCTTTGTACATTGGCGACCCTTCCAATAATGGACTATATATAATTTACTACCAGCTTACAATTTTTCAAAAAAATAGGATGCATTTTCCGCTTACTTATTTTAACACACCAATAGAAGGCGTAAAAAAGACGCAATATTTGTAATTTTCTTTTTCTCGCTGATCAGTAACCTGGAACTCTTGATTTACAAATTTTTCCACAATCCCTGAAGTGCTTTGGCTTGTGGCGAGTTCTATTCGGTCATTTCAATTTCTAAAACAATACCATATCTGAGAAAGAGGTGAAGGTAACCTATTCGAAACCATAGGGTCCGAACAATTGGATTTCAAATCCTCTATATGTTCAAATCTTACATTTTTCTCGTCAAATATATTGGGATATATGTTTTATAAGCTCCATATAAAAGGATCGGAGCGCGCTTTCCCTCTTTTTTCATAATAGAGAAATGTTTATCCAGTTCTATTGAAATTTCCCGGGTTTGGGAAAAGTAAGAATATGAAATAATTTCGCTTCGCGTTCCAGCCAATAAAACAAAATGCTATCGCTGATGCAGGCGCTAGAACATAAGTTTGTATCGGTATTTTAATAATATATAGGATGGTGCAAAAGAAGAAGATTGCTACCGCGAAAACAAGGATTGCGTTTGCAAATAGGACGAAAAGTTTTAGAAGATTTTTTATCATCGGTAGAATTAATTCACCTGCTCAAATTGTCATACATTGTCTAATTATTGTTAAAATATTTCATCAATTAATGCCCGAAATATTTCAAATAATTTCAAACTTCAATTCAGAAGATGGAATATTATATACCGTAAATATTTATCCAAAATGAACCTAGCCGGAAAGGGAATAATCGAAACCTAATCGCCAAATGAGATATCGATCAGTTTTGAGGTATCAAAACCATCGATTTTGAGGCGGTCCGACATCCACCTGAGTACCTGTTCGTTCGAAATATTATTACTTTCACTAACATCGCTATGCCCTTCAACGATTCCGGAGGCCCATTTAAACAAACTCAAATCTAATTGGTACCAATAATTGGAATATATAATAGTCATCATTCCAAATTGATAAAAAGGCGGAGGTTGAATATCTCCCTTAGCGAATCCATAGATTGGCCTGATTTCGGGTTCACCATCCAATAACGATACCCCTTCCATCCAGTCTGGTTGTTCAATTCCTAAATAGGCTAGTATTGTGGGCGATATGTCCAAATTTTGGACATTAGATTTAATCCTGTCAGCATATTGTCCATTGGGGAAATGGATCAATAGGGGTATTCTTTTTGAGGTCAAATATTTTTGACCATGGTCACTTCCAATGATCAGGATAGTATTGTCAAAAAGTCCCTTGTCGATTAATTCATCAATGAATTGACCAACCTCGGTATCAAATTCCCTAACACTGTCATCATAAAAATCTTTATCCCAATCCTCCTGTTTCCCAATGGATTTCTCCTTAGAGAAATATTGGGATTTTAATATAAAGGTTGGGCCATGGGTACCCATCCAATGAATATGCGCAAAAACGGGACGGTCTTCCTGAACCATTAGATCCAAAACCTTATCAAATTTTTCCAGGTCATTTTTATTATGGTCTTCATTTGTCAGGTTCTGGAGATCGTCCATCTTCTTAATAAATAAAAGGTGGTTTACCCGGTCAAAGATCCGGCGGTATGTCTCAAAAATAAAATATGCATTTTCCGTTTGAATATATTGATTAAGGTGATTAATTATGGAATTTTGTTGGGGTGGTTGTCCATTAGCCAGATCAAAGCCTGAGAGTAAGTTTTGGGCATATGCATCTGCATAATATGGGGTGGTAAATTGTGCAGTAAAATATCCCAGCTTTTTCAGGATACCGGGTAGGTGCTGGTAGGAATCTTCGCTTCGTAGGATATCCGGGGGGTGAAGCACCCGAACATTCGTCGGGTATTTGCTGGTGTAGATGGAAATTAATGAGCCTGTTGTGTTTCCTGAATTTGTGAAAGCATTTTCGGCAACCAATGATGATTTTGCCAGGGCATCTATTCGGGGTGTTGTGTCTCGCTCATAACCATATAGTGAGATATGGCTTGCATCGACGCCATCGGAAGTGATCAGGATAATGTTGGGAGACTCAAAATTTTTCTTTTGGTCTGGTGAGTCAGCCAATGATCCAAAACCAGGGTACCTCCAGATATTTGAAACCAATAAGGATATCGCTATCACCATTGCCATAATGGGAATTGAAAATAGTT
>Ga0247841_10009896_pt1 | contig 13160 bp, 9 predicted proteins | sample LaCruzMarch2015__2_FD_192410 | JGI IMG/M metagenome (GOLD analysis project Ga0247841, IMG submission 192410) | Freshwater microbial communities from meromictic Lake La Cruz, Castile-La Mancha, Spain - LaCruzMarch2015_18m | ecosystem: Environmental > Aquatic > Freshwater > Lake | place: Spain... | reverse complement strand
CCTTCCATGACAGCGTCGAGCGCCTGTTTCATGGATATCGCACCCGCGACGGTGCCCCCGGGGTGGCCGTGCACGCCGGCGCCTGCTTGAATGTTGACATTCATGCCGTGGAGCGCGACGGTGCCGTCTATCCTGCCAGCGTCAAGGCCTCCTGAAGCTATGCTTAATATAGGTTTTATGTGCGGCGCATAGTCCATGGCGAGAGAACCGAGCCACATTTCCTCATCAAGGCTCATCTCCTCGGCCACGTCGTGGTATCTCTTTATTATAGACACAGAACCCTCCATCTTGCCGACACCGGCACCTATGTGCAGCTGGTCGACGCCGAGTATTCTATAAAACTTCTCATAGACCTGGAAATTTATGCCGAAGCTGCCGCGGTTGGGCGCGGCGAAGCCCGCACGGTGGGCATGCACTGCAAAGCCGTATTTCCTAGTCAAGTCAAGCATCTCCTCAAGGGCGCTCGTACCGAGGACGTAAACGTCAAGCATCACAATGACGTTCTTCTGGAGCCCAAGGCTTTTAAGGTATTCAACCCTCTCAACCATGCGCGAGAACTTGTCTGTGATGCAGCTTGCGTAAAGATGCGTCTGGCCGGTTTCCCCCTCAGCTTTCTCGATAGACTTAACGACCTCGTTCACGCGGTCCTTCCAGGGGCAGAACTTTTGGTCTACCAGGTTTTCGTCGTCCTTGACTAAGTCGAGGCCTCCTGAATACGCGTCGTATGCGACCTTCGCCCACTCTTTCGGTGTCAGGCCTACCTTGGGCTTTACAATAGTTCCTATGTGCGGCCGGCGTGTTTTGGAAGTACCTATCTTTTTCCTCAATCCTTCAAGCCCAAAATGCGCACCCTTGAACAGCTTCTGCTGTGTTTTTGGAAAAGCTATGTCAAAGACATAAAGCTCGTCCAGTTCTTTTAACCCAAAGAGGTTGCCAAGAACGGAAGCCTGGAACTGGCTGAGGTTCTTCGAGTCGAAATGCTCTAGGGGATATGCAATCCAGATGAAGCCGCTGTTCTTTGTGACATTATGCAGCTTGAATACGCGCGCCCTGTAATGCTTCCAGACGAAGTCGTTCATGGTCTTTAATTTGGTCCATGATCCGACACTGCTCTCAGCAGCTATAGCCTCTGCCTGTTTCTCCAGGGGCACGCTTCCCTTGGCCCACATGAGGACGATAAAGTCGTTATTCTTGTCTAGTTTATACTTCTGGTCTATGTAGGAGTATCCGCCGTATGCCATTTTGGTTGGTTTTGGATTATGACTGTGCAGTTATTACAACTTATAATTTAAAAGCAGTGGCTAAAGAAGCTTTAAGCGCGGTGGCTAAAGAAGCTTTAAAAGCAGTAGCTAAAGGGACAACAACTAATCTTTTTATAGTCTATCCCATTAGAATAGCGCGCCCAGCGCGAGAAAATCCGTATTTAACGCGCGCGCATTGTGGGGGTTAAACGTAGCCATGAAGCTGAGGAAAGTTGAGATACACGGTTTCAAGTCGTTTGGAAAAAGGACCGTGCTTGAGTTCCCGGAGGGGATTAGCGCTATAGTCGGCCCAAATGGCTCTGGGAAAAGCAATGTGATAGATGCTATTTGTTTCGCATTAGGATACCCCAGCAGGAACCTGCGCGCAGCCAATGCACAGGAACTGATACACTCGGGCAAAGCCGGGAATGCGCCACATGCAAAAGTCGGGCTGCTCTTTGACAACGGCAAGGAGATATTCGAGATTGAGCGAAAAGTGGACAGGACCGGCAAGAGCGTGTACAAGCTAAACTCGGCCACCACCGGCCTGGACGGGCTGCACGACACCCTGTCAAAGCACTCGATACCAAAGGACGGCTACAACATCGTCATGCAGAACGATGTCATGAAGTTCATAGAGGTCAAGCCGTTAGAGAGGAGAAAGATCCTCGACCAGATATCAGGGATCTCTGGATACGAGGAGAAGAAGAAGAAAGCGCTCGACGAGCTAGCAATTGTCGAAAGACGGATATCAGACACCAACTTGATACTCTCAGAGAAAAAGGGTTATCTGGAAGAGATCGGAAAGGACCGCGAGCTTGCCGTGAAATACCAGGGCATGCAAGATGAGCTGAGGAAGAGCAAGTCGATTTATTTCTACTCAAGCCTTTATGATTTGGAGAAAGCTGGAGGAGACTCAGCATCGCGCATGAGCGAGATAGGGAAGCAGAAGGATATCAAGATCATAGAGCTAGCAAGGATCGATGAGGAGATAGATGGGCTCGGAGACCGGATAGGCAAGATAACAAAGAGCATGATAGCCTCGTCAGGCGGCGAGACCGGGAAGATAAAGGGAGATATTGGAGGGCTCAAAGCGGCGATTGAAAAGAGGCAGGAAGAGATACAATTCCTGAAAGGCGAGATAGCCGGGCTTGAAGAGAAGAAGAAGGACAACACCCAGAGGCAGAGGGAGCTGAAGACCCAAATAAAAGAGAAGGAGGGTGGGGTTTCAAAGTTAAAGGCAGAGATCGAGAAGGTCACAAAGTCTCTCGTTGCAAAGGAGAAAGAAAGGGAGGCAAAGACTGGTGAATTCGACAATTCAGAGCTCATTGCGCTTGAGAAAGATAGGAAGGTCCTGTCGGAGGGCATATTTGAATCAAAGAAGTCACTGATGCTTATCGAGAAGGAATTGGACATCGCAGGCAGAAGGGAGAATGAGATAACTGAGAGCATGTCTGCGAAGAAGGCGCTGCTTAAGTCGCTCGATTCAGAGCTTGCAGATTTGGATAAAAACGTGTCAAAGCTGGGTGTCGAGGCTGAGAGGATTGTGAAGGCCTCAGAGGATTTAGAGAAGACCAAATCTAAGTTATCGGAATTATTCCAGGAGTTCGCAAGGGCAGAGAGCGAGATTAAGACTATCGAGAGGATGGAGGCCAAGATCGGCGAGAGCGAGTCGCTGAAATATGTCCTCGCGAACAAGGCCAAGGGTTATGTCGGCAGGGTGAGTGAATTGGGCACAGCGCCGGAGAGATACAAGATAGCGCTTGAGGTGGCTGCAGGCGACAAGTCGAAGTGCCTCGTCGTTGACGATGATAAGGCTGCGCAGTTCTACATCGAGGGCTTAAGGAAGGAGAAGATAGGCCGAGCCACGTTCTTTCCGCTGAACAAGATGCGCGGGGTTGAGACTAAAGACATCAAGGGCGAAGGGATACTGGGATATGCAAAGGACCTGATAAAGTGCGAAGCAAAATACCAAAAGGTCTTTGATTTCATCTTTGCTGAGACTCTTGTTGTTAAGGATATAGACACCGCAAGAAGGATAGGGATAGGCACAATGAAGATGGTGACCATCGACGGCGACCTCATGAGCGGAGGGGGGGCGATGACAGGTGGTTACTATCAAAAAGCTGCAGTGACGTTCTCGAGCACCACTGACAAGAAGAAGAGGCTTGATGAGATAAAAACTGAGATAACAGAACTCAGCGACAAGAAGGAGAAGCTGGAGAGGAGCCTTGCCGGGAAAGAGAAGATAAATATGGGCGTCATGAAGGAGAGGAAGTCCAACATCGCTGAAAAGATCCAGAACCTGAGGAAAGAAACAGAAGCGCTTGAGAAGGAGATTACGGGTATCGGGCCGCAAAAAAAAGAGCTGACTGGAAAGAAGGCAGAGCTCGCAAAGAAGATCGCAAAAGATGAGAAAGAACTGAAAGAGGTCGAGGGCAAGATGAATGCGGACGCCTTCAATGAGATGAAGAGCATCTTACAGACTATAGACGGGGAGCTGCACGACCTAAAAGACCATAAATTTGAATTACAATCCAGGGACAACGCGCTTAAGGCCGACATCGATGGGATGAAGTACAAGATAAAGGACCTTGACAGCCAAACAGACGACGTTGATGCGTCAATATCAAAATTCAAGAGCAAGATACAAGAGAGCATAGACCAGATAACGTCTTCAGGGCAGAAGCTCAAGGAACTCGAAGAGAAGCACTCGGTGATAACCACTGAGTCGAGGAAGCTCTTCCAGGAGCAGGATCGCCTCAACCAGCTGCTCAAGGAACTGGGCGAGAAGAAGGGCGGTCTTGAGGCGGTGGTTGAAAAGCTCAGGAACGAACACAATGAGATCGAAGTGAAGAAAGCTAAGACAGACGCCAAGCTTGAGGAAATAAAAGCGGGGATAGAAGGTATCGAACCGCCAAAGAAAGAGGACCTGAAGGACGCCAACATAAACCATCTCAAGAGAAGGATCAAGGAACTGGAGGAACAACTGGGCGCCATAGGCGACGTCAACCTAAGGGCTGTGAACATGTACGATGAGCTTGAGAAGCAGTTCAAGGAAATCAGCGAGAAGAACGAGATGCTGAACAAGGAGAAGGAAAAGATCTACGACTTGATTGAGACCATAGAGGACAAGAAAAAGACAATATTCTTCGAATCGTTCTACAAGGTCAAAGAGCAGTTCGAGCGCATAATATCTGAGTTATATCCAAGCACTGACGGGCGCATAGCACTCGAAAATGAAAATGACCCGTTCAATTCAGGCTTATTGGTAATCGTTGAGCCGAGAGGAAGGGAAGGTATGAACATTGACTCGCTCTCTGGCGGGGAGAAGACACTGACTGCGATAGCGTTCCTGATGGCGACACAGAGCGTGACGCCAAGCCCCTTCTATATATTAGATGAAATCGATGCAGCGCTCGACCAAGAGAACGTGCTCAGGTTAGTACAGTTCCTGAAGAACAGGAAGCAGTCGCAGTTCATACTCATCAGCCACAATCCTGAGACCGTGAAGCACATGGACTCAGTGATAGGCGTGCACATGCAGGAGGGTGTCTCGCAGATAATCAGCGTGAACATGCAGACTGCGGAGGCTTAAGGATTGCGGCTTAACGACTTAAAAAAGAGGCTCAAACGAAAGAAAAAGTGGATATATTGCAATCGGCGGAGAGCGGAGTGTATTGGAAGAATATAATATATACTATAGTCACTACGGAAGAATTTGACCCGTGGGACATAGATGTAGGGACGCTTGCTGATGTTTACATAGAGAAGATAAAGGCGATAAAGCTTGTGGATTTCGAAGTCCCGGGGACTGTTATTCTGGTAGGAGCAGTACTTGTAAAATTAAAGAGCGACATAGTCTCGGGGCAGACGCTGATGTTCGAGAGCAGCCTGGCATTCGAGCAGGGCGGCGGCACCGAAGGCCTTGAGGAAGAGCCTGTCGCAGACCTTGATGATATAACCGGCCAGCCGTTACCACCGTCGACCATTGATGAGACTACGCTCTTCGTCAGAAGGATTCCAAAAAGAAAGGTCACTCTCCCGGAGCTGATGATATTCCTGAAGAGGGTCATAACCCAAGTAGAGCGCAAGGACATCGACAGGAGAGAATTCGAGGGAATGCGGCTCGACGTCCACATAAACAAGAAGAACGTCGAGAGGATAATGAGAGAGGTCTACCGCGAGATAGCCCGACTGTCAAAGGGTGAGAAAACCACTTTTAAAGCCCTTGTCAATGAATGGAATAGGGAGAGTATAGTGGCTTATTTGATACCGGTGCTGCACCTCGCGAACAAGGATAAGATCAATGTCGAGCAGAAAGAGCTGTTCGGAGAAATATTCATATCGCCGAAATGACCGACGCAAAGAAGATAATAGAAGCTGCCCTTTTCATATCTGGCAGGTGGATGACCGTGGACGACCTGGTGAGGGTAGTGGGCAGCGGGTCTATAGGCGCTGTCAAAGAGGCGGTCAAAGAGCTGAAAGCAGGGTACGACGCGCGCGACGGTGGCATAAGGATGTCGGCTGCAGACGACGACAAGGGCGGAAGGTACAGGCTGGAAATATCGCCAGATGCTCGCGACAAGGTCTATTACCTTGCGCCTGAGCCAGAGCTCAGCCCAGCACTCATCAAGACACTCGCGCTCATAGCATTCAAGCAGCCGATAACGCAGAGCAAGGTCGTCGAGGTAATCGGTAATAGGGCGTATGAGTATATCAAAGAGCTGCGCAAGAAAGAATTCATAATCGCAAAGAAGAAGGGCAGGAGCAGATTGCTCATGACCACCGGCCACTTCAGGAAGTACTTCGGCATGCCGGAAGGAGCCCAATGGAAGCCTGAGCTTGACGCCAAGCTGCTCGAAGAGGCGCAGAAGAAACTCCACGAGGTCATCGATGAAGGGCCTATAGAAGACATAGACGATGAAGAGGGCGAAGATATAATTAAGAAAGAGGGATTTATAGAGAAGGTAAGGAAAGACACACTAGTGGGGGATAAAGACACACTAATAGAGGATAAAGACACACTAGTGGAGAGTGTAATAGAAGAACCTGCGATAGAAAAACCGGCAGTTGAAAAGCCTGCCAAAGATTCACCTGCTAAAAAACAAAAGAAGAAATGAGGATGGCTCCAGCTACAATGGCAAGACGGGCACATGTGCCCAGTGTAAGCCCCAACATGAGGGCCATGTGCATGGATGTGAACAGATTCTTAGTCAGGGCAAGCACCGCTGGCATAAAGAGCCCTGTAGCCAGGGAAGCGATGGCTGCAAGGATAGGGCTCAGCACGCGTGTCGAGCCTATCGAGAACCATAAAATAAATCTAAAAGGGGACTATATAACACTTGGTGAAACGCGGACCAGCTATGCCATAGTCCACAACCCAAGGACGGGGGCGGCTAACACCAGGAGGATGGGGACTACCATACTGCTGCCCCGCAGGGTGATAGAGGACATAAACCGCGTTTCTCAAGCGAGGGCAAGCGGCAGGGTCGCAGAGCTCAAGCCTGCGTCGCGTGAATTGTTATTGCATGAGGGCACCCATGCTAAGAGAGCTATATTTGGTGTCTCGCGCGCTGAGGGAATGCGCTTGCGAGGGGCATGGGAGCGCGAGCCAAAACAGATGAAGAGGGATTTGGAAGTAGTGTTTGGAAAAAAGGCTGCAAATGGGATGCTTAAGGCATACCCGACTGCGCAAGTCGAAGGCCTGCTGGCTGATGTGAATGAGGAAAGGATGGCTGATGAAGCTGCGATAAGGGGCGAATCATTAAGGCTTTTAAGGAGATCCGGGGCTCGGGCAATAACGTCGCCACAGGCTTATATGCGGGCTGTGGAATCAAGCGCGCGGGTAGTGCTCAAAGGGAGGCCAAAACCATATCAACGCGCTGTGCTTGCCGACATAAATATGATGGAAGCTAGGATGAAAGGCATGAAGTTCCAAAGGCCAAAAGGGCCTGGGCCCGTCGAGAGGCTTGCCGGTAAGATCGAACAGTTCTCATCGGAGTTTGTCTCAGGCATCGGCGGCGCAGTGCCATATTCATTCACAAATACCGTAAGGGCCGGCGGGCCAGTTAAGATCATGGGGCAAAGGGCTGCTTAGCCTTGTGTGGCCTTATTTGCCTGAAGTGATATCAAAAGGATACACGCTTTACACCCGCATTAAAAGCTTTTTACCCTTTCAACATTAGATAGACATGGCAATACACCTGACGCAAACTGAGATAGAATTCTTGCAGGCTGCCGGAGTCATGAAAACCAAGGAAGCCGCATACCACTTTGTCAGGACCAAGCTTGTCAAGTGCGAGCCGATACCAGACAAGGGGCACCCTGTGTTCAAAGCCATGAGGGCAATAGGCGCGCAGGATGGGAAATGCCTTGAAAGGAACTTTGGGGTATCATGCAAGGAGAAACCCACAGAGAAGCAATTGGACATGCTTGTCGAGAATATCATGGGATGGCTCAGGGGCGAGATACACAGCTCAGGAAAGATACAAGCAACGATAGGGGAGTTCTGAGTTAGGTACTACACTTTCTGAAAACTAAGCTTACCCACCTATATTTTTAGAAAAAGTTAGGTACTACAAAATCCTATGTCTGCCCCCACGCCGTGCTTTTATTCCTTAAATGGGAAAACCCACGTGGAAATTTTTCCGGGAATCTTCAGAAAAAACAATGCGCTCTTTACGAAAGCCCTAGTTAATGAAAGCGTCTACGGCGAGGAGCTGCGCGATGGCTATAGGATGTGGAACCCTTACAGAAGCAAATTAGCAGCAGCGATACTCAACGGCTTGAAGAAGTGCCCAATAGATGAAAACTCAAACGTCCTTTATCTTGGAGCCTCGACCGGGACTACACCGAGCCATGTCTCGGACATAGTGGCTAATGGGCACATCTATGCTTTAGAGTTCTCAGAAGTGTCGATGAGGAAACTCTTGGAGTTATCCAAAAAGCGTGATAACATGACGCCACTTCTTCAGGATGCAAGAAAACCTGAGGATTACCAATATTTAGTAGGGGATGTTGATGTCATCTACCAAGACGTCGCACAACCCAACCAGTCTGAGATACTGCTCAAGAACGCGAGCATATTCCTTAAGCCTGGTGACTTTGCGGTATTATGTATCAAGGCGCGCAGCATAGACACGATAAAAGACCCTGTCCAGGTGTTTAAGGAAGAGAAAGCCATACTTCAGAAGAACTTTGAGCTAATAGAGGAGATAAACCTCTCGCCTTATGACAAAGACCACCGCTTGATGGTGCTCAGGTTCAAGAGAGTCTGATGGTGCTCAGGTTGAAACCCTGAACTTTATCTTTTTCTGGGTTGCGACGATGCATATTATGCCTGAGACCATAATGCCCGCAGAGACTAAAAGCGGGTCTATGGGCAAATTGGGGATAAGCCTTTGAGACGCAACATAAAACAGGCTCGCCAGCGCTACAAAAAGGGCGAGGAGGGCAAGACCCATAGACAAATGTCTTCCACCAGCTGCGATACCCCACATCTGAGAGATGAACTCGCTGTTGTAACGTGCAAGAATATCTTTTTGGTCATCAGCTATCTTTGACAGCGTCCTGATTTTCCCGTAAAAGTAAGTGAGCTGCGATGAGTCCTTGATTCCCTTTATGGGGAGATTATAAGAAATCAGATCCCCTAATTGAACTTGGGTATCATATAACACCCTGCCAATCCCTTCGACTTCTTTGGTTACTTGGAATACGCGCCGTGTCTCATTCATCCCGGTATGTATCTGTGACTCCAAGTTTCTGAGGGATTCCTGGACCACTTTCAACTGCTCGGCATCAAAGCGTACAACGGCCTCGAACAGGCCAGATAGAATACCTTCCGCAGAGAATCCCCCGCTCATAATCATCTGGCCCAAAGAAGCGGTCACCTCATCACAAAGCGGATCGGATCCAGCGTGCACAGTTATAAAGAGCTTATCGGTAAGCATGACCTGCAGCTCCCTTCGGGTTTTCTGATAATAATAATTGATTAATATCAAATCATAGTTTTCATATTGGGTAATAGTCGGATTCCCAGATTCATCGATTGATGATATGCCAAAAAGGTTCTTCATAACCAACTGGGTAGCTGGATCGATACCATCTACGTCTATCCAGCAAAAGTCCTTGGTCAAACCAGGAAGCTGAGAAGCCTCTATGTTAGATATTATTTTCAGCTCGCCATCGACTCTTCCTACGAAGTTCATATTGGGTTAGTATTACTCGACACACGAATGGCGCTTCATCATGTGCTGTTCGCTCTTTCCGAGCCGCTGCATAAGCTCTGCTATTACACCGTCAAAGAATATCATTGCAGTGTCCTCAAACAGGGTGCCCATCGGTGCAAGCGTCACGCTCTGGCCTTGGATCTGGCGCTTCTCATAATCCTCCTTTGAGATATCGAGCTTTGTCTTGCCCTTTAAGACCAATACAAAGTCGGATATCTTCCCAAGTGTCGAACCCGGATAAGATGTAATCGATATTATCTTGACACCTGCTTTTTTGGCCGATTTTGCATAGTCTATCACCGAAGAGGTCTCCCCGCTTCCAGATATGCAGATGAACAGGTCATTCTCTTGGGTCGACGGGGTTATGGTCTCGCCTATTACATAGGTCTGAAACTCAAGGTGTACAAGCCGCATGGCAAATGCACGCGCTGCGAGGCCGCTCCTCCCTGCGCCATAGATGAATATTCTATTAGCACAGGATATAGCCTTCAGCAGCTCTTCTATAGAGCTATCATCCACCGCGTCTATTGCATTTATCGCAAAATTCGCAATGCCTCGGACAGTATGCTTAAGGACCAGCTCGGCCATAGTAGTTCATTAATAGGGTCTTTAACCAAAGAGAGAATAAAAACCATGCGCACGTTCCGTGCGCAAGCTTTTATTGTTCTCGATAAGCGTAGTAGTTATCAAACAATAAAAACTACGCGCTTTTATTCATGCTGGGTCAAAAATAAGCCGCTCTCAGTAGACCGAAGACTGCAGACAGTAGACCTTTTTGGGCTGGTAGATCAGTTCGGTAGATCGTCCGCTTTGCAAGCGGAAGGCCTCGGGTTCAAATCCCGACCAGTCCACTTACTTTTTCTCGGCTTAATATCGTGGCCTGGTCTTATGGCAAGGTGCTTGTACTTAACACTGTATCACCTCGCCATCCCGACCAGTCCATTCACTCTTTCTGAGCGTAGCTCATGGACTGGTCTTATGTCAGGAAGGTTAAGCTTGGCAAATTATCTTCCCGACACACGATGTTCGTCTTGGACGAACATGTGCACAGGTTCACTCTGTGAACCTCGTGTCCCGACCAGTCCATTATAACCTTTTATTCCCCGTGTCTTTAATTTTCCGGTGGTAACATGAAGAGGATCATCTTGTTCCTGGCAATACTTGCTCTGCTAACTAGTGCAGCCGCGCAGTTTGGCGACGACCAGTTGGCGCAGACTTATTCCCCAGTGATGAAGTTCAACGCAAATGAGAACTTCTTCCCCGCACCGGCTGATTACCACGTAGGCCTGTCTGGGCTAATGGGAACTTCAGGGCTACTTGAAGCAAGCCCGACGATGAGCTCAATAGCTTCGTACACCGGCGAAGACTACTTCCTTGACAATAAGCTGGGATGGTTTGAGCAGATAGTCATTGACTATAGGAGCAAGATGTCGGCGATGACTCCGACTGTTTATTATCATGTTGCGAGGGACGCCGGCTACACTGCCATACAATACTGGTTCTTCTACGCGTTCAATGACGGCCCGCTGAACCAACACGAAGGCGACTGGGAGCAGATAATCGTTGTGCTTTACGGCGACCAGCCGGTATACGCCACGTATTCACAGCACCAGGGCGGCGAGAAAGCCCAGTGGAACGATGTTGAAAAGGCTGCAGGGACGCACCCCATAATCTATGTCGGGCGCGGCTCGCACGCCAACTACTTCCGGTCATATGAGGGCAAATTCGGCCTGCAAAACGATGATGTCGGCGGGGATGGGACCACTATTATGCCTGAACAGATAAACCTGGTGTCCTTAGACGAAAATCCAAGTTGGCTCTCCTACGGCGGCCGATGGGGCGAACAGACAAACGGCCAGGATTTCACAGGCTCGAACGGTCCTGTCGGCCCAAGAGCCGGGGAGCACCGAAGTTCCTGGGACACGCCAGTCTCATGGGCAAACGCCCAGGAAGAGGCAAACGGCGGCAAGTTCATGCTCAGCTGGCTGATATCCAACTTTGTCCTGATCTTTGTCATCTATTTTATAATACGCTGCATCCTCAAAATAATCGGCATCATCAAGACTGCTAAAAAGCATGAGTTCCAGTTAAAGGCACTGGTGAACTCGGGCTTTGTCATATGGCTGCTGTTGGGAATCATAGGCACCTGCATTGTCTTTATAGGGATAATGATGCCCTGGTATGGTGTCAGGGGTATTGTAGCTGGTGATGTTATCCAGACGCAAGGTGAAGTTTCCCTGATGAAGATCGAGGGTATGAACGGCATGCAGGTCAACACACTGCAGAAGGGTGCCGGGATGACGACCGTATTCAATGCGACTATACCCTTTGGCTTGTTGGTCTTAGCAGGGGTGATATTCACTGTATTGGATCTAATAGGGGCAAAGAGCGGCAAGAAAGTCGGGCTAAATTATTTCCTAGGGGGGCTTATGCCTGTGGTTGCATTCATCATAATAATCATAGTCGTGGCCTCGCTTGGGGGCATACTCAATGGGGTGAGGCCTATGCTGGGCAAAGAGGGGATACCTCCTGAGACAGTTACATTAGTAGAGAGCGTGGCAGCCTCTCCGATATCCGGCGGCTACCAAGGGAGCATCGGCGGCTACAGCCTAAACTTGAATTGGGGGATAGGCATAGGAGCCTACCTGATGCTGATTGGGGGTATTATGAAGATAGTTGCTGGCGCCGGGATGATCGCAAGCGCGCCAAAAAACCCTAAATCATATATGTCTACCCCGCCTCAACAAAGAGTTGCTATCCAGTACGCGCAGCAGATGCCCTACTACCACCAGACTGAGAGCGGCCATACTATGGTGCGGTGCGGCAAATGCGGCAGCTTTACGCAGAACGGCGATAAGTTCTGCCAAGTCTGCGGCACTAGGGTAGTACAGTAAAGCCCACGCCATGACTTTCTATTAGCATTAAAACCCTATCCCTGGCTTTCTATTAGCATTAAACTCCTATCTTTCTATAGATTAAACTCCTATAAATAAACGATTATCCCCGATTTTCTATTAGATTAAAAACTTATTTTTATCCTACCTAGCGCAAACTCCGTTCTTGCTGAACATTGGGGCAGGCATATAATATGAATACGTTAGAGGGCTTCAGGCCCGAACTTGGGGACATCATAAGGAAGAGCTTCGCCGAGCTCACGCAGATACAGAAGCAGGCGATGCCCTCAATCCTTGAGGGAAAGAACACGCTCGTCATAGCCCCGACCGGAAGCGGAAAGACGGAATCTGCTTTCCTACCAGTGATGAACGGCCTTCTAAGCCTGAAGCCAGACTCAACCAAAGAAACAAATGGACTGAAGGGAACTAAAGAAACTGAGGAAACCGGCGGGACCAAATCTTCAGGGATACAAGCACTTTACATAGCCCCACTTCGTTCCTTAAACCGCGACATGCTGCGGAGGATGGAGGAATGGTGCGAACAGCTGGGCCTGCGCATCGAGGTGCGCCATGGGGATACGACTCAATCACAGCGGAGCAAACAGCGCTTGAAGCCACCGCAGATGTTGATAACTACTCCTGAGACTCTGCAGGCACTTCTCCCAGCGAAGATAATGCGAAAACACCTCGCGTCTGTCAGGTACGTCATAATAGATGAGATACACGAGCTTGTATCCGACAAAAGGGGCATACAGCTGGCAGTCGCACTCGAACGGCTGCGCAAGGTCTGCGGC
>Ga0247841_10009892_pt1 | contig 13170 bp, 9 predicted proteins | sample LaCruzMarch2015__2_FD_192410 | JGI IMG/M metagenome (GOLD analysis project Ga0247841, IMG submission 192410) | Freshwater microbial communities from meromictic Lake La Cruz, Castile-La Mancha, Spain - LaCruzMarch2015_18m | ecosystem: Environmental > Aquatic > Freshwater > Lake | place: Spain... | reverse complement strand
CCATCGCCATAAATGGTAATATCTTCGTTCTTCAATGCCTGAACGATAAAATTTGAAACCACGCGACCATCGCTGGGATGCATGCGGGGCCCATAGGTGTTGAAAATCCTCATAATTTTGATGCGGACTTTATTTTGCTGATGATAATTGATAAATAAAGTTTCAGCAATCCGCTTTCCTTCATCATAGCATGACCTGATTCCGATCGGGTTAACATGGCCCCAGTAGGATTCGACCTGCGGGTGAACCTCCGGATCTCCGTAAACTTCGCTGGTCGATGCCTGTAGAATGCAAGCTTTTGTGCGCTTCGCCAAGCCTAACATATTGATCGCACCCAGCACCGATGTTTTAACTGTTTTGATCGCATTATATTGATAATGAATAGGAGAGGCAGGGCAAGCCAGATTGTATATCTGGTCAACTTCGATAAAGAATGGCATAGTCACATCGTGACGGATCAATTCGAAGTAAGGGTTTCCAAGCAGATGCACGACATTTTGCTTCTGACCTGTAAAATAATTGTCGAGGCAAACTACTTCATTCCCTTCGTTCAGTAACCGCTCACACAGATGTGAACCAAGGAATCCCGCACCTCCCGTGACTAAAATTTTTTTCCTTATCATGGTTTTGTGATTTGATGAGCGTGATTTAATGGGGTGTCTGAAAAACTCCAATTTCACCGATAGTACACAAAGACTCTAATAATAATTGGTTTTCAATTCTTTGCGATTAAGCGACTTAGCAGTGAAGAAATCAATCAGGTCATCCGAGACAGCATCTTCAATAACAGACAAATATATTAATCAGAAGTATTGACGCCAATGCAATAGTAGGAGAACCCTTTGCGCTTCATTTCAGCAATTTCGTATATGTTTCGTCCATCAAAAACAACAGGATCTTTCAGGAGTTTACGGATGATGTTAAAATTCGGGAATTTGAACTCAGGCCATTCGGTGACGAGCATAAGGCAGTCGGCATCAATAAGGGTGTCGTATTGATCGGGGGCATAATAAATGGTATTTCCCAGAATGCGTTCGGCTTCATGCATAGCAACCGGGTCATAGGCCTTCACTTTAACGCCGGCATCAAGCAGTCTTTTAATAATGACCAGCGACGGAGCTTCCCGCATGTCATCAGTCTGGGGTTTGAAAGATAATCCCCAGATTGCGACGGTTTTCCCTTCCAGCTTTCCACCATAATGTTTCATCATCTTATTGAACAGAACAGATTTCTGATCATCGTTTACCGCTTCAACCGCTTTTAGTACACGGAGGCTGTAATTGAAATCATCGGCCGTGTGTATCAGCGCCTTTACATCCTTCGGGAAACATGATCCCCCGTAACCTACTCCCGGGTATATGAATTTATTGCCAATTCTGGTATCAGAGCCGATCCCTTTTCGAACCATATTGATATCAGCGCCAACAATTTCGCAGAGATTAGCCACATCGTTCATGAAGCTGATCTTTGTGGCAAGCATGGAATTGGCGGCATATTTTGTCATTTCGGCCGAAGTGATATCCATGAAGATCACCGGGTGACCATTCAGGGTAAAGGGTTTGTACAGTGCTTTCATCAGTTCTTCGGCACGGAGCGAATTGCATCCGACAACGATCCGGTCAGGTTTGAGGAAGTCATCAATGGCCGCCCCCTCTTTTAAAAATTCGGGGTTTGACGCAACATCGAACTCGATACTGACACCTCGTTTATCCAGTTCTTCCTGCACAGCCTTTCGAACCTTTGAGGCGGTACCCACCGGAACGGTGCTTTTAGTTACGATCAGCAGGTAATCTTTCATATGCTTTCCACAATCGCGTGCCACGCTGAGAACATACTGGAGGTCGGCGCTTCCGTCTTCATCAGGCGGAGTGCCGACAGCGCTGAAAATCACTTCACAATTATCGAGCGCTTCAGCGATGTTGGTGGTAAATTGCAGACGGTCTTTTTTCATATTCCGGTGAACCATCTCTTCCAGTCCTGGTTCATAAATGGGAATAATGCCGTTCTTTAAGTTTTCAATCTTTTTCTGGTCAATGTCAACACAGGTGACATCGATCCCTACTTCAGCGAAACAAGTGCCGGTAACTAACCCGACGTACCCGGATCCTACAATTGCGACTTTCATTTTGTGGAAGTTTTAGTTTTAATATTTTTAACAAATATAAATATAAATTGTTCCGTTTATTTCAATATTTTTCTAAACAACCCCAATAAACCTAACAACAAGGTTGAAAAACAGTACAGGTTGTATTGCCCGTATCAAATTTCCCGGTGGTTATTGGTTGCCGAAGTTAATCTTTTCTGCAATTCAGTGAATGAATCCTCAAAAAAAAACTCACACAGTGAATGTATCAGATATTAAGCCTGGTTTGGATTACCTGGATGTCTTGCTGTAACTTTTTCACTGTTTCCACAAGGTGATAATTTTCTGTAGTCGTGTTCTCCGGAATTTTCGGACTTATAAAATGCACAAACTGCCATATTTCCCTGATTTCCCGGGTGTTGATTTCGTACGGAGGGTAAAGCGGGTTCAGCGAATGTAACACCAGTTTCCCTTCGGTTTTGATCCGGTTTTCGAGCACCTTAAAAACAACACCTTCGTCCATGGTAAGAACAATGTAGGCATCCTTGTCGCGTATCGTTGTCCAGTCCTGGATGAATACCCCGGTAACCCATGCCCCTGACGGAATCGGGAGCATGGAATCGCCATTGATCTGAAACGTCCTGTATTTTTTTTGCCGTGAAAGAAAGGGCAGCCGGAATGTAGGTAAAATGCTGATATATTCAGGGTCGGCAAAACCACTGGTATATCCTGCTTTCGCTTTTTCGGAAACAAGTTCTATGTTGTCTTCATTATCGGCATTGACGGTGGTGGCCAGCACCCTGAGATTACTGCCCTTCAGATACACATCGAAACCCCGTTCTATCTGCCGCAACTGGCTCTCAGAGAGCTTTGCCAGATCAACCTTTATCAGGGTATCGATGGCAATGTTGAAGTAATTGGAAAATTGGATCAGGGCCTCCAACCCGGGATGAGCTACATTGTTTTCATACCCGCTCAGAGTCGATCGTTTCATATTGATGGCGACTGCCACATCGTCCTGCGTACGCCCCCGGCGCCTCCGCATGAATTTTATATTGCTGCTGAAAAACATGGTAAAAAGTTTTGGTGTTGCAAATATAATGATTATATTGTAATCGGAAAAATGATCAAAATATAATCATTGTTTTTTTGTTGATAAAAAGATCTGTTCCGGCTATTACCTTTACCGGTGAAGTCTGATAAAGCAGAAAAAACAATGGAAACGAAGGTTAAGATAAATGATGAGATCATTTCGCAGATTTATTATATCCGGGGGCGAAAGGTTATGATTGACAGCGATTTGGCCAGAATTTACAGAGTTGAAACCCGAAAATTAAATCAGGCTGTTAAGCGGAACATTGATCGTTTTCCTGCTGATTTTATGTTCCAAATTACCTATGAAGAATTTGTAAACTTGATATCACAAATTGTGATATCAAGTTCTAAAACTCCCGTTAATACTGATGATTCTGAATTAATGCCGCAACTTTCGGCATCAGATTGGGGAGGACGCAGAAAGCTCCCGTTTGTATTTACAGAGCATGGGGCGCTGATGTTGGCGAGTGTTTTAAGTAGCAAGACTGCAATCCATGCGAGCATTTTTGTGGTTCGTGCATTTGTAAAACTGCGGGAAGTCCTTGCCATGCATCACGAATTGTCGGAAAGGATTAATGATCTCGAGAAAAGAACAATTGAAAAACTGGACGAACATTCGGAGCAATTGATGCTTGTTTTTCAGGCATTGAGAGAATTGGTCAGGCAGAAAGATGAACCCCGGACTCCGGTTGGCTATAAAATTGAAAAAAAAGCAGACAATTAGTGATATGCTGACTCTTTCCCGCAACATCGTCCACCTCGACCTCGACACGTTTTTCGTATCGGTAGAGCGCCTTCTCCGTCCCGATCTGGTAGGTAGGCCGGTGATCATCGGCGGCACCTCCGACCGCGGGGTGGTGGCCAGCTGCAGCTATGAGGCGCGGAAATTCGGCGTTCATTCGGCCATGCCGATGAAGATGGCGCGTGCGCTGTGCGGCGATGCCATCCTTGTGCGGGGCGACATGGAGCTCTATTCGAAATATTCGCATACCGTTACGGAGATCATCGCCGAAAAGGCGCCGGTGTATGAGAAGGCCTCCATTGATGAGCACTACCTTGATGTGACCGGGATGGACCGCTTCTTCGGATTGCAGAAATGGTCACATGAGTTGCGGGAGTCCATTATCAAAAACACCGGACTGCCAATTTCCTATGGCCTGTCGGTGAACAAAACCGTGTCAAAGATCGCCACGGGAGAGGCCAAACCCAATGGGGAACGCTATGTGGAACAGGATGAAGTTCAGCCCTTCCTGGCGCCCCTGTCGATCCGCAAGATCCCGATGATCGGGGAGAAGACCTACCGGCTGCTCCGGTCAATGGGGGTGGTGACGATCGATACCCTGAGCCACATCCCCGTTGACATGATGGAACGGGTGATGGGCAAGAACGGAATTGTGATCTGGGAGAAGGCCAATGGCATCGACCGTACACCGGTTTATCCTTACCACGAGGCCAAATCGGTAAGCACCGAAACTACTTTTGATCAGGACAGCATCGACATCATCCGGATGAAGGAGCTCCTGGTAAAGATGGTGGAGAAGATATCCTTTGAGCTGCGCGACAAGCAGAAACTAACAGCCTGTGTCACTGTGAAGATCCGCTATTCGAACTTCGACACCCACACGCTGCAGAAGCAGATCCCTTATACTGCCTTCGACCACCAGCTTATACCGGTAGTGAAAGAACTTTTCGACCGACTCTACCAGCGACGCATGCTGATCCGCCTCATTGGCGTGCGCTTCAGCAGCCTCATCTCGGGAAATCCGCAACTTAACATGTTCGATGATAATGTGGAAATGGTGAACCTTTACCAGGCGCTCGACCGGATCAGGCGGAAGTACGGGCAGAAGATTGTGAGGAGGGGAGTGACGTATGCGAAATAGCGAGGTAGCGAGGTAGCGAGGTAGCGAGGTAGCGAAATAGCGAGGTAGCGAGGTAAATATTTTTTCCAACTTAGTTATAGCAATTAACCCAAAAAGGAAGAAGCTAATGGTACCAATTGGATCAGAACCTTGTTCGGCTGCAGGTAGTGGTCTGGATGGTCATAAACCCTTGTTATAGTCATTTGGTCGCCAATCATCCCTTTCATTTTATATTTTCCAATTCCTGAATATAATTATGTTATAAATGTACATTATCAGGAGACAAACTCCAAATTATTCAATTATTATTTGGAGTTATATTCCTAATAATAAAGTTAGGATGGATCCGGTTTTTCTCTTTTTAAAATTGAATTTTTATCGGATTGTAAAATAAAAAATCGACTATTTTTGAATATCCAATCCTGAATTCATGCAAGGTGACGGCGTCCAAAAAGGCTGCTGCCAGGATGAAAATAATACAGAGATTATATGCTATACAAAACCATTGAATTTTCAGCCCGGAAAAAACTCGTGATCGGAATGCTTCGGCAGGCACCTGGTGATTTTCTAAAGCAATCCGAGGTGGCAATCAACCCGCGCAAACTGATCTGTATGAACATCATCATAGAGAAAATATTTGAAGCCCCGGGAAAAACCCACCATAATTCAGTCAGAAGTTACATTGAGAAATTGCTGAATGCATGGTACACCAGCACCAGGGCAGAACAGAAAATAGCTATCCTGCTTTTGGCAATGTTGCCGGGAATGATATTGCTGGCCCCACACGTCGTAAAGGGACAAGGGAATGCACGGGAACTGACCATGGAACGTGCGGTTGAAATTGCACTTAAAAATAATCCCCAGGTTAAAAATTTCGAATTGGAAGCGCTGGCATCGAAGAAGTTGATTAAATCAGCGGTCGACATCGCATCGCCCAGCCTGCTGGTTGAGGAAGGCAAAATTAACTCAGAGTTTCATGATTATAAAGTGATCATATCCTAGAAGATTGAATTTCCTGTCGTGTATTTCAAAGAAGCATTGGTTTAAAAAAGGGGTACGCAACTTATAGAGATTGGCGCCGACCCGAAACTGAGCGATTTCATTTCGGATGTAAAACAAAAATATATGAACTGGTGGACCGCTGCAGCCAGGATGTGGATTCTTGAACAGCAGGACAGTATTTACAGCAATTTTCTTACAGCAACACAAAAGCAATTTGAATCGGGAAGCATCAACAGGCTCACCTGATTGCTGACTGAATCAAAAGCCTTCCGGGTTCAGAATCAACTAAAAGAGTCGGGGATTGATAACCGGATTTCTGAAGATGATCTCCGATTGATAATATGCATCAGCGATACAATGTTGGCGACGCCAGGGCTCCCGGTTAAACTTGATCCGCCTGTTAGTAAAGCCATCAACCTTGAATTAAATCCCAATATCAGGTACCTGGCTGAAAATATCGACCTTCAGAGGGCAAATGTTAAAAAAGAAATATGGAGCGCTGCACTCTCTTTGTCATTTCATTGCAGGTTTGCTCAGCAGTTCCTGCAGCTGTAAAGGTAAGGCCTCAGTACTTCCATTGCCTGCTCTGCTGAACGGGTTCTGGTGCAGGAGGGAGCAATTGTATCTAAGGGAACCAGTTTCATCAGGCCGGAAGGGTTGAAGCAGAAGGAATAGTTTTTCAATGATATGTGAAAAGCAGAACCGGAGGTACCAACAGCAGGCAGCCAAGTATCAGGAAAATAACAGATAAGGGAAGCATGAATTTAATCCATTTGTCATAGGGAATATTCGCGATGGCCAGCACCCCCATCGTAACGCCGCTGGTCGGAAAAATATTTGTGAAAAGCCCATCCCCGAGCTGGAAAGCCAATACTGCTGTTTGGCGGGTAATCCCGATCAGATCGGCCAGGGGCGCCATCAGTGGCATAGTCAGGGCAGCCTGCCCTGAACCGGAAGGAACAAAGAAATTCATAAACCCCTGGAACACAAACATCATTTGCACTGACACTACTTTGGGAAATATATCCATGGTTCCGGCAATCCCCGCAAGAATGGTATCAATTATCTTTCCATCGGTGGCAATGATCAGCATCCCACGTGTTAACCCTATAACGAAAGCCGCAGTCATCATGTCGCGGGCGCCCTCGAGAAATGCACCAACGGCCTTATTGGCGTTTAGCTGGTAAACCAGCGCCGTAATGAGTCCCATTGCCACAAACAATCCTGCTATCTCATTAATGTACCAATTCCAGAGATTAACCCCGACAATGAGCATGACGATGGAGGAGAAAAAGATGATGAGAACCAGTTTTCTTTTTAATGTTAAAACAAGATCTTCAGCAGAATGATAGGAGGTAAGATCCCTTTTCCGGTCCAGCTCATACACCAGGCTGCGTTCGGGGTTCTTTTCAACCCGTCGGGCATAGATCATGATAAAAATAATGGCGGCAGTTGTAAGCACAAGCCATACGACAATTCTGTATTCCCAGCCACTGAAAATCGGAATTTCGGAGATACCCTGGGCAATACCGATGGTGAACGGGTTGCTGAATGCTCCTGCAAAACCTGATGCAGCTCCGATAAACGGAATGGCGACCCCTGTGAGCGAATCATATCCCATGGCGATCGCCAGCGGTATGGTGATCATGATAAAGACCATAACCTCTTCAGCCATTCCAAATGAGGCGCCGGCCAGCGAAAAAAGGAACATGATGATGGGAATGATGAATCTCTTGATGGCCGGATTCTTGCGGGTTGATTCCACAACACCCGCAAGCCCTGCGTTAATTGCCCCGGTCTTGCTTACGATCCCGAAGGCTCCGCCAATCAGCAATACAAGGGCAATGATCTGCGATGCCGACATCATGCCTTTGATAGGCGCTGTAAAGAACTCCATAAATCCCTGCGGCTTGGGATCAACCCGATGGTAGGTCCCCGGAACCACAACCTGGCGTCCGTTATACTCCTGCCGGTTAAACTCCCCAGCCGGGATGATCCATGTAAGAATTATAAAGAGGATGAGGATGAGGGATACAATGATCAGGGTGTGCGGCATCTTTTTCTTTTCCATTGTCGGGATTGATTAATAAATAAATTGTGGAGGTGCAAATTTATTTTTTTTTTTAATGTCAGGGATTACATTTGATGTTCAATATCAATTATGAAATTTTACAAATATTTTGCTTTCAAAATATGCTGTTGCCATTTTTATTTTAATTAACTATCTTTGCCTTATCAGAACCCAATTCAAAAAACTAACACCTAAAACCTAATTCCTATGAAAAAAATTTTACCAGTTTTTGCATTTTTAATCCTGTTGCTAGCGGATAGTTTTTCGCAGGTTACATTTAATACGGGCGCCATGGAAGTCTATGTCGGCGAATATGGCAAACTTCGGCTTTACACCCTGGCTGGAACCGAAAATCTGCATCTGGCTTACATTTTAGTCGGGACTTCACCGACATCGGTATTTGATCACGAAAACGATGCAGAGGTTGTTGACCCCACTGTGTTGGTTAGTAATCCTGCTTCAAGTGATTTCGAAATTTATGGCGCTTACGACAACTCGTATTCAGGAGACCCCCCCGCCGTATTGTTAAAAGAGTACGTTTACGGATGGAACAACGGCCAGTACACCATTGTCAAATATAATATTAAAAATATTGCAGCAACCTCAATCACTGCCTTGTTGGGTTTAGAAATTTTTCCAAAAGTAAACGGTGAATATGGATTCGATACAGTTACGTATAATAATGCTGCTGGTGTAATACGCTTTCACAGGGGAAACGTGACAAATATGGGTGTAAAACTCCTCTCGGCACCATTGACATCCCTGTATTCTTTTGAATGGTATGATGGTTATCAGGTGGATTCTGATTTTTGGACATGGATGAATCATGGATCTGTACAACCACAATATGCTTCACCTACTGTGGAGGGACCAATTTCTATTACCTCCCAGAATTCAGTGGTCATTCCTGCCGGACAATCGCGTGATGTATATTACGCATACGCTCTTGGGTCAAATGAGCAAACCATGCTGGCTAATATTGCAGCTGCTGAACAAAGGTATTACGTCATCACCTCTGTTGAAGATAACAAACCTTCTGCAAATGAGTTTAACCTTGGTCAAAACATTCCAAATCCTTTTAGAAATGCAACTACCATCAGTTATCAGATTCCCGATGATGGATTTGTCAGTTTAAAGGTTTACAATGTGATTGGGAGTGAAGTGGCTGCACTGGTTGATTCAAAGCAAACACGAGGTTCACACACTGTTGATTTCAGCTCAAATGATTTAACCAGCGGCGTATACTACTACACGCTCAGGTATAATAACCAGGTCAAAACCAATAAAATGTTCCTGATAAAATAAAAGGAACGTAAACTCTTTTTTATTAGTGAGGCCATCCTTATGGATCGGCCTCATTTAATTTCTATACCGCAATAGGATCCACATGGAATTCATGTTTTGAGCGTGTTTTATTTTATATCATCAGTTAAATAAATCGGGCTATGAAAAAGTTATTTCTTTATTTTCTGTTGCTCATGGTCTGCGCATCAGGGTTTGGTCAGATCGATAAAGACCATGTTAGCAGACACATTAAAAATCTGACACAGGTACTGTATTTTACTTCCCGTGGTGTACCTGGGAATGTTCATATGGTTATTCTGGATGATGCCACACCACTGATCCTGGATTTCACTCCGGCTGATATGACCAGACCATATGGAATTGCGGCAGATACCACGCACGGGAAAGTGTACATAACTGATTATACCAATCAGGCAATTTACCGGTATAATGCAGATGGAACCAATGGCTATAAAATCCTGGATGCAGCTGTTCCCGGGCAGGAAATCGTGGGAGATGCCCAGGCAATCTTCGTACTCGGGGATAAAATCTACTGGGGCCGCACCGGTGGAATTTACAGAGCCGGCCTTGATGGCTCCAATCCCGAGCTGTTCATTGCAATGAATGGAGGGACTGAACCTGGTTTCCCGATTGACATGCAATATGATCCTGAATCCAACAAGATTTATCTGGTTAATGATAAATTAGATTTCAGTGGTGGTTTCTGGACTGTGAATTTTGATGGAACAGATTTTACTACAATAAACTTCGATGTTCCCGGCACTTCCGATGTGGACGGGACAGCATTGGAGATGGATTTCAGAACCGGAAAAGCCTACCTCGCTCTTTATGGTTCAGATGGAACAGTTGCACCCGAAAGTGGAGTTTATATGTGCAATTTAGACGGTACCGGCTTTACCAAAATCGGTGAAACTGGCCCTAAAGTCACCTGGGGTATTACCCTGGACCAGACACGTAACAAACTCTTCTGGGGCGTGAAAAATTCAAACATGAATCCTGATGGAAAAATTATCAGGGCCAACCTGGATGGAACTGCACAGGAAGACTGGATTACCGGCGTAAGTCCGCATGCCATAACAGTGGCCTGGATTAATTTGTGGCCCATTGGCACCGCTGAGAATAGAAGGTCAGAAATAAAGGTATATCCCATTCCGGCAAGCAATAACCTGAACGTTACAGGCGATTTCGCCAATGCCACCATGTTTCTGAACTCAACAGATGGCCGTTTGGTTTTCGCATCTAAAGGTATAACCGGGGAAACAAACATTGATCTCACCGCATTTAGAAGCGGTTTTTACATTCTCCGCATTGAAACTGCTGAAGGGGTTATTTCCCGGAAAGTTTCAATTATCAAATAGTTAATCATCAAATGGTTATAAAAAAGGCTGCCCGGATGAGCAGCCTTTTTCATGGATTTGTTACCGAAAATTATAATTTGATCCAGGTAACTGTCATGGCATGCGGACTTACGCCGATAATCCAGTCTTCCTGTGCAGTTCCATCCAGATTGGACCTGATGATTTTTCCATCAGGATTCATGTTTGAATTTTTCACGCCCCAGAAAAGTTTATTTCTTTTTTCGTCTATGGCGATGCCCCAGGTCGCTTTGGATCCGGTTTCCCCTATTTTGGTCAGTGAGGTTCCATCTAAATTGCACATATAAACTCCACCATCGGGTGAAACAGTCCCATCTCCGGGATAAATGACAAGATAGGCCTTTCCGGTTCTGAGATCAAGTTCCATCGCTGTTCCATCAATATCGGATGTGCCCGGAGCATCAAAGGGTATTTCGGTGAATCCTGTTCCATCAAAGTTCACCGACCAAAAACCACCCAGGTAATCAGTTTTATCATTGACAAAATAAATCTTATTGGATGAAGGATCGTATTGCATGTCGATAGGGAAATCAGGCTCAGCCCCTCCATTCATGGCAATGAATTGTTCGGGATTAGTGCCATCCAGATTAGCCCTGTAAATCCCCCCCGGGCGCCCCCAGTAAACTTTATCGCCGAGCACAAAAATGGCTTCGGCATCTCCAACAATCTCCTGACCGGGAACAGCTGCATCCAGGATTTTCTGTCCGTTTTTTCCATCTGCATCAAATTTGTAAATGGCCTGGTTTGTATAATCGGTAATATACACTTTTTTGTGAGCAGTATCAACGGCAATTCCATAAGGTCGCGACATGTCGGCAGGTTCAAAATCCTGGATTACCGGCAGAGCGGGATCATCTTCCAGAATAACCATGTGACCATTGCCGGGGGCTCCCCTGGTGGTGAAGTAAAATACCTGAGTAAGGCCGGCAAGCGGATCTTTGACATTCACGATCAGGGTTTTCACGGCCTGATTATAATACACAGTATTTACCGGGGTGCAGGTAAGTGTAACCCGGTATAAACCAGGCGTTTCATAGGTGACCTTCGGACTTACCTGGGTTGAGGTCTGACCATTTCCAAAATCCCAAAAATAGGCTGTGGCATTTAAGGATGAATTGGTAAATTCGGCCTCTAACGGTGCATATCCCTGGTTAGTGACGACAAAGCTGAAATTGGCCACGGTACTGGCAGAAGGGGTTCCCATGTCCTTCTCCTTGCATCCTGTTCCCATCGCCAGGATGAACAGGACTGAGATAAGATATAACAGATTTTTTTTCATAGTTTTCTACATTAATGGTTTGAAAAATGATCAATAACCAGGATTTTGGGTCATCAGGGTGTTTGTCTGCAATTCGCTGAGCGGGATCGGAAAGAGGGTGTATTTCACATCGATTCCGAGCACTGTGGTGGCACGTTTTGTTCTGACCAGGTCGGACCACCTTTGGCTTTCAAAAGCAAACTCGTGCCGGCGCTCGTTTTCAATTGCCAGCTTCAGCTCAGGGTAGGTTGTGGCTGTTGTTGGGTCAAGGCCTGACCTGAGCCGCAGGGTATTGATATCGCCGCGGATCTCTTCGATATTTCCGTTTGAGTAAGCCTGGGCTTCAGCGCGGATCATATACATTTCGGCAAGTCGAAGCACATAAACCCTGTCGGTTCCGGAAGTATAATCTTTGTACTTGATGCCATAAGGCAGATTTTTTTCATCAAATGTAATCGAAGCATCAAATCTGACAGTATCAGTAGTCTGAAAGCTCAGAACAAATGCAGAAGGAGGTGATACTTCATAACGACCGGTTAAACTGACAGGAAAGAAATACTGGGCCAGGCGGTTGTAATTCTGGGCATCAAATACTACTTCGAATATAGATTCAGTGGTATTTCCGTTGAAAAGGTCAATATATACCGGGGCGAGTGTGAATCCTCCTTCGTTGATTACTAGATCGGCTTTGACTTTTGCTTTGGCCGCAATAGCCACATCGCCGGTGTAATGGAATTGTGACAGATAGACCCTTGCCAGTAAGGCAGTCGCACTGAAGGAACTGGCCCAGCCCAAAGGCCTGGAGGCGGGCAGCAACTGCTCGGCCTGCAACAAATCAGAAATAATCTGTTGATAAACGTCACCCACTGAGCTACGGGCCTGATTGATCGTGCTGAGATCGAGTGTTGGCTGTGTTTTAACAGGGATTCCGCCGAAAAAACTCAGAAGGTTGAAATGGGACAAGGCCCTCAGAAAAAGTCCGTCGCCTGTATACAGGTTGCGCTCGTCATCACTCATTGAAATGTCGCCGATGCGCACCAGTACATTGTTCACCCGGTTGATACAGTCGTAATTGGATGCCCAGATTCCGTCAATAATGCCGTTATCTGAAGAAATCT
>Ga0247841_10009891_pt1 | contig 13171 bp, 10 predicted proteins | sample LaCruzMarch2015__2_FD_192410 | JGI IMG/M metagenome (GOLD analysis project Ga0247841, IMG submission 192410) | Freshwater microbial communities from meromictic Lake La Cruz, Castile-La Mancha, Spain - LaCruzMarch2015_18m | ecosystem: Environmental > Aquatic > Freshwater > Lake | place: Spain... | reverse complement strand
TATTTTTCATTCTAACGCTAATTTGCTTTACGTAAATAATCCCGATAACTTCCTTTTTCCTGCGAAACCCTGCGGAAAATACCCATTATCTTTTCAATGTCATGGCCAAATTTCCTATACAAAAAGAAAAGAAAATGCTCCTCTTCATAGGTAGGAAACCCCTCATATCCCCCCATTGCCCCCACAACTCGATCATAAGAATCAAGGATTTGCTTTTTCTTATCCTCCCAACTCAATCCGTCTATTTCATCAAATCCGAATTGGGTAAAATTCTTACTATATTTTCTCTCTTTGAAAGGAACAACTTCATTAATATTAACGATATTGGTAATTCCATACTGTTTAGGCTCATAATATAAATGGCTTCCCTGACGTAAATCAAAGGTATTATAATAAAAACGATTTAGATATTTTTGGTTTCGCTTTAAAAATTGTATTGTATTTTCAATATCCTCATCATGCTCATGAGGAAGGCCACAGATAATCTCAATTCCGGTCCATATCCCTAACTCATGCGCCCAGCGAAGCGCCTGCTCAAGGGCATCCACGGCAACGCCTTTCTTGATATAACTAAGCAGCCGGTCGCTACCTGTCTCAATACCAAATATTAAACGAATGCACCCTGCCCTCTTCATCTTCTCTAATACTTTTTTTGAGCTAAAATTCGCCCGGGCGCAATCACTCCAAAGAATATTTAATTTCTTAGTGATAATTAAATCGCACAGTTCTTCGACATAGCTTTCCGCAATGTTAATTTCGTTATTCAGAAAAAAGAAACCTGTTGGAGCATATTTATTTTGTAACTTCCCAAGGGTACCGATAACCTCTCTTGGCTTCATCATAAATTCTAACGCTCCGTGAGACTCAGAACAAAATATGCATTGGTAGGGACAGCCTTTAATAAATCCAAAGGGGATAACTAAGGTCCCCGAAGAATGAAATTCATTAATAATACCGCGCACATCTTCTGCGTAATGATTATATAATCCTTTATATCTATAGTAATCCATGGGAAGCCCTTGGAAATCTGGTTCTACGTACCCTGGGAAATCCGAACTAAGCACGCGATTATTATGCTCATAATAAATGTTGCTCAGCCCCCGGGTATTTTTATTTTCCTTTTTCGCCCGCAGTACTGTTTCTAGTACTTTTTCTCCTGCTCCCACACAAAAAAAATCAAATAAGTTAAAATCGTACTCCAAATACATTAATCTTACTGCCACACCAAAACCACCCAGCATAATAAAGGAATTATATTTATTTTTTAAAAACTTAGCATAAGCTAATGCAAAGAAAATATTACTTTTGTTTCTTAGGCTCTCCTGAATAGATAATAAAAATACATCAAACTTATTTACTGGACAGATATTTTCAAGCTGCTCGAATATCTCTTCTAACTCCGCATCATCGGCATTATCTCTACAATAGCTTAAGATCCGCTCTTCGTTAAAAAACGGAGCCTGATTAAAATATCTATTTTTATAGCGCCGCTCAAAAAAAATCTTAATATTCAAATCATCCTGAACAATTTTAAACCTGCGTTTTCTAAGATGTGCAGTGATCATTGCTAGGCCTACCGGCGGCAAAAGGCTGCAATTCATCTCTGATGAGTTTATATCCCAGTTTTCAAAAAATGTAGGCAGCCGTATAATTTTAATATTCATCTGTTATTCTTTACCGACATCTATAATATTTTCAATCTTATAGAAACAGTTCACCACAATATCACAATCCTTATTACAGGTATTTATCTTTCTCTGCGCTTGTTTCATGTCCTCAGAAAACCAAACTTCTGAAAACTTCTTTTGACGGATATTTCCAACGGATTCCATACAAAAACACATATTAATATCGCCATAGGCATTTACTTCCGGGGCGAGGTCTCCACGCGGACATTTAATCTTGCTATCGTGTATAAACCGGTATGGATTGCTGAAATATTTTTTTACTAACCTTAACTGCTCTGGCGGATTGCAAATTTTATATCCTTTTTCTTTACGCACAGCTAGTTCTTCTAAAATATCACACGCCTTACTGATATCCTGCGGCCAAACGTCATTATTCCCGGGATTATTAAACCACTCCTTTTCGTAATTTTCGCAATCAAATGGCTGTAAGCAGCAATTTAAAAAAAGGTCATTGATTTTCTCATTATGATTAGCCCATTCGGTAAGCGCTAAGACTTCATCCAAGTTTTTATTCATTAAAGTCATCGTTATTCCGATGCTTAAGCGCTCCTCTTTATTGTTTCCTCGGTATTTATCCAAAAAATTAATCGCTTCCATGACTTTACGGTAGCTACCTTTAATTCCCCTTAGATAATCATGTGTTTCTTCCTTAAAACCATCCAGAGACAAAAATAAACCATTAAGTTGCGATTTAACAATTTCCTGTGCTTTTCTTTCATCAATATAAAAACCATTGGTGGTAATCGAGCTACGGAAACCTTTTTCTCTAATATAAGAAACGATCTCCAATAAGTCTTTTCTTAAAAACGCCTCACCTCCGATTAAGTGAATAAAGATTGGCTCAGTAGTAACTTTGCGAAAATCATCAATAAAACCTTTTATTTCATCAATAGTTAGCTCTTTTCTATCAATTTGCCGATCTTTATTTTTCCACATATTACACATCTTGCATTTAAAATTGCATTCTTTAGAAACTACCAATAAACAAAACACAGGAAAATTGGAATTTTTTATTTCAATAGCCATCGCTGCTCCTCTTTAGTCCTCAAAAAAACAATTCACATAAAACTCACAAGATTTTCTACACTCTAACATTCTTTTTTTCATCTCTTGGACATTTTCAGCAGAAAGAATATCCGTGATCGCTAATTCGCGAATATTTCCAAGTTGGCCTATATAATTGCAAAAAATCACACCCCCCTTATTATTGATAGTCAACGATGTATCGCCGATTCTGCAACGAACTCTCCGGTTAATATTCGCCGGATTACGAAAGTATTCCTTGAAGAAATTTAGATGCTTTGACGTTGTATAAATCTTTTTAGATTTATTTTTAATTTTTATCAGCCTATTCAAATTAGCACATACCGTCGAAATATCCTTAGGCCAAAGATGGCTAAATTCAGGGCTCTGATGAAAATTATCCCTACTTATTTGACTATTAAATGGGTAAACTAATGCCTGAAATCCTAAACCAGTGATATTATCATTTGCTTCTGCCCACTCTGCAATCTCGCAAATCTCATTGATATTATATGCGGAAATAGTGCAAGTAAGCGTAACTTTACGGGGGAAATCCTGGATTATCTGCATTGCATTATCAAAAACTCCATCTTTACCTCTTAAGTTATCATGGACGCTTCTTTGCAGGCTATCTAGCGGCAAAGCAATATAGGTTAAATCTGAATCACGTAACTGTTCCCGGATACGGTCATTATACGGATAGCCACTGGTAGTAAGTGTCGTGCACAAACCCAGATCCCTGGAAAACCTAATCAGCTCAAAAATATCACTTCTTAAGAGGGCTTCTCCGCCGGCAAAAACTACCGAGGCATCAGTTGTAAAAAGCCCTTTCTTATGCAAATCACTAATCGCTGCCTTTAAGAGGCTGGATTCGATTTCCTCTGTTTCATTATTTTTCCAGTTAAAACACATACGACAACGTAAATTACAATTTACTGTTACTAAACACAAAAGAAACTTAATTTTATGCTCTTGGCTCATCTTCATAAAAACAATTAACCATAATATGGCAATTCTTACGACAGTTGTAAATTCCCTGACGGATTCTGTTTGCTTCCGGGCTATTCCAAATCTTTGGAATATAACCATTTTTAATATTTCCAATGGGATCCATAAGGCAACAGAAAAAAACCTTGCCATAAGGATCAACGTGAAATTCATAATCACCCAAATTACATTTAATTTTCTTTAAAAACATATTGGGATTACTAAAATATTCTTTAAAATGCATAAAATGATCCGGCTTATTCCCTATGCGATACCCTTTTTGCTTTAACTCTTTGAGTTTATCCATTACTAAAGCGGCTTTGGCAATATCCTGCGGCCATAAATATTTATTTTTTTCCTTAAGAAACCATATGTTGTCGTTCTCTTCACAAAATGGCTGAGTTACTGCCTGAAAACTAATCATTTCTAATCGCTTATCAGATTGAACGCGTTGTACAAGTTCTAATAATTCATCTATATTTCGTTCCATGATCGTAGTTAGTATCGCGATTTTCAGTTTACGGCCATCAAAATCATCTAAACAGGCGATTGCCTGCATTATTTTTTCATAACTGCCCGCTACCCCACGCAAAAAATCATGGGTGGTTGCACAAACACCATCCAAAGAAAAAGTCAAAGTGCCCAACCCAGATTCGAGTATTCTTTTAGCTATTTCCTTATTAACTAAAAACCCATTAGTCACCAAATTAGTTTTGTATCCTTCATCCGAAATAAACTTAATTAACTCAAATATTCCTTCTTCCATTAACGGTTCCCCACCGGAAAGATGAAATTCAAATCCCGGTTCAACCAAATTCCTTAAAGAACGGACAAAACGCTTCTTTTCTTCCATGGAAGTTGCAAGTTTAAAATCATAATCTAAATTCCAAATATGGCACATTTTGCATCTTAACATGCAGCGATAATTAATAACCCAACAACAGTAACGTGGCTTTTTAATAGAAGAGGCTTCACCTAAAGCACTAGCTCTAAACATCCTCAGCTTATCCCAAACAATACTTAGAACCTTTTGTAATCTATTCCTCTTCTCTGACAAGCTAGTCTCCATTTCCAATATTGAATCCCGCGGTAAACTGCATAGGATAGTCCTTTTGAACGACTGTATGTAAAGAATTTATGCCAACGGGATACCGTAGTCTTTGCATCTTTATATAAACCTGGATCATCCTCCACATAACAACAGTTAAGCAATAAATGACAGTTTGTTTTACACCCATCCACTTTTTTTCTAATCAAATCCGCATCTTGTGAATACCATAATTTCCGGATATCATCTTTTCGGATGTTACCGATAAAGTCCTTAAAAAGACACAGCTGCATAAATCCATAAGCATTCACACTAATTGCCCTGCCTCCGACAATACATTTTGCCTTATTTACTAATTTCTGAGGATTATTAAAATACGCCTTATACGCCCTTAAGTGCTCAATTCTGTTGGTTATCTTCGATCCATTCTGTTTCAGCCGGATAAATTCATCCAATAAATTAATCACCTTTGACTTATCTTTAGGCCAAAGATACTGGTATTCATCCTGCCATTGATCAGTGAGCGGCCCGCTATAATTGGGCTGCACAATAACCATAAAATATATCCAATCCACCCGGCTGTCATTATCCGCCCATTGAACAAGTTTTAATAAATCGTCAACGTTATCATTCATGATAATCGCGCAAATACCTTTTCGGGTATTCTTGGCATATTTAGTTAAATTATCCAAAGCTCCCATAACTCTAGCATATACCCCGGGGACTCCCCTCGTCTCATCATGTTTTTCCGGATAAGGACTATCTAAAGATAAACTCACCGCATCCAGCCCGGAATCACCTATACGCTTGGCCATCTCTTCATTAATCAGATAGCCATTTGATGCTACGGTTGTCTTAAATCCTTCTTTTTTAGCGTGTTTGATTAATTCTAAAATCCCGGGCATCGAAAGTGCTTCTCCGCCTCCAAAATCCATCTCAAAGCCCTCATCTACCAACTCCCTGAAATCACTGATAAACTTCTTCCACTCGGATATACTCGGAACCTCCTCCGGCTTTGGTTGCGGTTCATGCCACTTATTACACATTTTACAACGCAACATGCAATAATCAGTAGCGGCAATACAGCAAAACATCGGTTTTAACATATCAATCCCTCGTTTGTGTTTTAGTTAAGTGTTTTCTGTCTTTTGTTATTTTTTCTATAGAAATAATGCCACTCTCCAGCAGTTTAGCATACACAGAATTTGCAATCAGGCGGTTTCCCTGCGGATTAGCGTGGCAATAATCAAAGAAGTAGCTAGCGCCATCCTTTTCCTGCTTAAAAAATTGCCCCAGATCGACAACGGCTATATCTTCTTTTTTTAGATCTAAAAAAATATTCATATAATCGGCAACCCCTTCGCTTTCCTCTAAGGTAACGATCCGAGAATTCTGCTTGCTGAAAGGAATAATAAATAGGATTTTAATGCCGCGCGATTCCGCCAGGTCATTCATCCCATTTAAATTCTCATAAAATTCTTTGGCAGTGACCCTTCTCTCATCTTTTTTTAGATTACTGGCTATATTTAACAGGGCCTGCCTGTAAAACTGGTAGAATTTGCTTTTGCTGAACAATGAATCCAGTCCGGATATTGTCTTATCCGGAATCCGCTGCTGAGAATCGCGGTGCGATATCGCGTAACGCATATCGTTTGCTCCAAACCAGACGATCAGCAGATCAGGATCAAGCCTCAAAAGCTCGTTTTCCAAATACCTTTTTCCCTGAAAAGAACTATATCCTCCGCAGCCCGCATTGATCACCTCGAAATTCAAGGACGTACGACGATCGTTTAAGATCTTCTCAAGATAATATGGATACGTCTGGTCATGGGCGATGACCATGGGCTGCATCATATAGCCCTGGGTCGTAGAATCCCCTAGGCAAATAACACGGTATGTGTTCTCGCCTTTTACTGGTTGGTAAAACTTTTCCCGGAACTCATTTCCCTTCTGGCAACGCCAGAACAAGCAGGGATCCTGCCCATCGATCGGTACCCTGAATTTATCAGCTGCCCATTGGAAGCAGCCGAACCGAAAATATCCTTCGGCCTGATTCACCCTAAACTTGACCAGTCTCAGCGCGAGTTCAGCGAAAACAAAAAACAAAAATAATGTAATTATATAAAAAACTACATTTCGAATAAAATATTTACGCACTTTTTTCAACGGTAAAAGGATAGTCCCCCTCAAAATAACAGTTTAATAAAAAATGGCAGTTATCTTTGCAGCTACGAATATTCTCTCGCGCCTTTTCGGATTCCTCAGAGTACCAAGCAGTAGCTAAATCATCATCTTTAATGTTTCCTAAGCGCTGCCAGCGATAACAAAGGAATATATCTCCGATGGAACTGACATGCACACCTTTATCCATATTGCAGGGATTCTTTTTCACAAACTTATCAGGAAACTGATAGTAAGATTTGAATGCTTCCAGTTGCGGTATTGAGTTCCCGATAAGAAAACCGTTTTTTCTCATCTGGATTAGTTCATCTATAATCATCACCATTTTATCAATATCTTTAGGCCAATAATAATCAAATTCTTGCTTATACCAATCCTGATTAACCGGGGTATTATTTGGTTGCATGGCGGCCATAAATAGAATAGATTTCATTCTCCCGTCATCGTTAACCCAGCGCGCAAGCTTTAAAATATCATCCTGATTCTTATCCATCATAATCGTGCAAATGCCTATATGTAGCTTGGGAGCATATTTATGTAAATATTCAACTGCCTTCATTACGCGTTCATAAACACCGGGTGTTCCTCTAAAAAAATCGTGGGTCTCGGGATTTAAGCTATCCAATGAGAGAATTAAACTGTGCAAACCTGAAGATGCGATTCTTTTCGCCATATCTTTATCTACCAAATAGCCATTACTCGCAATCGCCATCTTAAACCCCAAATCTGCACAATACCTGACTAACTCCCAAAGTTCTTTCATAAGCAGCGCTTCTCCTCCGCCAATATCAATCTCAAATCCTTCGTCAACAATCCCCCTTAAAGACTTAGCGGCGCGTTTCCAATCATCTAAACTTGCGCGTGTTTTTCCTTTAAGCCCAGGATCCTCTTTCCATTTCTGGCACATCTTGCATCGAAGCATACAGTCATCAATTACTCCAAAACAACAAAATCCTGGCTTTATTTTTTGTTGAGCTTTATCGATCTTTTTAATATCTGCCATTTATCCTCCCAGCATAGGTTCTTAAGATTTAATTTAATAATTTTTTATCAATTAAATATTTATATAAAACATCGGCAACAATGGTATGTCCTTCATTATTAAAATGCAGGTAGTCTGAATTTCTATCTAGATATCTAACTTTTTCCAATATTCCTGGTTTTTCAAAATATTGCCTAAAATCTATATAATCAATATTTAACTTGTTCACAATTCCCAAGATGGCATTATAAGCATCCTTTTCATATAAAGAATACTGGTTATAGTTTTTCATCAGCGGAAAGATTAATAACAAAAATTTAATTTTTTCCTGAGAACTTACTGTTTTTATATAGCCAAGAGAGTCGTAAACAAGGTTATAATATCTTTCGCTTAAATGCTTATATTCTTTTGCTTTTTCGTATAAGCCTATATTTTTTTTAGCCACAGTTTCTGTTTTATACTGCATCAACCTGCTTACAATTAATCTATACAAACTGGATTTTGAAAATAAAAACGGATTGATCCTTAGCCATATATCATCGGTAGCCTGGTATAATACAACTTTACCATTTTTCTTCATCGCCAGCATCCCCGGGGTAAAATCATTAAGGCAAAATCCTAAAATAACCATATCCGGCTTAAGGCTTAACCCTCTTTCTTTGAAAAGCTCTTTTTCCTGAGCAGTATTATACGTAGGCACCCCAAGGTTCCATACTTCAAAAAATGTTTTATTTACGCCTTTATTTAAAAAATTCTCCAGTAATAAAGAATAAGCCGGTGGAGGACATGCATCTATAGTCACAGAATCACCTAAGACTATAAGCCTAAAGGTATTTTTATCCTTTAGCTCATTTCTAGTTTTATCAAACATATCCGGCTTTATCTTAAAGCCTAAGGTTTTTGACGGCACGATCCCCCATTTAGATGGTTCATCTTCAGTCCCATTTAGCCATTGCTCGCTGGAATATGGGAAAAAATAAGAAATTGGCTGTGGATAAAAAATACGTATACATACCTCTGAACTTGCAAAAATGATAATAAAATATACGCTAACAAAAATTAAAGCTTTCCGTATTTTTTTCATCTAGTATAACCGGACTTTCTGCAGCTTTTGCCGCTTACACATAACTTGATCTTTACTTAATTTTTATCAGTTTCCTTAAAACCTGTTTTTCAAAATCGCTTAATTTGCTTATCTTGTCATGAAAATAACGGTTATGCCCAAGATTGTCGCAGCTTTTATAACAACCCATTTTTGCATCAACATCATTGCCGATTAGTGAAAAAAATGGGTCTGACTTATTAATATTTAAAGTTTTATTCCTAAACATGCGCTGTTTATTACAATTCCATATGGTTTTAAAATTATCATTTAAAATATTCCCCACGGGAAAGCGATGGGATTTTAAACATGAGTTTACATTGCCATCGGCCAGTATTCTCACAAAAGCCCAGCCGGCATAACAAGGAATACTATCAATAATCCCGGAATCATATTCGGCTTTAAGCGCATTGCTATTTGAAATCCTGCGCAAAAAATCATCAAAACCCAATAGCTTAACTTTATTACCGAATCTGCCTGTCTCATATTTTTCCTTAACGCGCAAACATTCAACGATTAAATCTTTTGTCTCAAATTCATTCAAAAGCAACCTATCCGTTTTATCTGGTATTGTATCAATAACCGTAAATTCAACACTCTCAGAGCCGGTGAATACCGCAAATTCAACCATCTTTTCCAGCTCAATATAATTCATATTGAAAATCACATGGTAGGTCTTAACGGTCGGTAATTTTTTCTTAATTGTATTTAAAAAAATAAGCCGGTTCATAATCTTATTAAATGTGTCCTCGTTTTTATTTGGATGCGTTTTAGCATAAATCTTAGGACTCCCTGCCCATACGCTTACCGTAAGCGAATCTACTTCTAGTTTTACCATCTCTTTTATTATTTTTTCGTCAACAAGGGTAAAGTTGGTATTAATAAAGCATTCCATTTTTCTTTTTTTGGCAAAAGCAATAATATCCATAATTTCAGGATGCATAAAGGGTTCCCCGCCGCCGGCAAAATATAAGTGGCGTGTCCCCATTTTATATAGCTCATCGATTAATCTTATAACGCGCCGATAGGGAAGCATCTGCGATTTTATATCTTTTTTAATTTTCTTCTCTTCCAAAAGAGGTGAATTACACCAACACCCGATACAATCATTATTACAATCATTAGTCAGGTCAATTTGAGCAAAAACCGGCCCTTTATAAGCATATTCACCATGCAAAACACCTAAAGCATCTAAATAATGGTGAAGCACCTTACCGGAAGCAACAGAATCAATAGCTTCATTTAAAACCGTTAAAGGTTTTTTCTTTTGCAGATTACTTTTAAATATTTTCCATACCGACAAATTTTTCATTTATTTTTCTTCCTAGGCTTTTTAAAATCTTCTTCTACGATCTTTATCCTGCCTAAAAAAAGCGTTTCCGAACCAAAAAGCTTAAAAGCACCGTTTCTTGATTCTACCCCTATTTCTCTGGCACCTAGATAAGCGCCTGAATTTTTCACAAAAAAACATTTTTTTTCACTCTCGTCAAAATTACAAAATAACACTGTCGGCAGCTGTCCTTTAAATCTTTTCCGCCCACGTACCCCTACAAAAGTAGTATTAGAGTTTCTTAACTCTACTTCACTCATGTTATTATTAAACGGGAAAGAGCCTTCACCCCATGAATCTATCCATTTTTTGTAACGTTCCGACAACACTAGGCTTAGCTTAAATTTAGAAAATTCGCTTTCATCTTGAGCTTTAATATCAATCTTTACCTTTATCTGCTTTTCATCCAGAGCCTCTATTAACCACTCCTCCTGAATCGGAAGAATGCCATATTTAGTTGTAATAATTATCTTATTCTCTGATATTTTAGAAATATTTCGCGACCCCAGCGATGATCTATGTGTTTTACCGTTTCCAAGAACAGCCATACTAGAAAGCCCCAGATCTCTAGTAATACGTATCCGATCCCAAAATAAATACAATCTATCTTGATTAAAAAATAATTCAAGCCGACCAACCTTAAAACCAATCTTCTCGCTATATTTATGCATATCTTTCAAACGATGACCGACTAATCCACTTATGAACATGTTGATACTTTTAGTTAAATAACCTAATGTTTTATATAGGGTTATCAAGAAGCCTTGTTTTTTAAAAGACACTAAAAATGAATGTAACAGGTGGTTTGCTTGATGCGTGCTAGATAACGGCTTATTTTTCCGACGATGAGCTTCCCAGCGTTTATAGGCAAATTTAACAGCAAACTCGAGATCTTTTTTACCAAGAATCTTGGTATAAATAACACTTTTATTATTTCCATCATAATCTGACCATTTCTTAGATAAGATATAGCCATTTTTTTCCATATCATTATAAAAAGAAGTTCCGGGAAACGGCGTAGTAATAGAGAATTGCACAGAAGTAGGATTTAATTTTAAAGCTAGGTCTATAGTTTTAGCAATAGTCTCTCTGCTTTCTCCGGGCAGGCCAAAGGTAAAAGTAAGATGTGTTTTTATTCCCAGCATTTTAGTGAATTTAACAATTTCGATAGTTTTGTTGATATCCATATTCTTATTGATATCATCCAAAAGCTCTTGCGAAGCTGATTCAATCCCATATTTAACCGCAAACAAACCGGCCCCCTTCATGCTCTGGAGAACTTCTTCATCCATAAGATCTGCTCTGGCCATAATTGCCCAGGGTACATTCAATTTGCGCTTTTTAATTTCATCGCAGAGGCTTAACATGCGCTGCTTACCGCAATTGAAAGTATCATCATCAAAATATATCGATTTAAAATTTAACTTTTTAACCAAATATTCCATTTCATCTACAACATCTACTACATTTCTAACCCGATAGTTATTGCCCTGATACATTACTTGCGGCCAAAGGCAAAACTTACAATTATACGGGCAACCTCTGCTCGCTAACATCTGTACAGAGGGTAAAGGCATATCACCGGGAGAATCATTATAATTTTGCATGAGTAGCCCTTCACGCAATGGCCAGGGCAATTTATCCAGTGCACATAAAGGTCGCGCCTTATTCGCCCTTATTAATCCTTGATCTTTATAAATAATCCCCAAAACATCCTGAACACTCTTTTTCTCTTTAAGTTGCGTTACTAAATCTAATAAAACAAATTCATATTCACCGACTAAAACATAATCAATAATCGTATTGTTTAAAAGAAAATCTTTCTCGCGAATATTCGCATCTGGGCCACAAAGGCCGAATGGAATACTCTTATTAAAATCCTTAATTTTAGCTAATAATCTTAAATCGTGCTCTAAGGTAACTGTAGAGGTTTCCGTAAGGACAAAATCTGGCTGTATTTTTCGCATAAGACTAAAGAATTTTGAATAGGACATTTGCTCAGCTATCGCGTCAATTAAAACTACATCAAATCCATTTTTCTTCAGTAATGAAGCGGCGTGGGCAAGAAAAAAAGGAAATGGAAGATAATCTGCTTCCGCCTTATTACGAATATGCGGCCAGCGAGAACCCGCCCTTATTCCAATTTTCCCGAGTTTGTTCCAGGGTAAGTTTAAAAGAACAATTTTCATTTCTTTATGCCTTCCAAATAATTTTCCAACTTATATCTTTTCAACATTTCCTCGATCCTTAAAATAACTTGGTGCGTATCGCACTGGCTACAAGACTCATTATAGATTTGATTGTTCGCATCCGAACTATCCGCTAATCTCTTGGCTTTAATCCTAGTGTCGTTATACTCTTGAGAATCCCATATTTCTTTAAACGATTTCTCCTTAAGGTGCCCAGTAAGCCGCAAATGGCAGCACATACTCACTTCGCCCTTAGCTAAGACTAAACAGAAAAACCAACCAACAAGACAACCGGATTTATTAAATTTATTTTTTGACCAAAATCCTGTTTGACAATCATAGTTTTCTAATTGAAAATATATGTTATCCTGAAGAGCAATATCTTTATTTCTAAAACAATCTTCTACTATCGGTAAAGCAGCTTTTATTCTTTCGATGTCTTTGTTACCTAATTTTAAATGGTTAATATTCTCATCCAGCCGAGCAAGATAAAAACGTACCTTATCGGCACCGATAGCCGCATCGATTTCAGCCATTTTCTCTAATTCCTGGCAGTTTAGATTATGAATAACATGCGTCATCTGTAGCATTGGTTTATTTTTGCCCAACTCGTTTCTTATGGCCACGAAGTTTTTTAAATT
>Ga0247841_10009890_pt1 | contig 13172 bp, 20 predicted proteins | sample LaCruzMarch2015__2_FD_192410 | JGI IMG/M metagenome (GOLD analysis project Ga0247841, IMG submission 192410) | Freshwater microbial communities from meromictic Lake La Cruz, Castile-La Mancha, Spain - LaCruzMarch2015_18m | ecosystem: Environmental > Aquatic > Freshwater > Lake | place: Spain... | reverse complement strand
CTTTTCTCTCGTCTTCCTGCAGTCTTAACTTCAACTTTGATATTGTTTCCATCTTTAGTCACTTTAATTAGTTTATTCATAATTTTTTTTGTTTCTTTTCCATTCTTTTTCATAACTACTAAATTATTTGTTATGTTTGTTTCTATTTCACTCGGAACTTCTATCTGAAAACTATAGTCTTTCTTAGATCCTTTTGTTTTTACTTTTGCCATCAGTAGAAATAAGCAATTAAGCTTCCTCCAATCTTATTTTCTTGAGCTTCTTGGTGTGTCATTAACCCCTTACTTGTTGAAACAAGAACATAACCGAAGTTTCTTGCAGGTAAAAATCTTCTAACGTATTTTTCTACTTCAGATTTTCCAACAGTATATCTTGGTTTTATAGACTTACATTCACTTACGTCTTTTAAATTAATCTTAAGCTTACCATCTGCCAGTTCGTATTCAATATAGCCGTATTGCTTCATCATTTCTAAAACTCTTATTAATAACCCAGAGTATCTTGTAACAACTATGCTTGATTTACTTGCTTTTTTAGCATTCATCATTTGATTTAATGTGTCTGAAACTATGTCTTGGCTCATTTTGTTCTCCTAACTGTATTTTTTAAATCCGAGTTCTTCTGCCATTTCTCTGAAGCAGTGTCGGCATAAATTTAAGTTATATTGTGATACTCTTGCTCCGAATCTTCCGCAATTTTCGCATTTGAAAGCAGCCACTCCGAATTTTCTTTTTTGAGGCCTATTATGTTTCAAAAATTTATTCATAACTGCTGGTTTGCCCTTAAGCTGTTTCAATACTTTGTTCCAATCGCTTGCTGTCATTATTCTACCTTCTTAGTTGTCTCTTCAACTGCTATCTTCAATTTATTTTCTAGATAATTAACTATTTCTGGAACAGTTACATTTTGCTTTGCTGGAACTCTACCTTGTTTAATCTTCTTGAAGGCAACTCGTTTTCCTCTTCTCTTGAATACTGTAGTAACATCAAGTCCCATAATACCAATTTCTCTTTGATAGTCCATATCTGGGATTTCAAGATATTCTTTAACTCCAAATGAAAAATGATTTGGCTGTATTTTTTTCTTATTTATCTTATAACCATTGGCTCCGAATAATCTTCTTAATAATACTTCTTTATCTTTTCCTCTCAAAGTTACAGTGCAACCTGTTTTTAATCCAGGTCTTACTCCGAATGAAGGGATTCTCTTTGTGGAAGTTATTTCTTTTATCTTTCTTCCAGTAAGTAATGCTAGAAGCTTTATACCTCTGTCAAGTTTTTCTTCAGTTCCACCGCAGTTAAGAACTACTTTTTCTAAGATAGGTTCACGCATTACATTATTATCCATTTTTGCTTCAACTTGTTTTTTTATTTGTTTTGCCATATTATTCTATTGCGAAGAGATTAGTTACGTTTGTACTTATTTCTCCTTCTTTTGTTTTAATTTTAGCGATAACTTCATCTCCCTGTTTAACTATTTCTTTTACGCTTCCAGTTTTACCCATATGTTTTCCCTTTACGATCATTATTTCCGCTCCTTTTTCTAGAGCAATTATTTTTTTGATTTTATTGTTTACCAGATCTATTGTTGCGAAATCACCAGTTTTAACTTTCTCACTGGAGATTATATTTCGACCGTTGTCAAAATTAATTTGAATTTTTTTACCAGGTAATACTCTTTTATTTATGATTTTACATATTCTTGTACTAATTTCAGATTCTTTTATTTCAACAAAATTCATTTTCTTACCCACCAATACTGCTCGGTAGAATTTTTTTATTGAAGGTATTGCCAATGTATCAAATAGAGTTACTGGATAATTTGTTTCTGTAGCAATTCTTCCGTTTACAAGAACTTTCTTTTCATGTATAATTTTTTTCATTTCTTTCATGGTTTTAACATATTTCAAAATATCTCTCATAATAATTATGATTGGAATAGCGTCATTAATACTGTGACTTGCTACTGCCATATATTTTGTTCCAGTTTTAGCTATTGGCCAAAAGTTAGGGATAGTTTTTCTTACGATGTGCATATTATTTCTTAGCCTCCGTTTTAACTTCTTTCTTTAGAGAATCTAATCTTCTCTTATCATCAGTATTTATTTCAGTTATTAGTAAATTTGAAGGTACAAAAACAACATTTACTTTTGAACCATCTTTCTTGGTTGTTTGTAATCCTTCGATTGCTACTCTCAATTTATATAAATCTACAATGCTTATTTTTCCAGATTTTCCTTTGTGTTCTCCGTTCATTACTTTTACAGTATCTCCTTTCTTAAGTTGGAATGCTCTTCTTGCATATTTTGCCCTAAGTTCTTTAGATAAATGTGAAGAAAGTAATTTTTGTCTAATATGTTGTGGAGCTTTAGCTACAAATTTTCTTTGCTTTCTTGCTTGCTTACTTGCTTTCCATGATGTTGAAAATTGTTTTTTCATTTCTTTGTTTATAGTACGAATTTAGCTATTTTTGAGATATTAGGCCATCTTTCGTGAACTTCTCTTGCCACTGGTCCTTTAACCTGAGTTCCTTTTGGATTTCCTTTATCATCTTTAAGTAAAACTACGGCATTATCTTGAAACATTACTCTTTCACCAGTAAGTCTTCTATAGGCCATTTTTTGTCTTACAATTACTGCATCGAAAACTTTTCCTTTCATTTCAGGAAGTCCTTTTCTAACTGAAACTTTAACTTGATCTGCAACTCTAGCATAAAGCTGTCTTCCTTTTCCAACCTTTCCTCGCTTTACTCCAGTTAATCTACAAATTAATGCTCCGCTATTATCTGCTGCCATGAGTTTACAACCCATATTCAATCCACGTGTTATTCTTGCGTTTAATGCTTTCATTTTATTTTTTAACCTCTACTGCTGATTTTATTTTTTTAGTAACTACGAAAGTAATTATTTTACTTAGTGGTCTACATTCTTGGATTTCAACATAATCTCCAACATTGATTGATGGTGCTAAACAATCAGATAATCTTGCATGAAGTTTTGTTTTTGATTTTGCATATCTCTCATATTTTCTTAAATAAATTGTTCTTTCGAATTCTATTGTAAGTCTTTTTGGGAATTTCTTTATTACAGTTCCTTGGAAGATTCTTCCTCTTAAACTTAATTGTCCGTGGAAAGGGCATTTAATATCGGTACAACTACCGCTAGTTTCTTGTTGCTTTACTTCAGTTTTATTTTTTTCTTTTGCCATTTTTTATTTGTCTTCAATTGATTCTTCAGTGAACCCAAGTTTTATCAGGATAGGTTTTATTTTTCCCTGATGATCGCCCTGAAGCTCGATTATTCCGTTTTTAATCGTGCCTCCACAAGCTCTTACCTGTTTGAGTTCCTTTAAAATGCTTTTCATGTCCAAATCCCTAAATCCTGTGATGATAGTTATGCTTTTTCCGTATTTTCTTTTAACTAACTCAACTTTGATTTTTTGCTCTTCTTTGCCTATCTCGCTGCATACGCAAGCTTGGATAGGTAAACTGCATTTAGGGCAAATTTCCATTTATTTAACTTTCACCTCCATCTTTAATTTCGAATCTCGAGTAAGTAATCTTGCGATTGTTCTTTTTATTTCACGAAGATTAGATTTTCCACCTTTCTTTCCAGCAACTCTTGCCTTTATTAATTCTATTCTTAATTCTTTTATCTTTTCTTCAATATCTTTTTGATTCATTTTTGCTATGTCCTTTGCTTTTAAAATTGCCATTATTTAGTTTCCTCCGATTTTTTAGATTTTTTCTTTTTAGATTTATCTTCTTCAATCATTACTCTGTTTACTAATCTTCTCAATTCGTCAGTTATATCAATTCTATCGTGGATTTTTGCATTTGGAGGAAGTATAGATACTTTTATTCCAGATATTCCTAATTTAGTTAAAGCAATACTCTGAGCTTTATCTACTACCTTCGCAGAATCTCCAACTTTCTTAAGATAACCTGCAGCAAATCTCCAGGACTTAGCCCGATCACTTGGAAGCTTTCCACTAAGTCTTAATTCAACACCCAATGCTCCAGCTTTCATTATTTTTACAAGTTCTTTATATGCGATATTCTTGAATTTTAAGTTTCCGAATTTTTCTAAATCTAGAGCAATTCTATCTGCAACTAATTGAGCATCTAAGCTAGCATTTCCGATTTCACTAATTTCGATATTTGGATTTTCTAACTTGAATTTTTGTTTTAATACTCGAGTTAGCAGATCAATCTTTTCTCCTCTTGAACCGATGATCAATCCAGGTTTGTCTGTAGCAACTACAATTTTTTCTCCAATAGGTGTATACTCTACTCTAATTGCAGAAACTTTACCTTTTCCAAGGCTATTCCATACATATTTTTTCATTGCATATTCTTTCTTCTTGAATGCTACGAATTTTTTTTCATCCATTATTTCTTTTGCTCCTTAGCTTGTACTGGTTTATTTTTTTGTCGAGGGTTTATTCCTAATTTTAATGTAACATGTGATCTTTTCATTCTTGTACCGCCTCGTTTATAGGGTCTTGATGCTTTGTTAGTCATGCAGAATACAAGTACGACTTTTTCTAAATCTAATTCATTGTATACTGCTGTAGCTTTAAGATTTTTTAGCAATCTTAAAATTTCTTTTGAAGCATTAATTGGATATCTTGCACCCATAATTCCTTTTCCGTGTTTATGACCAACTTCTCTATTTCTCATCTCAACAACTTGTTTTTTTACAGTAACATTTTCAACCATTTTGATTGCGGTATCGATGTTCTTGTATCTAATCATATCGCAGATATGTAATCCTTCTTTTGTTGATAGAGGTAAATCTTTTCCATTTACTAAAGCATAATCTTTCTTAACTTTTACAGCCTTAACACTTGGTGCTTTTTTGGCTTCTACTTTTGTTTCAGTTGATTTTTGTTCTTCCACTTTATTCTCTTGCTTTGCTTCTTGTTTTGTATCTGTTGTTATTTGTTCTTCCATTCTCTTTGTGCCATTTATAGCATGTTCACTTTTTGATATTGGTGCTCGTGATGCCATTATTTCTTTGTAGCCTTTGCCATACTTGATTTACTTGCTCCGATACCTGCTGAACCATGTTTAACTTTTTCTCTTGTAAGAGCGAACTCTCCAAGTCTATGTCCTAGCATTTCAGGTATTATTTGAATAGGTAAGAATGTTTTTCCATTATGGATAAGTAAAGTATAATCTACAAGTTTAGGAACAACAACAATGTCTCTAAGGTGTGTTTTTATTTGCTTATTTTTTGCTTTTACTTTAACACATTTAGCTACGAATTTTTCAATTTCTGAAGATTGTTTCATAATTGTTCTTCTAGTTCTAGACTTAACAAGTTTAGCAAACTCTCGAGTATCTAATAACTTAAGTTGTTCAATTGTTTGTCCTCTGTATGTAAATTCTTTTGCCATTTTATCTTGATTTTCTTCCTGTTCTGCTTGGTCGAAGATGTCCTACCTTTGCTCCAGCAGGTGCATTTCTCTTTGCAATCTTTGATTTAATTCTCTTTCCTCTTCCGCATCCGAATGGGTGATCTACTGCATTGAATTTAACAGCAGAAGTTCTAGGCCATAATTTGTTTCTAGCTTTCATCATATGCCATTTCTTTCCAGCTTTAACTACTGGTTTAAGCATTCTTCCTTGACCTGCAGCCATACCAACTATAGCTCGGCATTCATTATGGAATTTTTTCTCTCTTTTACTTGATAATAATAGTATAACGCCATCTGGTTCTTTTCTTACTACTGTTGAAAAAGTTCCACTTGTTCTTCCTATCTTTCCACCATCTCCTGGGCGAATTTCAATATTGAATACTGTTGCTTCCATAGGTATATCTTTTAATGCAATTATATTTCCTGGAAGAGCATTTTGTGTTCCAATTTCAATATCTTGACCTTCAATTAAGCCTTGTGCTGCAGGAAGATAGTAAGTTTTGTTATCAATAATTAATTTTGCAATAGGTGTTGTGTGAGCAGGAGAGTTTAGTAAAGAAGCAACCTTGAATTTTCCATTTGTTTGAAGTCCAGGCATAGCAATTCTATAGATATAAGCACTAGGTCTAACTTGATAAGTTTTACTTCCGTGTCCTCGTGCTTGTTGAATTATTGTTTTACCCATGTTAGATTAATCCGAATTTAGTTGCAACATCTATTGCTGGAAATTTATCTGTTAATTTGATATAAGCATATTTCTTATTAGCTCGAATCATAGTATTTACTGATTTTACTTTTACATTGAACATTTCTTCTGCTGATTTTTTTATTTGTGGTTTTTTTGCGTTCATTTCTACTTCTACTACGATTGTATTGTCGGCCTCTACTACTCTTACGCTTTTTTCTGTGGTCTTAAATCTTGTTATCATAATCTCTTCCAATGGCTCCTTCTTCTTGTTATTTTATTTATAGAATGATCTACTTTCTTTTCTTCACCCTTGCCCTTTATTCTTCCTTCAAGGTCTTTTATTGCTTGTTCAGTAAACATAACTAATCTCGCTCCATTTATTGCTAAATCGATTAATTGAATATCTCCAGCTTTCTTTACCTCGATTCCAGAAATTTTCTTCTCTTCTTTATTTCCGATAACCAAAAGGAGTCCAGCATTTTTCTTGTAAACTCGATTTCTCATTTTACCTCTTCCAGCTCTTACTTTTGCTTCTTGAATGGCGATGTTATAAGTCTCATTTCCTAACATTTTTTTAAGTGAATCGAAGAAATCTCCTGATTTTATGCTTAATGCATTTACATCAAGTATTATTGGTAATTTTATCTTTAATTGAACATTATTTAGTGTAGAATATTTTTTCTTAATTTGCGCTTCAGAAGCTACCATAGCTAGAGCAGAAAGTAAACCTAACATTTGTTCTTTTTTATTAATTTTTAATTCTCGAGATACCGTTACTGGGGAGTGTGCTTTTCTACCGCCTCTAACTCCTGGAATAGCTGCTGCCACCCAAACAAAACGTTCTCCTTTGTCTGACATTCTTTTCTTAGGGTATCTTGAAAGTCCTTTTCCTCTATCTGTCTTCCAAACGTGTCTATTGTGTTTTACATTTCCAGAGGCTGAAGTTTGCATACCTGCGTATAAGAATGGTGCGTATGGTTGTTTTACTTTTTCAGATTCAACGATTCTTTGAACTATGTCTTCTCGTATTGAAGCATCAAAGATATCGGTAGTTATCTCTCCTTTCTTGCTTCCACTTAAATCTAATACTTGTAGTTTTGTCATTTTATCTTAATTCAATAAGCTCGTAAAGTTTTTTTGAATGTTTTTTAAGAGGTCTCATTGCGCTTGTTAAGAGTACCTGTCTTTTTTGTACTCCCTGAACGCTTCCAGAGACGATAACATAATCTGTATTAAGTTTTCCGTAATGATCAAATACTCTTTTTGTATTGATATCTTTTTCATCGAATTTCTTAGAAGCAATAACTACTTGATTATAATGTACTCTTGTGAATAAACCCAGTTGTCCTGCTCTTGGTACTGTAAATCTAACGCCTAATGGATGCCAAGCACCAATACTACCTACTCTTCTCTGTCCTTTTTCTGCCTTATGGCTTCTATAAGTGATTCCGAATCTTCGTACTGCTCCTTCCCAACCTTTACCTTTAGTTAATCCTCGAAGATCTACAAGTCCTTTTTGGAAAACGTCAGTAACTGATATTTCTTTTGCTAGATTTTCTTTAATAAATGCAAGTTTTTCACTTAATTTTCCAGAGATGCCGATTTCAGAAATATCAGGAGTTCTCTTTATTTCTGTTTTTTTAGCTTCAGAGTATAATACTGCTTTAATCTCATCAAAATTATTTTCTTTTTCTATTTTTTCTATTAATTCTTTAGCAGCAATTTTCTTTACAGGCATTCGGATTATTCTTATAAGCTCTTTATCGAGATTATCGTTAAGAACTTCGTTTATAACTTTTTTATTTTTATAGAATCGAACAGAAAGTATTTTCATCGTTGGACATTCGAGGATAGTTACTGGAACAATTATTCTTTTTCCTTTAGTCATTGATTCAGGTGTTGAGTCCTTAACAAATGCAGAAGCCATTCCTGCTTTGTATCCAACGAATCCCAAGAAATTTGGTTTAGAAGGTGTTTTAAGAGAAGTAGTCATAACTGGTGCCCAGTTCACTCTAGGCAAAAATTTTTGAGCCTTACATCTAGGCCAAATCTGCATACTACCTGCTCTAGGTCCTTGTTTTCTACCCATGTTGTTTTTTTAATATAGTTTGAACTATTTTATTATGTTGAATTTTCCGACGATAAGAAATCCCTTCACAATTTATTTGTGGATTCCTGAGCCTTTCGTGTTTTTGTGTAACGAACGCTGTCAGTAACTCGATTGGTTGTCAAATAGCCTTATTTGTTATTTGACTTAAATTTAATGTGTTTTCTTGGTTTTTAAAGGTTGCGAAGTCCGCTTTTTTTCGATTTTCTTAAAACTCGCAGGAATTCTATAAAGAATAACCATCTCAAAACAGGCATTTTAAGATCTCGGTGATGAACTATATCAATAACGGTATGGAATAAAAATCCCAAGCTGATAAACCCTAAAACAGGCCACCAATGGGCCAGGATAAGTAGTATAATATTAAATTCCAGTGTATGGAATAAATAAAAGACATCGATATGAGCGGTCTTAGGATCTTTTTGATAAGCTTCGTGCGTATTCTTTAACAGAGCCTTTATTTTTTTAAAACTGAATGCTCTTCGTTTGTAGATTAGGTGGATTGTATCCAAATCACATAAAATTGCTGCAAGGACAGATATAATAATATATTTTCCTAAAACAGGCCATAATCCTAATAACAGCAGCCCCAATAAAGTATGAGCGTCGCTATCCATGTTTACGCAACAAAATCGTGCTCTTTTCTTACTTCTTTCTCTAAAATTTTAACAATTCTTATTATTTTTCCCTTTCTTACGGCCAATTCTCGCATCTTAACGGGATCAGATTCGCCCTTAGGTACGATTATATCATTAACCTGGAAAATATGCTTGATCTCTGCTTTTTTAACATCCGAGTCTAGTAATTCATTGTCAAAGACAAAACTTCTAATGGTTTCTTTATCTTGTGTATAAAACTTACAAAAATCGGCTTTTGGACCCGCATTTTCTTTTGTACTAGGTTTTCCAGATATTGGTGCCTTTGGCCTTGTTTTTAACTCGCTTGAGCCAACCTTAAAAGAAAGTGCGAAAAAAGCAGTTGGAAGCTTGTCGAGTAAATCGATTATTTCTTTTCCAGACATTTCGCCATTTAAGATATATTGTTTAACTCCTGCAAACTGTTTTTTGCCTGCAAAATTAAGCTGGCCAGTTAAATCTCGAGTGGAAACAATTACTCCAGTAATATTTGTTTTGTTATTACCTAGCTTCTCAGCAAGCATTCTAGCAAAGTCATTTGAATATTCATAAGTTGTAGAAAGCGTATATTTATCCTTACCTTTCGAGTAGACCATTGCGGCTTTATCTTTGAACTCTCCTCGAGAAAACTTTTGAAATTGAATATGAACCAAATTGTCTGTTTTACCATCAAAAATCTTTTTTATAAAATTATCCATACTACTTTTTCTGATTCCATCTTTATAAAGATTATGCCACGTCTATTTTTAATTTCAGAATAGTAAAAATCCGAAAAACTCCTCGAAAAACCGATAAAACCCAAAATTTATATAGTGTAGTATATAATTAATTTTATGGAAGAAAAAGAATTTAAAAGATTTATCATACCCGTACTTATTTTAATATTGGGGGTACTCTCTTTTTTGGTAGTTCGACCACTTGGAGCCTATATTCTATTCGGTCTTTTGCTCTCTTATATCTTTTATTCTTCCTACCAGAAGGTTAGAACAAAAATAAATTCTCCTGATCTTTCGGCACTTATTGTTGTAATAACCAGTTTCGTAGTTTTTGTAATTCCACCATTGTTACTTTTACCTCTTTTCATAAGACAACTATTTGAGTCCTACCTTTCTCTAAGGGGCGCAGATTTCTCTTTAATAGTTTTTAAGTTATTTCCTTCGTTAGCGAGTTCTCCGGCAATCTCTGCAGAAGTAATTGCTAGTATGAGTCATTTTAATTCAAATCTTTCAGCCCTTCTTTTGAGCTTATTTGAAAGTATTTTTCAGAATATACCTGAAATAATCTTGGGCCTAGTAGTCTTACTTTTTACATTCTATTTTGGATTAAGAGAAGGGGCCAAATTCAAGGAATATATCTCTGTTCTTCTTCCTGTTGCTAAGGATGCAAAGAAAACATTATATGAAAAATTCGAAAAGGTTACTGATTCAGTTTTATTCGGACATTTGATCATAGGCATTGCTGCCGGAATCATCGCAGGAATAGGTTATTTTATGTTCGGTGTTCCAAACGCCCTATTATTAACTGTAGCAACAATATTGGTATCTATTGTTCCGGTGGTCGGAGCATGGTTTATTTGGATTCCAGTGGATCTATTCTTATTCATAAATGGAGATAATGTTGCTGGAATGCAATTACTGATCTATGGTCTATTTGTTATTAACTGGGTAGAAACCTTCCTTAGACCCGTAGTTATAGCCGAGAGATCAGAAATGAATGCAGCAATATCCATAATCGGAGCAATGGGCGGAATATACGCCTTTGGATTGATTGGATTTATTCTTGGACCTTTGATACTAGCTTATTTAATTTTACTTATAGAATTGTACAAACAAAAACAAACAGAGAGTATAGTTATAAGAGAAGAAAAAATTCCAGCAATTCCGTAGTTAAATAATATAAATAATAAAAAGAGGAAACAATGAGATTAAAAGTAAAAGTATTAAGATTTATGACCGGTAGGCCAATTGCAGTTCTTAATCATTCAACCGCCAATCATATTAATGTTCATATTGGCGAACGTATAGAACTTTCCAAATATGCCGATAGCATTGTTTCAATAGTCGATGTATCTAGGGATTTAATTGGAAGGGATGAAGTTGCAGTTTCTCAAGAAATTCTAGAATCACTTAATATAAAAGAAAATGATGAAGTCGAAGTAAGTCTAGCAAATAAGCCTCAAAGCACTTTTTTTATTAAGAAAAAAATGGATGGCGGGACGCTGACTAAGGAAGAGATTCACACCATCATAAAAGATGTAGTGGATAATGCACTTACTGAAGCAGAAATTGCTTATTTTGTTGCAGCAGTTTATAAAAATAAGATGATTAATTCTGAAACTGAAGCATTAATCTCCGCAATGGTTAGTTCTGGTAAAAGATTAAGTTTTGAAGGGGTGGTTGTTGATAAGCATTCTATTGGCGGAATTGCCGCAAATCGTACTACTCCTATCGTGGTTTCAATCTGTGCTTCAGCAGGATTAACTATGCCCAAGACCTCTTCCCGAGCAATTACCAGTGCAGCAGGAACCGCAGATGTTATGGAATCTATTGCTAAGGTTGAGTTTAATACTGATGAACTAAAGGCCGTAGTAAAGAAAACCGGAGCTTGTCTAGCTTGGAATGGGATTCTTGGTTTAAGTCCAGCGGATGATAAGCTTATTCAAACCGAACGAATTCTCGGTTTAGACCCTGAAGCTCAACTTCTTGCTAGTGTTCTATCAAAGAAGATTGCCGTAGGAAGTAAACACGTTTTAATTGATATTCCATTCGGAACGAGTGCAAAAGTTACTAAAGAAAAAGCCCTAGATCTGAAAAAGAAATTCGAATATTTCGGTAAACGTTTTGGATTAAATCTTCGTTGTGTCTTGACAGATGGATCACAACCAATTGGAAATGGAATTGGTCCTCTTTTAGAAATAAAAGATGTAATAAAGGTTCTCAAACAAGAAAAAGATTGTCCAAAGGATCTAGAGAAAAAATCCGTATTTTTGGCCGGAGAGATTTTAGAATTATGTGGTAAGGTCAAAAAAGGAAAAGGCGAGTCTCTGGCTCGAGAAATATTGGTTTCAGGAAGGGCCATGCATAAATTCAAGGAGATAATTGAAGCTCAGAGTGGAAAAGTTCCTAATCTTGAAGAGATAGATTCGAGGGTTGGAAAGTTAAAGAAAAATATTTTGGCTGAAAATAACTTTAAATTAAAAATTATCGATAATAAATCAATGAATACCATCGCCAGTGTTGCCGGAAGCCCAATGGATAAAGGTTCGGGCATCTATCTCTATCATCATATTGGCGATAAGGTAAAGAAAGGCGATAAACTCATGACAATTTATTCTGATTCTAAAACAAGACTTTCAAATGCTTTGGATCTCTGTGAAAAACTAGAACCTATAAAATAACGATTTTTTTTAATTCTTAAAATTAGAACTATTTTTTGCTTTATTCAATTCGTTAAAATGAATTTTACCCATTTCAGAATATTTCTTTTTATCTTTTTTATACTTCTCAATTATTTCAGAAGCATACCATCCACCAAGATGATGTGGAATAATAACATAATCTGCTCCAGCTTTGTATAAATCTATAGCATATCGAGGTTGTTCTGCAGTCATGATCATTACTGCTTCGGATTTTAATTCTTTTAGTGCTCTAACAATTAATAGGTTTGAAGCTTCTTCAGGAATAGTGGAGATTATCATTTTTGCTTTTGCTAGAGGTAAATCATCAATAAAGTTCTTATTGCCAGCATCACCATAAATGGCATCTATTCCTTGTTTATTTAATGAACGAACAACATTAGGATTATAATCTACCACCACAAAATTCTCATGCATTTTTCTTAATCTCTGTAATAGTTTGTATCCAACTCGGTGATATCCGAAAAGAACAATATCATAATTTTTCTCCAGATGACAGTCATCACATTTTAATCCACCGTCGAACAAATTCATAAATTTAAGATTAATGATTTTTTTCGTTATTGCTTCTGAATAATTTATGAAATAAGTACTAAAAGCAATTGTTATAAGTGCCACCAATATAGAAAGATTAAGTACATCTTGATTTAGTTGTCCAATATTAAATCCAAGTAAGACAATTATCAAAGAGAATTCACTTATCTGCGCTAGGCTAATTGAAGCTAAGAAATTTGTTTTCTTGCTATAACCAAAGAATCTTAGTATGAGCATTGTTAAAATTGGTTTTAAAATTATTACAAATATGCTAAGAATTATTGCCTGAAAGACCAGATGACTGTTGATGGCATTAAGTTGACTTCCAAAGAAGACAAAGAATAATACCACAAAGAAATCTCTTAGGGGTTTC
>Ga0247841_10009888_pt1 | contig 13176 bp, 17 predicted proteins | sample LaCruzMarch2015__2_FD_192410 | JGI IMG/M metagenome (GOLD analysis project Ga0247841, IMG submission 192410) | Freshwater microbial communities from meromictic Lake La Cruz, Castile-La Mancha, Spain - LaCruzMarch2015_18m | ecosystem: Environmental > Aquatic > Freshwater > Lake | place: Spain... | reverse complement strand
TTATTTAACAAGGAGCAGGTGGCACGATTGAAGGGAGCCCAAAAAGCACGCACAAAGTGCGGCCAGCAGGCTTCGCAGCTTTGGAGTACTTTTTGGGAAGCGTCAATCGTGACGGAATCTGAAAAGCTTCCCAATCAAAAGTATGTTTTCCCATTACTCCTGGCCCCACGCCATCCTTCACATAGACGGTGATGCTTTCTTTGCTTCGGTAATGCGTTCTGTTAACCCCTCACTTATTGGCAAACCAATTATTACAGGAAAGGAGCGTGGGATAGCAACAGCTATATCATACGAGGCGAAGAAGTTTGGTATCACCCGCGGTATGCCCTATTTTGAAATAAAAAAAAAGTGTCCGGAATGTCTTTTTATTGAATCCGATTATGATCTTTTTTCCCTTGTTTCCGGCCGTATGTTTTCTATTATGAAAAAATATACACCCTACGTAGAAGAATACTCCATTGATGAGGGCTTTGCTGATATTACAGGGTTACGACGTATGTATAGACAATCATATGAAGAAATAGCTCTCTCCATAAAAAAAGAGTTGGAAAATAAACTAAATATTACCTTTTCTGTGGGGCTTTCTATAACAAAATCCCTTGCAAAGCTCGCCTCCTCTTTTCGTAAACCATCTGGCTTTACACCTGTGCGGGGCAAACATATAGAATACCTTCTCAAAAATAGAACAACCCGAGATATATGGGGGGTTGGTCCCAATACCACAGCCTACTTAGAAAAACACAATATTAAAACCGCTCTTGAATTTGCTCTTCTCCCGGAAAAATTTATCACCTCCCATCTGTCAAAACCATACTATGAAATCTGGCAGGAGCTAAGGGGAAAAAAAATATTTGAGTTACAATTAGGAAAAAAAGAAGAGTATAAGTCCATTTCAAAGACAGAAACATTTACTCCACCCACAAACGAAAAAGAGCTCTTGTGGTCACGCCTCATGAGCCACGTGGAAGATGCTTTTAAAAAAGCAAGAGTATACAACTATACAGTAGGAAGAGTGGATATATTTCTCAAAACACAAAAATTCGTGTACAAAACGGCTGTCTATAAACTTCTTACAAAAACATCATTCCCGCTTTCAATTCACGCTGAGTTACGAAAAACATTTGAATCTATTTATTCTTCTTCTCACCAATATCGTACTACAGGCTGTACAATATCAGATTTGGAAGATGCTAAAATGACGCAAACATCTCTATTTGAAAAAACAAATGACTATACGAAAACACAAAAAATATATGAAGTGTTATCTTCTGGAAAGGTAGATTTCGGAACATCACTTATCGCAGACCGCCATTCAACCAAAAAAAAGGAATCACGTGCATTTTCCCTTCCCCTTATTTCTATTCAATAATAAAGTTAGCGGACAATGTTTGTGATCATGCTTTCTTGCAACGCAATACGCCCTTCCATACTCTATGAGTAAATAGGTAAAACGAAGCCATTCCTTCCGCGGGACAATTTTTATCAAATCTTTTTCAATTTTTTCAGGATCGTTTTGTTTTGAAAGCTGCAATACATGCGCGAGCCGTATCACATGCGTGTCCACTGCTATTCCTTCAATAATCCCAAACGCATTCCCCAGTACTACATTGGCTGTTTTTCTCCCCACACCGGGAAGCGTGAGTATTTCTTTCATATTTTGAGGCACCTCACCTTTATAGTGTCCATTAATAATTTGCGCGCTTTCTAAAATGTGTTTTGCCTTCATCCGATAAAATCCGGTTTTATAAATATCTTTTTCAAATTCATGGATATCCGCATTCACATAATCGTTAAGACAAGTATATTTTTTGAAAAGCTGTTCCGTCACTTTATTCACCATTTTATCCGTACACTGCGCCGATAAAATCACCGCAACAAGCAATTCCCATGGAGAAGAATATCGCAGCATAATTTTTGCATAAGGAAATAATCTTTTTAGTTCCTTCAAAATAATCTCAACTCTTTTCTTCTTCGTCATCCCCTATTCTACAAAAAGGCGGTTGAATTAGTTATGGAGTATTTTGTGGCCTTACGAAGATAAAAAATAAAAAGCGGAACAGGTGGCAAAATTGAAGGGGCCCAACACGCGCGGACAAAGTGCTAGCCAGCAGGCATTAGCAGCTTTGGAGCACTGTTGGGAAGCAGTCAATTTTGACGGAATCTGGGATATTACCTAATGTAATATCCCTCCCCCTTTTTAGTAACAAACCCTTCTTTGATAAGTTGTTTCAATGTGGTAAATAATCGTTCATCTTTATATATATTCCCCAACTCAACCAACGTGTGGGGCCTTTTCAAAAGTAATTTTAACACTCCCCCTCTTATTTCCCGTATCGATCCTTTAAATTTTTTTTGTTTTATATAATGCTTACTTTTTTTATTAGGATTATCTATCTGTGTAGCAAGATAAGCTCCATAGTCCATCAACGCCCAATACCATTCTCGGGGATTTTTCTTGTCTAGTGTTTTTTCAACATAGAGAAGAATATCACTGTCGGAAATGTTTGTTTTATCAGCAAAATAATGATGAATAAATACCCGTCGTATATTTGTTTCAATAAATATCACAGGCCTATTAAATGCAAAGGCCGCAATTGAACAGGCAGTCGAATGCCCTATCCCCGGAAGTTCATCAAGAAGTGTTGGGTCTTCGGGGAGATGTCCACTATATTCTGTGCAAACTATACGTGCTGCGGCTTTAAGATATAAAGCCCGCCGATTGTAGCCCATTCCTTGCCATGCGGAAAGCAAAACAGAGGTGCTTGCCTGAGCTAATGATTGAAAATCGGGAAACACCTGCTTAAAAAGGCGGTATTTTATCATTACTCGTGCTACCTGCGTCTGTTGAAGCATTACTTCAGAGATGAAAATGCTATACGGAGAAATATCTTTTCGCCACGACATCGCCCGCTTATTTTTCTTATAATAATTCCAAACTGTCTTTATAAAAACATCGTCTATCATATATATTGATTTCTCTCCTAATTAAAATAGGTGGCACGATTGAAGGGAGCCCAAAAAGCACGCACAAAGTGCGGCCAGCAGGCTTCGCAGCTTTGGAGTACTTTTTGGGAAGTATCAATCGTGACGGAATCTATTTTGAATAATACAATAAAAAATACCCATTACATCATCATCTTCTCCCTCATACTCACAAACTCTTCTTTTGTCACCACCACATGATCCACCACTTCAATCCCCAATATTTCTCCCGCTTTCACCAAACGCTTCGTCGTCTCTCTGTCTTCATGAGAGGGGTTGCAATCTCCGGAAGGATGATTATGCGCAAGAATAATTTGCCCCGCGTGATGGCGTACTGCCGGCTCAAATACTTCACGTGGATGAGCAATACTTGCATTTAATGATCCTATTGATATTATTTCCTTCTGGATCATTTGATTTCGCGTATTAAGATAAAATACAACAAAATATTCTTTCTTTTTTTGAACTTCATCCTTCATAAGAAGCCATATATCTTTCGGACTTACGATGAGCTTCGTGCTTTTATTTCCATAAAGTCGATGCCCTAATTCCAGTGCAGCACAGAGAGCACTTATCTTTGCTTTTCCAATACCCCGAACGCCGATGAATAAATCGGGATTTATATTATTTTTATTTTTATGAATGAGAGGAGTAATTTCTTCTCCTATTTGTGCTGCAGATTTTCCTTTGCGTCCTGTACGGATAAGAAGTGTGCAGAGCTCACCAAAAGTAAGCTGTTCAACTCCGTACGCAAACAATTTTTCTTGGGGTTTCATTGGTTACTTAAGCCATTCCACATAAGAACAACCTGTGGCACTGCGCGTTTCTTTATCCCATCCTCCAGTGGAACATTTCTTCATGTTTTTTCCGGTGGTTGTTTGTGTCTTTATGAGTTTCGCTCCACACTGTGGACATTCTTCATCTAATTCTTCAATGGGGGCTTTCACCCATTCAAAAAAATTGCATCCGCTCGCCGTTTTTGTTTTTGGATCCCATTTCGAGGTTGAACATTTTTTCATCTTTTTATTAAAGCGGGTCATTGTTAGGACAAGAGGTTCTCCGCATTTTGGACATTTTTCGTCTATCGTTTCTGGTTCAAACGGAAGCCATTTTACGTAATCGCACCCCTCTGTTTGGCGCGTCTCACTGTTCCAAGAACCAGTCGAACAGCGCTGTAATTTTTTACCAGTCTTTGTAGTAACAACTTCGCCTAGGGGAGATCCGCATTTTGGACATTTTGTTTCATCCATATTAAATAAAGAATAAATTAATAAAATTATTGTATCAGTTCAAGCTCTCATTGTATCATGTTCTTCTTTCTTTTTTACAACGGTTTATAAGCCGCAAAAGGCATGTTTTAGCCCGTTGTAAAGATGTTATTTTTTCATTAGTGGTTCTACCGCTATTTACACTCTCCGTATTACAGATGTTAGAGCGAAAAGAAGAATGGATATCATCACAATCGTCGCTCCTGCGGGAAGATTCGCATAATAGGATGTAACAAGACCGACCAAAACACTTAAAAGAGCGAATAAAACTGATACAACTATACTTATCTTAAACCCCTTTACTACCTGCATGGCAGTAATGACGGGGATAATCATGAGGGCGCCGATGAGAAGAGCCCCCACCACCTTCATTGCAACCGAAACGGTAAGGGCAACTAATATCATAAACACGTGATTGACCAGTTGCACAGGTATACCACTAGAACGGGCACTCTCTTCATCAAATGATGTATACATAAACTGCCGATAAAAAATAAGAAGGATGCCCCCAATAACAATTCCTAATGAAAGAATAATCCAGATATCCTGTTGTGTGACGGTTGCAATGCTTCCAAATAGATACGTAAATATATTTGCATTGAAACCGTTTGCGATACTGATTAAAATCAGTGCCAAAGCAAGCCCGCCGGGAAGTATCATTGCAAGTATTGATTCCGCAGAAACATGTTCGTTTGAGCGGATTTCTTCTATGATGTATGCCGTTATAACGGTGAAAAATATAGTGGTAACAAGTGGATTTACTCCAATAAGTAATCCAATTGCAACGCCGGTGAGCGCAACGTGTGATAGTGCATCCGCAATAAGTGACAGTTTGCGCACCACCAAAAAACTGCCGATAAGGGGACCTATGATCGCCACAATAAGACCCGCCCAAAAGGCGCGTACCATAAATCCGTATTGAAATAAATCAGTGATTAAATGCATCGGTGTGATGAGCATGAATAATATTGCAGGTATTTGTTTCATACGGAATAGTCTTTTTATCAAGTTGTATAACGCAGTGCACCTGATGAGAGATGGTATGAAGGTCGTGGGATACTAAGAGAAGGGTGAGGTGATAATTGTGATTAAGTTTTTGCATAAGTTCATAAAACTTCTCTTGCGTTCTGACATCCACTCCTACAGTTGGCTCATCAAGAATGAGTAGTTTTGGTTTTTTGACAAGTGCACGTGCAATAAATACGCGCTGTTGTTGTCCTCCGGAAAGTTCACGTAGAAGCTTATTTTTGAATATCAACATATCAACGGAAGCAAGAGCTTCATCCACTGCATTGTCTTCAACATCCTCCATCTTGATTACTTCCTCAACCGTAATGGGGACATGGGAAACGGAAAACCCTGCTTTCTGGGGAATATATCCAACCTTGTCCCAATCATGAAACTGTTTGATGGGTATACCAAAAAGCTTGACGGTACCTTTTTGTGGATGGAGCGCTCCTAAAATAATTTTGAGGAGTGTTGATTTTCCCACACCATTATGACCCACCAATCCTACAAAGTCACCTTCCAAAATATCGCAGTTCACTCCATCCAATATGCTTTCATCACCGTACCCGAATGTGACATTTCGCAAACTGATGACAGAGGGCGTGGTCATAGTGATGTGCAACCAAGTGCAATTTGTAAATTTTTAAGGTTTTCTTTTTGGATGGTTACATATGTTTTTCCTACTACACAATCTTTTTGAGTAAGTCCTTCGAGCGGATTAAGCATCAGTATTTTTGCACCAACTTCCCTTGCAATCGTTTCCGCAATCACTGGACTTGCTAATTCCTCAAAAAAAATATATCTGATTTTATTTGTTTTCGCAAATGTTGCAACCTCTGCCAATGTTTTAGTTGACGGTTCTTGTTCTGGGGATAACCCGGCTAATGTAATTTGATGCAGTCCATAGCGAGCAGCTAAATAGCTAAACGCCTTGTGGGAAGTGATAATATTTTTCTGTTTACAACTATGTAAGCCTTGCTTAAACTCGATATCCAACATGTCTACTTCCTTTGCGAGGCGCTCCATATTTGCTTTATATTGCGGTGTATGAGCGGGGTCTTTTTGTATAAATGCAGTAGTCACCATCTCCGCTTCTTTTTTATAAAGAATAGGGTCAAGCCACACATGTGGATCTTGCGGATCACTCATCAACGGTTGACCTACAATAACAAGACTTGTTTTTTTTGAGTCAATATTCTCTTTTATTTTATCCATATACCCTTCTAACCCTCCTCCATTCAATAAAATAATGTCCTGAAATTCTAATTGTGCAATATCGCGCGTACTTGGTTCAAAGTCGTGAGGTTCAGCGCCAGGTGGAGTGAGATTGGTAACGATCACCTGCTGTCCCCCTATTGTTTCTGCCAAAAATGCCAAAGGATAAAACGAAGTGGTAATTTTGAGTGTTTTTATTTGTAATGGTTTTACTGTTTGAGTTTTACTCAATAGAAAAAAAATAATAACACTAATTATCAGTGTCATTCCCGCTATTTTTTTTATTGACATTTTTTGCACGTCCCGAAAAATTCTAATGTGTGATTTTTTATCTTAAAATCAGATTGTTTTTTTGCCTCTTTTAAAAGGGCATCTTCACATAATGAAACATCTTCAATAGATCCGCAGCTTTCGCAGACAAGGTGGTGATGGTGTTTGTTATCAGCCAACTCATACCGAGTCTCCCTATCGCCTAAACGAACTTCCTTCACTATTCCCATTTTCACAAAACTGGTTAAAATGCGATACACGGTTGCCTTATCGACAGATTTTTTTGCCGATTTCACCAAATCAAATATTTCCAACACTGTTTGTGGTTTATTTTGTAATGCAAGTATTACCTCTTTTTTCTGGGAGGTAAATCGCAGTCCTTTTTCCTTCATTAATTTCACGATAACATCCATATATACTTCATTATCGCAAATCATTTGCAATAAGTCAAGAGTAATCCAGCCGATGGTTACTATTCTTAGGCTATAATATACTTTGGAGAGGTGGCAGAGTGGTTGATCGCGCAGGTTTCGAAAACCTGTATGGCAGCAATGTCATCGAGGGTTCGAACCCCTCCCTCTCCGCCAGCAAAAATTTGTGACCGAAGGTCAAAGATTTTTGATGATGAGTGAGGGGTGAGGAACGCGCCACCACGGAGCGAACATTATTACATGCGAAGTGGGAAGTACTCTTGGGGTACGCCGCTACTGAGCGAACGTTATTACATGCGAAGTAACTAGTCCCCTTGGGGGAAACCCCTCCCTCTCCGCACCCGAGAGAATAAACTATAAATTACAATAAATATGAATGATATAAAAATAGAAGAATATTCGGATACTTACAAAAGTCAGGTTAGAGACGTAATAGGCAAAACGTTGGCAAATGTTTCTGTTATCGATCCAAAATCACTCCCAATAGACGATGAAGATCTTAATGAGATAGAAAAAGTTTACTCGGGAAAAGGAAAATTTTGGGTTGCTTTAAAAGATAAAAAAGTAATTGGAACAGTAGCTATCCGGGATTTAAAAAGCGGTGAAGCGAAACTTAACAGAATGTTTGTTTTGATTGAACATCATGGCGACGGGACCGGACAAAAACTACTTAATTATGCTCTAGATTTTGCTAAAAAGCAGGGTTTTAAAAAAATAATTTTAAATACCCATATTTTAATGCGTCGAGCTCATAGATTTTATGAGAAGAATGGTTTTATTAGAGTTAATAAAACTGGAGATAAATATAATTACTTCAAAATTATAGAATAGCTATAAGGAACTAAGTTGTCTCAGACCCGCGTGTTTCGCAATTTGGGTTTAATGATAGAATTAATACATGAAGATATACGTATCTCACTCTAAAAAATACGATTACAAAAATGAGCTTTATCTCCCTCTTCGTAATTCTGAACTAAATAAAAAAAATGAAATAATTCTTCCCCATGAAAAATCTAATGAAGCATTTAATTCAAAACAATTATTTAACGAAGGATGCGATTTAGTTATCGCTGAAATCTCATACCCCTCAATAAGTATTGGGATTGAACTGGGTTGGGCTAATATGAAGAAAATAAATATTATCTGCATCCATAAGATAGATGTTAAACCTTCACTATCAATAGATGCCGTTTGTTCTACTTATATTTCATACAGTAATTCAGATGAGCTAATTAATAAACTTCTAAATGCTGATTTATTAGGCTAAATTCTATGTATAAAAAGTTCCAATTTTGTCCAATGCTCCCCACCCTGGCTTTTTGTGTTGTAGTATAATAATTTCATGGGTTACTTTGTCGAGCTAAACACCTTACTTCGCCCACCAGCTGAATTTGATTTTAAATCATTAGTTTTAGGCAGAAAATATACTATTACTCTTGAACGAGAGAGAGCTTTTCCGCTTCATATTGCCATTCTTCTCATAGATAAAGAGTGGAATTTTTATGGATATGCAGTTGCTCATAGTGCACTTGTAAAAGAGAAAAAAACCCAAATTGAATTTGAGATGATTTCATTATTTAAACCAGAAGAACAAAAACTATATCAACTAAAATTCATCGAGGCAGGTAAAATTACTGGTGAAGTCGTTTAAGGAATAAAAAGTTCCAACTTTGTCTCACTTTCTCGGCATTTGAATTTTAAGAAGTGGCAAAATATGTTTCTAATGCTTTAAAGTGGCCTCTGTTCTCCCTAAATTTTTGATAATTATTTATATTTACCCATTTATACCCTTTATGTTCTTCGCTTATTTTAATCTCTCCTGATATATAGTTACATTTAAATCCCAAAAGAAAAACTCTTTTACCTGCTTGTTTATGTTTTGGGCCAAGTTCAAAAGACCACCGGTGAAATATTTCTCCCACTTCTATTTTTAACCCTGTTTCTTCTAACACCTCTCGCTTAATAGCCGCATCAAAATCAATTTCACCCTCTTGAATCTTACCTCCTGGAAAGTCCAGCCATCCATTAGGCAGGGTAAGTATCAGCACCTCCCCATTTTTATTAATGAACGCCTTTTGTCCAACATAGAAAGGTTGATCTTTATTCATTCTGCAATTATATCATCAGTCAATGCGACAAATATATTTCAACTTTTCCCCATGCTCTTCGCCCATATGATAAATAAGCTTGAATCTTCTTGATACAATATATCAATGCAAAATATTTATTTAGTCGTTAGTAGTGTTCTCGCTTTTATTTCGTATATCGTATATATTGTTGCGATTTTTAAGGGTAAAGCAAAGCCCCATAGAACAACGAGATTTGTTTTATTTGTAATAACCGCTTTAGCAACAGCATCTTTATTTGCTGAGAAGAATCAAGTTGCCATATGGCTTATTGGAATATTTACTTTCAATTCATTCATTATTTTTATTCTCAGTTTAAGGTTTGGGATGGGAGGATGGGAAAAGACGGATATCGTTTGTCTTTTTATTGCCTTAATCGGCATAGGATTGTGGAAATTCACAAACAATGCCTCAATCGCATTATACGCTTCAATTGTCGCGGATTTTACGGGTGTAATACCCACATTGATAAAAACTTATCGTTTTCCAAAAACTGAAGTGTGGACTTTTTTTGCAATCGATTGTATTGCTGCACTATTCACTCTATTGGCAATAAAAAATTGGAAACCGATAGAGTTTGCTTATCCCCTCTATATTATTTGTATTGATTTTATTATCGTTCTTCTCGTTGTTCGACCTATTCACAATTGTCTTAAAAGATAATTTAGATATCCAGATCCCGTCTGTTAATTGAGGGTACTCAATCTTTCTCTCGATCTTTGTTGTAATTCTCCTAGTGATGTTTGTGGTGATGTGCCATTTATAGTGTAAAGAGCTACCACGCTTATGTCGCTTTTTTCATATCTTCCAAAAACTAATGCGGAGGTTGGGTAGTTGTTCTGCCTACAAAAAGCCGTCATCTGGTTTCTTAATCTTTGATCGTCATTGATCCCAAGATCCAATATCCTCCGAGACAATTTTAATTGCAAAATACGATTATGATATTCAGTCGTCTCTTCTTTTTCTGTATCCACTGAGACAATAAAATATCCAACTGGTCTTATATGTTGTTGTATGGGAGGAAGTAATCCCGCTATAGTAAGAACTTCTACCCGTTTTTCAAAGATTGGGCCGTCTAACACAAAATTTGCTATTCCCCGACTTGATCCTAAGTTTGTAAAATTAAATGCATTTTCAAACAACATTTTTGGGTTGGGTCGTTCTGACATGCCAAATTATATATCATTTGAGCCTTAAAATCAATCTTATAGGCTGAATTTGAAATCCCCTCATCGCCTCACTGGTGTCCAGCTCTGTTTAAACCTGTGGTAAAATAGGAGCTCTGGAAACCATTCTGAAGTTCTCTCAAGTCTCCTTTGACTTTGGGCATGACAAAACCATCATCGATGAGGTTAGCTTCTCTGTCCGCAAGGGCATGAAAGTTGCTTTAATGGGTCAAAATGGTGCCGGAAAAAGTACACTTTTTAAACTGATTACGAGAACAATTAAACCTCTGTCTGGAGAAATTTCAATAGATAAGCGACTTATCATTGCCACCGCTCACCAGGTTATTGCGCCAGTCGATATGACTCTCACTGTGGAAGAATATTTTCAGAAGTGGTTAGGAGGAGTTGAGCCTTATGAGTTACAAAGAAGACTTAGTTATGTTCTTGATGTGGTAAATCTGAAAGCGCCTTTGGATAAAATTATCAAATCATTTTCTGGTGGCCAACAAGCGCGCCTTCTTCTTGCATCCGCTCTTATCCAAGATCCAGACCTCCTACTTCTGGACGAACCTACCAATAATCTTGATCACAAAGGCATTACCCATCTCACCAATTTTCTCATGAACTATAAGAAAAGTGTCATTGTTATTTCGCACGATGCAACATTTTTAAACGCCTTTACTGAGGGAGTTCTTTATCTGGATAGTTTTACAAAAAAAATTGAACAGTATGCGGGCGACTACAATGATGTGGTGGAGCAGATTTCACTACGTATTGAGCGAGAACATCGACAAAATGCCCAAATGGAACGAGGAATCCAAGAAAATAAAGACCGGTCAAACTTCTTTGCCCATAAAGGGGGAAAAATGCGATTGGTCGCTAAAAAAATGCGAGAAAAAGCAGAAAAAATGGAAAGTGAAAAAGTTGCCGTTCGAAGAGAAGATAAAACTATTCGCTCATTTACCATTCCTTCACAGGAGGGTCTCGTCAATGAAGAATTGAGAATATCATCATTCACTATAATGAAAGACCATCATGAAATTACAAAAACTGCACGTATATTTCTGGTGAAAAATAAACATTTACTTATTGTCGGACCAAATGGTATTGGTAAAAGCACGCTTATTGAATCGCTCGCGAGAGGTGCTGCTCAGGGAGTTTCAATATCTCCAGGTGTCCGAATCGGCTCATATCGCCAAGATTTTTCAACCCTTGATTTCAATGATACGGTGTATGAATCTTTTACGAAAGCAGTGAAAGAAACCAATGGCGTTTTGTATGAACAACAAATCCGCTCGGTTGCAGCGGGATTTCTTATTACCTCAGAACATATTTATTCAAAGATTGGCACGTTGTCTGAAGGACAAAAAGGATTGGTTTCGTTTGCTCGATTGGTACTCCAAAAGCCGGGTCTTCTGATACTTGATGAGCCAACAAACCATATTAATTTTCGCCATCTCCCTCGTATTGCAGAAGCGCTTAGTGCATATCAAGGGATGATGATTCTCATCTCCCACGTTCCTGAATTTGTCGCAAAGATTCGGATAGATGAAATCTTAGACTTGGAGAAATAAAATGCTCCCCATTTCCAGAAAAAATGTGGTATAATGTATACAGATTTAGTTAGGATAATAAACCTGCTTGAATTTAGTTCGGTTAAGTGCAACTTCACAGAACTTCTCGTCAAATACAAAAAATAGGTCGCAGATATTGTTACAATAATTGGCCTTATTTTTGGAAAGCCTCATACATACAAATACGTTGTGTGATAGTAATCATTTCTTGACGGACACAATTCTGGCAGATTTATTATAATAACTATAGATGAAAAAACACCTTTGGTTCCGGGCAAAAAATTACGGATGGGGATGGTATCCGAGCTCCTGGCAAGGATGGCTTATCCTTCTTGTTTATGTAGGATTTTTGGTTTATAAAACTCCCTCTTTCTACAATATTGAGTCATTGTTTGCGACAGTACTTCTTATTTTTATCTGCTATAAAACTGGCGAAAAACCAGAGTGGCGGTGGGGTGGAAAAAAAACTAAAAAAACCAAGTAAGATTATATATTAGTTTGCATTTTCTTGATTGCTTGCATAAATGCATCTGTAGTATACGAAGCTCCTGCGATGCGAGACACATTGATATCCTTAATATTTTTCCCTATGACGTATGATTTTATTTCCGCAGCAAATGCATCCTGATATCCTGCTGACTCACCACTTCCTGGATTTTGTGAAAGCTGAAGATCGGTAACGGTTGTCCCATTAAGCATAATGCTCACAGCCATATTTTCAGGAATGCGCCGCACTGAATAATTTACCGTTTCAGATAGAGTTCTCAAAGCAGTCGAAGTTGGCAGGATTGTTGTTGGTGCTATTGATGGAATGTTTGTTATTCCCCCTGTTTGTTGTGAGGGAATAATCGTCGGAATTGACACAGTGGGTGTTATTTGTGTTGAAGAGGGAATGATGGGAACATCAAAAATATAGAGAATTACGCTCACTCCAAAAACAAGCCCCAACACCATAAAACTACTTTTCTTTATATTCATTTTGCAGGTTTATTTTTTATTAATAAATATCCCACACGCCATATCACTAAAACAAGATATGCTCCAAAAAGCAAAAACCAATATATCTTTACGAATATGAATGATCTCATAAAACTTCCGATAGTGAGAGCATGGATAAACACAAAAAACATCAATGG
>Ga0247841_10009881_pt1 | contig 13187 bp, 15 predicted proteins | sample LaCruzMarch2015__2_FD_192410 | JGI IMG/M metagenome (GOLD analysis project Ga0247841, IMG submission 192410) | Freshwater microbial communities from meromictic Lake La Cruz, Castile-La Mancha, Spain - LaCruzMarch2015_18m | ecosystem: Environmental > Aquatic > Freshwater > Lake | place: Spain... | reverse complement strand
GAAGGCAGCCATTGGACGCAGGGTTTTCGCGTTGCCAGGCCGATTGTGGAGTCAGAGTGCCTCGTTTGCACCTGCTGCCTGAAAACCCATCAATACGGCGGGGTCTTCACCATGTCCCTGAAGCTGCATGTGGGCTGTGTTCCCACGAGTCGTCATGGTTATCATTACATGACCGAGCTTCACTCTTCACCTCACCAACGAAAAATGATTGCCGAGATTAACCAGGCGTTCAAGCCTGCTCTCGTTGTCCTCGATGGCATGGAAGCATTCGTGGACGAAGGTCCGATGGTTGGTAAACGGGCGAAGGCGGGTATTTTCCTTGCTTCAACGGATCGTGTGGCGACCGATGCGGTTGGAGTAGCCATACTAAAATCCCTTGGCAGCAATCCGGCCATCATGAAACCGAAGATTTTCGAGCAAGAACAGATAGCGAGAGCTGCGGAATTGGGGTTGGGGGTTGCTTCGTCTTCTCAAATCGAGATCGTGGCCCACGGCGAAAAGAGCCGTGAATCCGCGAGCAAAATTGTGGAGATTCTGAAAGAGGGATAGGATCAAGGCAGTTCAAGAGGTGCTTTTTTGTTTTTGCGAATAGAATTCGTCATGGGGCTATCGCCGTAATGTACCCCAAAGCTCGGCACAATCTCTCCATGATGGTACGTCATGGCCGCATGAGCCAAGAGCAGATCTGACCCCCACGTCCTCGAATATGGAATCAGCGGTAGCGTGCCACCGGCTTCATGGAGCTAGTTGAAACGATCGGATTGGCCGGCAGGCTGAATCGTGCTACAATACTCTTTACCGACAGCGAGCTTACGGGAAAGGCCCCACCAGAGCGAAGACTCCGGTTCAATCGGTAGGAAGGCCGTATGCTCGCCTTCATGCTCTCGTCGTGCAATGCCGGTTATAATGGATATCAGGGCGTACCTGTTCAAACCTCTTGTCGGAGCTTCATTCGTCGCTGAGATAACGGCCGCCGAGCCCGGCCTCCTCGCGGGAACCGAATTGGCTCGCACTCGCGCCGCTGAGCTTGGGCTTCGGCTTGAATCGGTGGCTCCTGACGGTACTCCTCTTGATGCAGGTTCCAGGGTGCTTCAGTTTATCGGGGAGGCCGAGGAGATCGCTCGCGCAGAAGAGGAGCTTTTGGCCTGTGTGGGCAAATCCTCAGGGGTCGCGACGGCCGCCGCCCGTTTCCGGGCGCAGGCCGGGAACAGGGCTCGCATAGTATGCGGGGCCTGGAAAAAGGTCACTCCCGAGTCGCGCAAGGTCCTGCGACAGGCCATCGCCGTGGGAGGTGTGGGCATCCGCCTGATAGACGAACCCTTTGTGTACCTGGACAAGAACTATGTGAGGATGTTCGGGAGCATCAAGAAAGTCGTAGAGCGGGCTTGCGGCATCGAGAGCAGGATTGTGGCCGTCCAGATTCGGGGAGACACGGATCGTATCTTTCGAGAAGCCTGTGAAGCGTTCGAGGCTGGGGCTCGAGTTTTCATGATTGACACGGGAAATGTGGCGGACCTGGGAACCGTGGTGGAAACGGCCGATCGTGAAGGGTTCAGAGCGCAGGTGAGGATTGCGTTCGCCGGTGGGGTCACCTCTTTGACTCTCGGTTCCGTGATAGCTGCCGGCGCTGACATTGTTGAGGTGGGCCGCCCTATCATTGACGCCGATCTTCTCGATTTCCGCCTGGATGTCGTTGGCAGAGTCTGATCGCTTGGATACAGAGGCAAGGGTATTTTATGGAATGGGACCTTCTTGAAAAGACGACCTTCCGGGTACAAGGAGCCGTCCTCAAGGGGGCGAATCTTGGAGACGTGGCCGCAGCGGCAGCCTCTGCACTCGGACTTGAGACGGATCAGGGTGACAGAGTGGACAAATTCTTGTCGGGAAATGAAGCTATAGCACGATGGACCATTTCTTGGCCGACCCCTGCTCCAATTCCTTATTCTCCGACGGCGAACTGAATTTCCTTGGCCTTGTCCACGAATTTCGAGGCCGACAATAGTTCAATTCCAACCACGCGGCCGTCATGACCGAAATCCACGATGATTCCCGGCCCCACTTCGTCGCTTTCTCGTATACGTGCGTCACGAAACGTAATGATGAGGGTATCGGTTGATTCGTGGTATTGAACTTTCATCGGACTTTCACCTGTGGAAACTCCCCATTGGGACTTCTTCACAGTAGCCTCTTTCGTTCAACATGGGGGAGCCACTTTTGAATTGAGCCGAGACTTAGTCAGACACGCCCCGCGGGCCGGCCGTCACTGTAAACCATGTTGAGGCCTTGCGAAAGCATATTGTACCGATCAGCGAGCAGATGGCAATCCGCCGCGTCTCGTGGATTGGCAGTTTCTGCTTGACCTTGTGATACAACGCGTTATCAGAGTACAATAGGATGGTGTCGGTCCATTTGCGACCAGGACGCCACTCCGGAGATACAGCGCCCTTGTCCGGCGGAGGGTCGATGGAACAGAATGATACATTCTCGAACCGCTTGCGCAGCTACTTGCCCATTATTGATTGGCTCCCCGCCTATGAGAAACAGTGGTTGCGATCGGATTTGATAGCCGGAACAACAGTGGCGGCTTTTACGATACCGATAGCCATAGCGTATGCGGGTCTTGCCGGAGTGCCTTCTCAAGCGGGCCTGTACGCGTGTCTTGCGGCGCCCCTTTTGTACATGTTGTTCGGAACGTCGCGGCAGATGATGATCGGTCCGACGGCCGCTGTCTCTATTCTGGTCGCGGCTGCACTCGGAAGTCTGACGGTCGCGTCGCCCGCTCAATACGGAGCGCTTGCCGGTATGACGGCCATCCTGGTGGCATTGATCGCCTTTGTCGCTTACTCCCTGAGGTTGGGAGTATTGATGAATTTCATATCGGAATCGGTGTTGGTGGGGTTCTCATCCGGAGCTGCTCTGTACATAGGGGCTTCCCAGTTGGGCAAGTTGTTCGGAATCCACGACTCACAAGGTCAGTTCATTGAACGAATATCACACTTGACGCGTCACATCGGCGAGACCAACCCGTGGGCCCTTGCCTTGGGTGTTGCGGGAATCGCCATCCTTCTGTCCGGTGAGCGCTGGAAACCGAAGCTGCCCTGGGCCCTTATGATAGTGCTGGGATCCATCGGCCTCATGAACCTGGTCGATCCCGGAACACTCGGCATAGACGTTGTGGGAACGATTCCCGGAGGTCTCCCCGAGCTAAGCTTGCCTCCGGTTTTCTTGCCCGATGTGCGCGACTTGACACGTGCGGCAGTAGCGGTCTTCGTGTTGGCGTACGTTCAAGGAATGAGCATCGCTAGAACTTTTGCATCGAAGAACCGGTATCGGGTCAATCCCGATCAGGAATTGCTGGCCTTGGGCTTCGCCAGCGTCGGGGCCGGCATAACACAGTCGTATCCTGTGGCGGGGAGCTTCTCTATGAGCGCACTGAATGACGAGATGGGAGCCAAGACCCAACTCGCCGGAGGATTCAGCGCTCTCCTGATAGCTCTCGTGGTTCTGTTCCTGACCGGTCTGTTCAGTAAGCTTCCCGAGCCGATTCTCGCTGCTATAGTGCTTGTGGTGGTACGAGGCTTGTTCAAATGGAGGGAACTTCGCGATCTGTTCCGGCTCAGACCGTCGGAATTCGGCACAGCTCTGGCCGCGCTAGCCGGGGTCGTCGCGTTTGGCATAGTTGACGGAGTCGTGATCGGAGCGCTTCTTTCCCTCATTCTGGTCATTGCGAGAGCGTCGCAGTCTGAGATCAGCCTGTTGGGGAGGGTTCCCGGTCAACCTCAATTCTCGTCGATGAACGAAAATCCGGAAAATCTTCCCATTCCCGGAATGCGGATAATACGAGCGAACATGGGCATCTTTTACGCCAATGCCGATGCGATAGAACAGCACATTATGGCGCTCGTTCGTGAGAGCAAGGAACCGATTCAATCAGTTGTGCTGGATATGGCGATGACCGGAGATCTGGACCTCGCAGGCGCCCAGATGATAGCTGACTTGCACAAGGAACTCCGGGAAATGGGCATTAAGTTGCGTCTAAGCAGAGTCCAACGGTCGGCTCGCAATTTATTGGATCGCTTGGGAATTACAGCGCGGATCGGAGAGGAAAATTTCCACTCCCGCACGCTATTTGCCGTCGCCCAGTATCTGGCCGAAGAAGGATTGAGTAAGCGGATGACGTGTGACATCTTGCCTGACATGGTGAGGAGCGTGCTCGTCATGGTGATTGAAAGAACTGCCCTGGTGAAAGGAGAAGAACGAGAGCGTCTCGAGCTGATCCGCACACAACTCGAGGGCATTCTCCAAGAACTGGAAACGATGCCCTGCGAAATTCCATGATCGAATTCAGGAGGAGGTCCCATGATAAAATTCAATGGCGTAAATCATCTGGCTATGGCTACGGGAGACATGGACAAGACAATCCGGTTCTGGAGAGATCTTCTGGGTATGCGGCTGGTGGCGGGTTTGGGCAGCCCCGGATACAGGCACTACTTCTTTGAGATCTCGGAGACCGATTTGCTCGCTTTCTTCGAGTGGCCGGGCGTTGAGCCTATTGCTGAGAAAGACCACGGCGCTCCGGTGTCCGGTCCGTTTGTGTTCGATCATGTTTCCTTTGGGGTGGAAACGGAAGAAGACTTGTGGGAGCTCAAGGATAAGCTTGATGCCGTGGGATTCCGGGTTTCCGAAGTGGTGGACCACGGCTTCATTCACTCCATCTATGCGTTCGACCCCAACAACATCCCTATTGAATTCAGCCACAGCATCAAGGGAGCCGAGATCAGGAAGGACCCGGTGATGCGCGACAAGAGGCCATCGGACGTCACGCGGGAAGGAGCCGAACCTCAGGCCGGCTTGTGGCCCGCAGAGGAGCATCCCACCCCGCGGGATCAACGCAGAGTTTATCCGGGCGCAGGGAGCGAGCTGTTCCACGGAATGAAGAAGGAGGAATAGAACGACGTCGGTGGCAGTGACGTGAGGATCGTCAATGAAGAAGCGCAAATTGGTGCAGAAATTGCTTTCCGGTTCGAAAAACATCCGGTTTTCTGAAGCCTCATCCTGTGCAGAGGCCTTTGGATTCCGGTTGTCACGCATTACGGGTGATCATCATATCTATATGCATCCAGGAGTGCCAGAGCTGGTGAACCTACGGAATGTCGGCGGAAAAGCCAAACCGTATCAGGTCAAGCAACTGCTACAGATCATTGAACGATACAATCTCCAACTGGAAGGTGAGGAATGAGAGACTATCACATTAATTTGTTTTACAGCGAAGAGGATGAAGGTTACATTGCAGACATACCGGATTTGCGGCATTGTTCGGCCTTCGGCGAAACACCTGAAGATGCTCTGCGGGAGGTGCTTAAAGCCAAAGAAGCATGGCTGGAGGCGGCACGCGAGCATGGGAAGCCTGTCCCTGAGCCTCGCTATCGTCCAGTGATCTATCAGATTGCATGAACCGGTGATGGAGACGCATCATGACACGTATTGCACGGCCGGACAGGGCAGACCTCTCTGCGGACGCACAGATGGTCTGGGACAAGATTGCGGGGAAAAGAGGTGACGTGCGCGGACCCTATGCGGTCCTCATACACACGCCCGATCTAGCGGAGAAAGTAGCTGATTTAGGAGCGCTCCTGCGGTTTGAGGGCCATCTACCGGGCAAGGAGCGAGAATTGGCAATACTCGCCACTGCAAGGACTCTCGGCGCAGCATTCGAATGGGTGATGCACGAACCGATCGCGGTCAAGGAAGGAGTCTCTTTTGAAACCATAGAGCTGGTTCGGTCCCTCGGGTCAATCGACCTGCTGAACCCGCGGGAGCGCCTCATCGTGCAGGTTGTGCAGTCGCTATGTGCTACCCTCGGCGTCCCGGACGAAATGTACCAGCGCGCGATCAAAGAATTGGGAACCGCCTATGTCGTAGAACTGATCACCCTCGTCGGTTTTTACAAAATGATAGCTCTTATTCTGATAGGGTTTGAAGTCGATCTTCCGGAAGGAGCTTCCCAGCCTTTCTGATGTGCCCGAATTGCTCATAATTTGAAGGAGGGGCGGAATGAAAGCGACTCAGTACATTTTGCATGCCATAGCTTCTGAAGGCGTCAAGCATGTGTTTATGGTCCCTGGAGGTCTGATCGATCCCTTTTATCCCGATCTCGGGGGTCCGGCGGGGATAAGACCCATCGTGGCCGCTCACGAAGGCGGCGCGGCCTATATGGCGGACGGATATGCAAGAGCTTCCGGGCGTCTCGGCGTGTGTTTCGCCATAGGCGGTCCGGGTGTCACCAATACTGTTACTGCTCTGGCGACCGCGTTAACTGACAGATCCGCGGTCCTCCTGATAAGCGGAGAGGTCCCCACAGACTGGGAAGGGCGAGGAGGATTTCAGGACGCAAGCGCCTCGGGGCTGAACGATATCGAGATCCTGAGGCCCGTTACGGCATATTCTATGGAGGTTGAAGACGTCCATCTCCTCGATCATCACCTGCGTAGCGCACTGGCAAAGACGTTGATGCCCGAGAGTTCACCGGTTCACCTCAGTGTCCCGAGGAACATTCAAACTGCCGAAATTCAGTCGGAATACAGTCCGATCTTTCCCGCGTTATACCAGCACCGATTTGTGGATAAGGAAGCTCTTTCGGCCTTCTGGGACCTGCTCGTCCCCGGCCGAACATTCTCGGAGTGCGCCACCCGAGTAGCTATTCTCGCAGGCCAGGGAGTTGAGTCGTCGCGATGCGGCGATGCCTTGCAGAAGTTCGCGGAACGATACCATATTCCCATAGCGACCACGCTGCGGGCCAAAGGTGTTGTCCCGGAAGATCACCCTCTCTCTTTCGGGGTATTCGGATATTCAGGCACCCGCCATGCAACCGAATTGCTGCTCGGGCAGATGGATATCCTTCTGGTCCTGGGTTCCGGACTCAATCAGCGCGACACAATGTACTGGAACGAGGCCCTGAGGCCGTCCCGAGGGATTGTTCAGGTGGACTTGGATGCAAGCGCGATAGCGAGGAATTTTCCGGTCAATGTTGGGGTGGTAGGCGACTGCGGCAAGGCGATTCAAGCGCTCATGGACGCGGACAATGAGTTGCTTCGATGGCTCGATGGAGGCAAGACAGATCGCCAAAATTGGATTGAGACGGTTCGAAGCTCGGGCCCTCTTCTCTATGATGCCGAGAACTGCGTCAGCAATGAGACGCCTATTCACCCGGCACGGGTGATAACGGAACTTCGGAACGTGATGCCACGTGACACAGTAGCCCTAGTGGATTCGGGAGCGCACCGAGCTTTTGCCGGCCACTACTGGAAATCGTACGGTCCAAGCCAATATATCTCCGCAACAAATCTGGGCCCCATGGGCTGGGCAATACCTGCCGGGATTGGCGCCAAGCTCGCCAGGCCTCAGTTCCCGTGCGTCGTGATAACCGGGGACGGTTGCATGCTCATGCACGGCATGGAAGTTCAGACAGCGGCACGGTTTGGTGTTCCGGTCATCTGGGTCGTCGTGAACAACGGGGCTCTCGGAAATGTTTACCTGCGCGCGAAGAAGCAAGGTCCCGGACCGGCCGCGCTGACATCTCTCCCGATACATGATTGGGCTGGGTTCGCCCGGTCCCTTGGAGCGGAAGGGGCCACCGTGGAAGCGCCGGAAGAGCTGGCGCCCGCATTCAAGGCTGCGTTGGAGGCCGACCGGCCGTACGTGGTGGACGTGCGGTGCGGCAAAGACTATCCTACTCCTGTGACTCCGTGGTCGGTCGCTGCAAAGGAATGGATGGACAATCACCATTATTGATCGGGCGGCCATCAGATAAACGCGAATGATAACCGATACGGAAATAAGAATAAAGGGGGTTCGAGTACTCTTCGAAGCTCTCGGTGAGGTTGAAGCCGAAACGTTCATTTATCTAATCATGCGGGAACGTTTTGATTATATGGAACGGCAAAGAAGACTTTTAATAGACAAAACAGCGGCTTAAATCAGCAGCTCTGCAATGCATATACGGAGGGAAGCGGAGGTGAGTGAGAAGAAACTATAATCCAAAAAAGGCGGAGTATTGTGCTATGGGCGCCTCCAAGGCCAAGACCGGTTCCTCGTTTCAAGCTTCGCAATGACACGGGACCAACGATTCCCTACGTAACTGAATAGTCATCAAATCAGAATCTTTTTTGCGTTTGCTCGCGGGGGTGATATAGAGAAAGAAGGCCCCCCTGAGCCCGCCGGAAATGACGAAAGGTCGCCTATGAAGTGGTTTCCACGCGGCCCCGGCCTATGGCTGGCTCGTCTTCTCGTATTGATCTGGATTGCTGTCGCCATCCGGATGTTGTGGGTCCCACACCGCCCGGCTCCCCAACCGCTGGAAAGAATAGCCATCGGAACCACCGCTTCCGAGCGGTCAGCTCTCGTCTGGGTTGCCGAGGACCTCGGCTTATTTCGAAATCGCCTCACACGCTGAGGGAGAGACGCGAAGATATTCCAATCCTCGCTCATGAGATTATCGTGGCGCTTCAACGCGAATTGCAGCTTCCAGTGGTCCCCATTCTCGATTCCGAAACCCTCGAGTGCATGAACGCCCATCACTGGCCGGGCAACATCAGAGAACTCCGCAACACTTTGGAGAGGGCCCTGATACTGTCGGATGGCAAGAGCTTCGAGCCGCTCATCAACGAACTGAAGGGTTACGGACGACTCCCGCTGGACGAGAGCAAAGCTGGAATTTCTTCTCTTTCCGGCGACGGACTTCATCACGTTACCCATGCGCTCACGAAGCGGCTCTGCGAGGATGCGCTCAGTGCCGCGGACGGCAACAAGAAAGCCGCAGCGCGGGCGCTGGGCATCTCTCGGGACACCCTATACCGCTACCTGAAAAAATTCAGTAACGGAGGCCAAGAGTGAAAGACAATCGGCGCCTGGAAATCCGTGCAATGACCCGGGGAGAACTTGATCTTGCCTGCGACTGGGCCGCGGTCGAAGGATGGAACCCGGGACTGTACGACGCGGAGTGTTTTTATCGCACCGATCCGCACGGGTTCTTTATCGGTCTGCTCGACGGAGAGCCCATCGGATCGATTTCGGCAGTGGCCTACGGGAAGTCTTACGGGTTCTTAGGCTTCTACATCGTCAAGCCTGATTACCGGGGCCAAGGATTCGGGATCCAGTTGTGGAACGCCGGCATGGAGCGCCTCCAGGGACGAAATATCGGGCTCGACGGGGTCGTCGCACAGCAGGACAACTACAAGAAATCGGGTTTCACACTGGCCTATAGGAGCGTTCGCTATCGGTGGGAGGCAGACGCGCAAAGGTCCGTCGTTAGAGACGTGGTTCAATTATCTGAAGTGCCGAAAGAGAAACTGGGAGCTTATGATCTCCGGCTTTTCGGGGTCGATAGGCGTCAATTCCTGGAATGTTGGATTAGCCGCCCGCAGACCGAGTCGCTTGGCGTCCTGCATGAAGGAAATCCGGTCGGTTACGGGGTCCTTCGAAAATGCCGTAATGGGTTCAAGATGGGGCCTCTTTTTGCCGATGACCTGGACATCGCGGATCTTCTTTTCCGCGGCCTCACGGCGAACTTGGACCAGGGAACGGAGGTCTTTCTCGATGTCCCCCAGGTCAATCTTGCGGCTGTCAGGCTTGCAAGCGAAAAGGCAATGACCCCGGTGTTCGAGACCGCAAGAATGTACGTCGGGGGAGCGCCCAACATTCCCGTAAACCGGTGGTTTAGCGTTACAAGTTTTGAGTTGGGTTAGTAGTTGATAGATCGGAGCAGAAATCACCCGCTGAAATTACCTCCATCCATGACGATCCTGATTCTCGATGGACTGCCGAAAGCCTCAATCGTTCACCGCGGAGATCGCGGAGGACGCAGAGGGTTCCTTGTTATCCGGAATTCGTTCAGGCGAGTCATAGCGTGTCCGCAACTCGAACATCCGAGGCATTACAACTGTCGCAGACCGCCCTGGGGATCATAGGGCGGTCGATAGCCGTATTCTTCTCTGCGTTCTCTCCGTCCTCCGGGGTGAATCTTGAAAAGTAGCCCGGGCGGTTTCCCGGATTCTTCTCAATCGGCCTTGATCCCACCCATTCAGGACATATAGTTATCATTAGACGGCGCCGATCGTAGTCGTGGCGGCAGTGCTTGCCAGGTGTTTCGTCAATGAATTGAGCGAGAGGAGGTCCGGGGACGATGCAGCCGATTCCCATAAGCCGAAAGCGAGAGCGAACAACAGACCTCAGGTCGCGGTCTTCCATGCGAATTCATGTGGTCACCCCTCTTTGGGAGTCACCGTCTTTGAGCGCCGCTATGCGCGCCCCGGTCTATCTCAAGATGGAAGCGTTCCAGCCCGTCGGATCTTTCAAGGCCAGAGGCATTGGCCTTGCGTGCCAAGAGAGTTGGGAGGCGGGCGCAAGCCGTCTGGTGAGCGCCTCGGCAGGCAACGCGGGTTATGCGGTTGCCTACGCAGGTCGTAAGATCGGGCTGCCGGTCACCGTGGTTGTGCCCAAGACGACGCCCGTCTGGCTGCAAGACCTTGTACGCCGAGAGAAGGCGACCGTCGTGGTGCACGGAGATTCCTGGGATGACGCTCACGCCTATGGCACCCAGTTGGCACAGCAGGAGAACGCAGCGTATATTCATCCATTTGACGATCCCCGAGTCTGGAAAGGTCATTCATCTATCATTCACGAGATCACAGAAGTGGGGGTGAGGCCTGGAGCTATCGTAGTTTCGGTTGGAGGGGGCGGGCTCCTCTGTGGCCTGCTGGAAGGGCTGCATGATGTCGGGTGGACGGACGTCCCCGTCCTCGCGGTGGAAACAGAGGGAGCAGCTTCCTTCGCCGCGGCGGTGCGGGCCGGCCATCTAGTGACTCTCGATCGTATTACATCAATTGCAACGACGCTGGGCGCTCGAAGGGTCGCCTCCAAGGCGCTCGATTGGACTAAACGGCACCCGATCACCCCTTGGCAAGTCACGGATAGTGACGCTGTTGACGCCTGTGTGCGCTTTGCCGACGAACATCGAGTCCTTGTTGAACCGGCGTGCGGGGCCGCCCTTGCTGCGGTGTACGGCCGGGCGGAGCCATTGGAAAGTCTGCGGCCGATTGTTGTCATTGTGTGTGGAGGCGCGGGCGTCAGTCTTGGCCTTTTGGATGAGTGGAAAAAAATGTTGGGCTGAGAAAAACAGAAAAGCAACATCATGTTTGCCGAAGCCGTCGGCACAATGTTTAATATTTAACCACCGTCCTGACATCTAACTAGCCGATAATATGACATTGACGCAATGTGACGTCCGACGTTGCGACAAGTGACGTCCGATGTTATGACAAAATGCGGTTTCCTGCGTTTGAACGGCAAGCAATTGACAACGATGATATTAGCATCAATTTGTCATTGATATCATATCGTTATCATTTAGGGCCTTTGCAGATATACATCTTGGCACGGAATGTGCTCTGACCTTGTAGCCGAACACGAAAGATCGCGACATATCTACAACCACTGGGGGGCACACGCTAATTCTCACATGTATCATCGCAAGTAACCTTAATAAGCAACTGCGGTCCGACGGAGCACAAGGGGCGTTGGAATACCCGACTTTTGATCGCACAATTTGACCGCAAGCGCCTCCCGTTGTGCCAAAGGTACCCGGGATTGCCATCGTAACGCGAATACGCGGACACCGTTTAGGAAGGGACGGCAATACTGCCACGAATCAGGGCGTAGAAAGGAATTAAGACCATCCGGGGCTGTCTGCAGAGTTCGGAGACCTGGGGGGAGCGGCTCGCACAATGCATTAACGAGGGCCCAGCGCATATTGCATCGATCAGGGGAATGATTATGCCACCTTATGTTTCATGGGAACCAAGTCTCTCCATCTTCGTGCAAGAGATCGACGACCAACAACAAGAATCGTTCAGGCGTCTGAACGATTTTTTTTCCTCGGTCGTCGGAGGGGAGGGGAAAGATGAGGTAGGCGAAATATTGAATTTTTTGGTCGACTATTCAGTTGTTTATTTCGGTGATGAGGAACTTTACATGCAGAAAAGCGGTTATTCCGCTTGTTCAAAGCACAAGGGGGCGCATGAGCAGTTCACGAATGGAGAGCATCTGCACTCACTGGCATTTTGGCCGGCATGTTCCGGAATTCCGGAGACGCCATACTCAATTTGCGATTTGCCCCCGCAATTGAGTCTGCTCCTGGGATTGCGGACTGTTGCCGATCTGTAAATCGGTCATGAGGAAGGAAAGGAGTCTAAAAATGAGAGCGATTGCTGTCGGGCTGTCTCTTGTCGTCATGTTCATGGCTCTAACGATCATACCGATCCCTGCATTGGCTGCAGACCGATCCGACGATTGTCTGGCGATGGTTCAGAAAGCCGAGTCTCTCATCGGAGATAAAGGGAAGGACTATGCCCTGAAGGTGTTCTCTGCATCCAAAGGCCCTTTTATAGAGCAGGAGTTGTACGTCTTTGCCTGCTCAATGGACAACCGCATGCTGGCCCATCCGTATCGTCGAGATCTCATCGGGCAGGATGTCAATGATGTCAGGGATGCGGAGAACAAGCTCTTATTTCAAGAGTTCCGGAGTGTCGCGGAAAAACGGGGAGACGGATGGGTAAATTATTGGTGGTCGAAATCAGGGGAACCGGGGATCTTTCCGAAAACAACGTATATCAAGCGGATAGCTGAATCCAACATGTACATAGGGGTCGGGTACTACAAGCCGGTTCAAACGGGTACGAACCCGACCGTGACCGGGGGACCCAGTGCCAAGATGCCTCAATAGGGCCGGCTATCATGTGTCGGCCTGACTCGCGGAAAGAAAACCGGATTTACGGCTTTTAAGTTGCGGTCGCACTATCCCGTGATTCGAACTGCGCCCTCTCCTGCAACTTGTCCAGATCGCGGAGATTGCCGGACCGCATTCGCTGCTGACCAATCTTTGAGGCGTGCCGGGGACTCTACGGAACCCTGGTCCATATCCGTCCGTAATTGCTCGGCACGATGAGCCATCTGGTTTCGCCGGACTGCACATCTGGGACATTCAGATGGTCCTCTTCGCGTCCGTGAAGCTCTTCTCTGTAAGAGCCACTCGCTTCAAACCCGAACGGGACTGTCTGATCCTCGTTGCCGAAGTTCAGGGCGACCAGGCTGAAATCTTCTCCCAACCGTCGTGAGAAGAGCAAGACCCCTTT
>Ga0247841_10009879_pt1 | contig 13189 bp, 8 predicted proteins | sample LaCruzMarch2015__2_FD_192410 | JGI IMG/M metagenome (GOLD analysis project Ga0247841, IMG submission 192410) | Freshwater microbial communities from meromictic Lake La Cruz, Castile-La Mancha, Spain - LaCruzMarch2015_18m | ecosystem: Environmental > Aquatic > Freshwater > Lake | place: Spain... | reverse complement strand
TGAACTGAGAGATGATCCCGCCAGCGGGGTGAAAAAGGTAACGGTGGCACATGCCGGTCCGGCAGCTTCCGAACCCACCATCCGCAAAGCTCTTGCAATAGGAGCCGATGATGCAATAAGGATCAACTGCAATCCCCTGGATACCTATTATGCGGCTGGTCAGCTTGCAGCGGCAATCGGGAAGGAGGGATTCGACGTGATTATTTGCGGAATTGAATCGAGCGACTTCAATGGTTCGGCAGTAGGTGGAATGATTTCGGAATTCCTCGGAATTCCTTCGGTATCATCAGTGTCCGGACTGACTTTCGAAAATGGTGTACCTGTCCTTACACGTGAAATCGACGGTGGAAGGGAAAGCGTAAAAGTGCCTGTGCCATTCGTGGCAATTGTTCAGAAGGGTATTGCCAAAGAACCCAGGATTGCATCCATGCGTGGGATAATGACAGCAAGGACCAAGCCCATAAGGGTGCATGAGCCTGTTGATTATGATTCTCTTACAGAGATCTCAGGGTTTGAAAAGCCGGCACCGAGAGCTGCATGCAAATTTGTCGATCCGGACGATCCGGGCAGGCTAATCGAATTGCTGCAGAACGAAGCAAAGGTGATTTAAGTCAAATAACGAAAATTTAAAAATATGTCAGTTCTTGTATATACTGAAAATTGGGATGGCAAATTCAAGAAACTTTCCTTTGAACTGGTTTCCTATGCTTCATCCCTTGCCCGTATGATGAATATGAAAGTCATAGCTTTTACAATTGGAAAGGCCGGCGACGAGGATTTGAAGGAGCTTGGCAGGTACGGCGCCGACAGGATATTGAGTCTTGTAAGCAGTAACCTGGAGGTTATGGATAACCGCGCCCACGCAAAGGCTATTGCCGACCTTGCTGTGAAAGAGTGTTCCAAAGTGATTATTTTCTCTAACAACATGACGGGCAAGGCTCTTGCCCCAAGGGTTTCGGTAAGGCTGAAGGCGGGGATCGGATCGGGTGTAAGCAAATTGCCTTTAAGCATAGAGCCTTTCACCGTTTACAAAAGAGCTTATTCAGGAAACGCTTTTGCGGATGTCGTGATCAGGTCGGAAATTAAAATACTCACCCTGGCACAGAATTCCTACGAAATTACAGAGCGGCCAACAGGCGTCAAACCCGAAACAGCAGAAGTTGAAGTCGATGCGTCGCTTGTGGCAACAACTGTTACGGAAACACAAAAACAGACAGGCAAAATGCTGCTCAGTGATGCCGGAATAGTGGTATCGGGTGGCAGGGGAATGAAGTCGCCCGACAACTGGGGACCCCTCGTTGAACTGGCATTTCTGCTGAACGGGGCAACAGCCTGTTCAAGGCCGGTATCCGACGAAGGATGGAGACCTCATGAAGAGCATACAGGACAAACGGGAAAAATAATAGCACCGGACCTTTACCTGGCAGTCGGCATTTCAGGAGCAACACAACACCTGGCTGGAGTGAGTTCTTCAAAATACATTGTTGCTATAAACAGCGACAAGGATGCACCGATATTCGAATCGGCCCAGTACGGAATAGTTGGCGACGCCATGAAGGTTCTGCCGAAACTGGTGGATGCAGTTAAGAATTTAAAGAAATAGATTTAGCCACTAAGGCGCTAAGGCGCTAAGAAATCCAAAATGGAAAAGCTTCTGTCATCTGAAGAAGAAAATATTGGAAAGCAGATAGTAAACGCATCATTTACTATTCATAAAGCTCTTGGCCCAGGGTTACTTGAAAAAGTTTATGAGGTATGTTTATGTCATGAATTGAGAAAAAGTGGTCTGATCGTCCAAAGGCAATTGGATGTACCAATTGTCTATGATGGGATCATTTTTGATGAAGGGCTTAGGCTTGATTTGTTGGTTGAAAATAAAGTAGTTGTTGAGCTTAAGGCAGTTGACATTGTAAATCCAGTTTGGGAAGCACAAATTATTAGCCACCTAATTTTAACTGGAAATAGACTTGGTTATCTTATTAATTTTAATGTTCCCCTGATTAAAGACGGAATTCGCAGATTTATTAACACAAAATAAGACTTTGCGTCTTAGTGCCTTCGTGGCAAAAAGACTACGGGTCACTTTTTTATTCTTATGCTAAAACAATTGATTTTCACAGTTGTCCTTGTCATAACGATTGCTGTTTTCGGTTATACGGTAAACCGGCTGATTAAATTCTTCAGTTTTACAAAGCCTGCATTTAAGGTAGGGGATCTCGGGAAACGTTTTGGATTGCTAATGCGTGTGGCATTCGGACAGACAAAGATATTCCGGAGACCTGTTATCGGCTTCCTTCATGCATTGGTTTTCTGGGGATTTTGCCTAATCATTTTCGGAAGCATAGAAATGGTGACTGACGGCCTTTCAGGAGCTGAAAAATCACTCAGGTTCCTGGGACCGGTTTACGATGTGCTTATGGCGTCAGGAGATGTTTTCGCCCTTCTCGTGGGTATCTCGATAGTCATTTTCACAATACGGAGAAGCATTCTGAATGTCAGGCGGTTCAGCGGTTTGGAAATGAAGACAAAATCACATATCGATGCAATAGTATCCCTTTCCCTTATTTTGCTTCTGATGGTATCGCTCATCCTGATGAATACAGGATACATCGGACTTCAGCGCCTGTCGGGAGGAGAAATATTCGGGATATACCCGGTGAGCAGGATAGTTGCGGATCTGTTCTCCATTTCAGCTGCAGATAAGTTCCATTCCCTTTATGAGGTCAGCTGGTGGGTGCATATCCTCACTATCTTCTTCTTTGCCAATTACCTTCCTTATTCAAAACACTTCCATGTATTCATGTCGGTGCCCAATGTTTTCCTTTCAAGACTCGATCCTCCCGGAAAGCTTGATAACATGGATAGTATAACCAGGGAGGTAAAGCTGATGCTTGATCCGGAAACTGCTTTTGCACAGGCGCCTGCTGATGCCGTGTCTGAAAGGTTCGGGGTGAAGGATGTTGCGGATGTCACCTGGAAAAACTACTTCGATTCTCTCTCATGTACCGAATGCGGACGATGCACCTCGGTATGTCCGGCTAATATGACAGGCAAAATGCTGTCGCCGAGGAAGGTGATGATGAATCTCAGGGCCAGGATGAAGGAGATAGGACCCCTGATGGTGAAGAACGGGAAAGATTACACCGACAACAGGTCGCTATTGAGGGATTATATATCCGAGGAAGAACTCTGGGCGTGTACAACCTGCAATGCCTGCGTTCAGGAGTGCCCGGTGAACATAAACCAGCCATCCCTGATCCTCGACATGAGGCGTTACCTGGTTCTTGAGGAGGGTGCAGCTCCGGGTGAGCTTAAAAGTGTATTCAGTAATATTGAAAACAACGGGGCTCCGTGGCAATATCCGCCTGAAGACAGGCTGAACTGGACAAGGAATCTTGAATTTGAAATTCCGGTGTTTTCAGAACTCCCGGCAGGCCTTAAGCCCGAATATCTTTTCTGGGTCGGTTGCGCCGGAGCTTACGACGACAGGTATAAAAAGGTTGTCAGGGCATTTGCTCTGATACTTAACAAACTGAATGTCAGTTGGGCCGTACTCGGGAAGGAGGAGACATGCACCGGTGACCCCGCGCGCAGGGCAGGTAATGAGATGCTTTTCCAGATGCAGGCGATGCAGGTTATAGAGATCCTTAAAACCTATGATATCAAAAAAATAATCACCACCTGTCCCCATTGTTTTAACACTTTAAAAAATGAATATCCCGACCTGGGCGGCAATTTTGAGGTGATCAATTACCTGCAGTTCATCGAAAGATCAATTGCTGAAGGAAGGCTTAAAGTGAACAGGGAGAAAATGAAAGGTGCAACAATCACTTTCCACGATCCCTGCTACCTGGGAAGGGCAAACAACATCTATTCCGAGCCAAGGGACATAGCAAAGGCGATTTCTGCGGGCTTCACTGAAATGAAGAGGAACAGGAGCTTTGCTCTATGCTGCGGGGCCGGTGGCGGACAGATGTTTAAGGAGGCCGAAAAGGGGAGCAAGGAAATATTCATCGAACGAACCGAGGAGGCCCTGGAAACAGGTGCAGATATAATAGCAACTGCATGCCCGTTCTGCATGACCATGATGACTGACGGACTGAAATACAAGAACAGGGAAGAGGATGTAAGAAACCTCGATATTGCCGAACTTGTTGTGGAAGCAATGGAAATGCAGTAAGATGACGGGCTCTCCCGGCCTGACAGATAAGGATATCTAAGAAATTATATAAAGCATAGTATATGGAAAACAGAAAACTCTTGAAAAGCGGTGAATTCCTTGTAAGTTCAACTGAGGCGGCCGACATCTTCATTCCTGAGGAATTCAGTGAGGAACAGAAAATGATAGCCCAGACCTGCAGTGATTTTCTCGAAACCGAAGTACTGCCAAAAATGGCAGACCTTGAGAAATGCGACAGGGAACTGATGAAGACTATTCTAAAGAAGTCGGGCGAGCTTGGTTTGACGGGAATCTCCGTTCTTGAAGAATATGGCGGCTTTGGACAGGATTTTGTTACTCAGATGCTTGTAGCTGAAACCACCGGAGCAGGCGCCTCCTTTTCGGTTGCTTTCATGGCCCACTGCGGAATAGGGACTCTTCCTGTGATGTATTATGGGAATGAGAACCAGCGGCAACGTTATGTAACCTTACTGGCAACAGGAGAACTGATAGGTGCGTACTGCCTTACCGAGCCCGGAGCGGGTAGTGACGCAAATGCCGGAAAGACAAGTGCGAAACTTTCGGACGACGGACAATATTATATTATCAACGGCCAGAAGATGTGGATTACAAACGCAGGTTTCGCCGATACTCTGGTTGTATTCGCAAAGATAGACAGCGACAGGGTTCTGAGTGCTTTCATCATAGAGACCGCTTATCCCGGAGTAGTGATTGGCCCTGATGAACATAAAATGGGAATAAAGGGCTCATCGACCGCTCAGATATATTTCAACGACGTTAAAGTCCCGGTCGAAAATCTGCTCGGGAAAAGGGGAGAAGGATTCAGAATCGCTCTCAATATTCTTCACATGGGCAGGATCAAGCTGGGAGCCAATGTTCTTGGAGCTGCAAAGAAGACAATAAACGATTCGGTAAAGTATGCTAATGAGCGCAAGCAGTTCGGCGTCCTGATATCTTCCTTCGGAGCTATAAAGCACAAACTTGCAGAACAGGTTATTAGGCTCTATGCTTCTGAATCAGCGGTGTACCGCGTAAGCCGGGATATCGATGAGCTCATGAATAGGTTTAAGTCGGATGGCGGCGACAAGGGAAGAGCTGCTATTGATGCAATCAGCCATTATGCAGTCGAAGCAGCCATACTGAAGGTGGTCGGTTCGGAAATGCTCGACTTTGTGGTTGATGAGGCTGTTCAGATCCATGGAGGCATGGGATATTCGGCCGAGATGGATGTAGAAAGAACTTACAGGGATTCCCGTATCAACAGGATATTCGAGGGAACAAATGAAATTAACAGACTGCTGGTCTCCGACACCGCAATGAAAAGAGCCATGAAAGGCGATTTTGACCTTTTTGGAGAGGCAGAAAGATTGTTCAGCAACATTGACAATCTGAACGATGGCCGGACAGCCGGCGAATCGTATCACCAGGAAAAAGGGAGATATCTGGGCAATTTCAAAAAGTTGATCCTCATCTGTATACACGGCTCAATGAAGCAGTTCGCGAAGGGACTTATGCACGAACAGGAGGTTATGAATAACATTGCAAATATGATAATGGAGACCTATCTTTCCGAGGCGCTGGCCCTTAGGATTGAGAAACTTGAGACAAGGAGAGGAAAAGTATCCGTTTACAGGGACATTCTCGACGTCAACATCTGGGAAACAGCATACCTTGTAAAAAAAGAGGCTACGGATGCTATTTGCGCTTTCGCTTCACCCGAATTGCTGCCTTCTCTGGCCAGGGCCGCCGAAGAACTCACAAAAGTCAGTTTTATCAATGCAAAGGATGCCAGAAGAAGGATAGCCGATAAGCTAATAGAAGATAATTCGTATAAATTCTGAATCATTTCTTAATTTGGCAGACCGGCAATTAAGGACAAGAAGTCTTTAATCGGTAAATAAATATTATTGAGTGAAAATCCTGAAATTTCTGATTTCCCCGGTATTCATGGGGATACTGTTTGTTATTTTCGCCGCTTCGATGGCTGCGGCCACTTTCATCGAAAATGACTACGGCTCTTCAGCTGCATACAATTTTGTTTATGATACCAGGTGGTTCGAACTGATTTTGCTGTTTCTGGCAGTTAATCTTATCGGTCAGGTAATAACTTTAAGGCTGTTCAGGAAACAGAAGCTGACAATATTCCTTTTCCATCTTTCATTTATCCTGATCCTGGCGGGAGCAGCCATCACCCGTTATGCAGGCTGGGAGGGATCAATCCACATCCGGGAGGGAGAAGAACAGGATAAGTGCTATTCGTCCGGCCGGTTTATAGGCCACAAGCTAATGGATGCATCGGGCACAATCGTGGATCAGAGCTCCGAAAAATACTATATGAGCATGAAATCGGCCGGAAACTTCAGAAAAATGATCCGTGGTGGAGGAACCGGTTACGAAATTTTGCTTTCAGGAATAGTTGTAAACGCTGCTGAAGTAGTCGAAAAGGGCGGAGCCGGAAACGGAGCAATAATATCATTTGTGGCAGCCGACAGCCTGACACGGCAGACCTTTATCCTGAAGGAAGGCGAATCGGTGCAGATCAGAGATATTTCAGTCGGGTTTCGTTCCGGCAAACAGAACGATGTGTCAATTACATACGATTCATCATCCTTTTACCTTAGCTCTGCACTTCCTTTCGTCCGCGACGGCATGATGGCCGGTGAGTCCCTTTCCTTCAGCCAGGGTGATACAGCTGCTTTCCTGCCGATGAAAATTTTCAGGATAAATGACATCAGCATTGTTCCTCAGCAGATGGAAATACACGGAGAAACCAGGATTGTATCGGCCGACATGGAGATGAGGGAAACAGGGGAAAATGCTTTCATCTTCAGCGTAAGGTCCGACGGCAGGCCTGCAAAGGAAATAATCCTGTGGGATAATGAGGATCAGTCCTTTACGTCAGGATCGGCTGTGATTGACGGCAAAACGATTGAAATCAGCTTCGGCTCCGAAGAAATCACCCTTCCCTTCTCTCTCCGCCTGAATGACTTCATCCTCGACAGATATCCGGGATCAAACAGCCCTTCGGGATACAAAAGCGAGATAATTCTTGTGGACAGGAATTCCGGCATCGAGAAGCCGTTCACCATTTTTATGAACAACATCCTGAAGTATAAAACTTACAGATTTTATCAGTCATCATACGACCAGGACGAAATGGGCACCATTCTTTCGGTCAATCACGATCCGGCGGGAATGCCCGTTACATATGCCGGCTACGGTCTGCTGATCCTGTTCATGATCCTGTCGCTGCTGAACAGGAAATCGCTGTTCATTACTGTTCATTCAGGATTCTGGGACTCGGCCATAAGAAAAAAGTCGTCAGCTGCCTTGCTGTTGTTTTTAGTTGCCGGCTCGCTTAATGCCTGGTCACAGAGACTTGTTCCTGACAGGGAGATGGCAGATGAGTTCGCGAAAGTGCTTGTTCAGGATCAGAAGGGACGCACAGAACCTCTTTTCACTCTGAGCAACGACATCCTGAGGAAAGTGACAAGAGAAAACAAATTCCAGGGACTGACCTCCATGCAGGTTTTCCTCGGTGTGTATCTCGATTTCGATCACTGGAAGAATGTTCAAATGATTAAAGTGTCAAACAGGGATATCCGGAAAATCATCGGGATCACAGGCGCCTATGCTTCTTTTTCAGACCTTGTTGACCTTCAGACGGGAAAGTACAAGCTTACGGACCAGGTGGGAGAAGCCTATTCCAAATCACCCGGATCAAGAACCAAAGCCGATAAAGAATTAATGAAGGTGGATGAGAGAGTGAATATTCTATACACAATCTACTCCGGCGGGTTCACTAAAATATTTCCTCTTCATGACGGAAGCCTGAACTGGGGTTCGCCCGAAGAAGCGCTGAAGACTGCACTTAACAGGGACGACTCGGTTTTTATCGGGAATGTGATACCGGTATTATCCGATGCCCTTGGAAGCGGAAACTCTTCCACTGTTAAACAGATTGCAGGATCGGTAAGGGAATACCAGTCGAGGTTCACTGCTTACGAACTTCCTTCACAGACCAGGATAAATGCGGAATCACTGTATTACAGGATGATGATCTTTGAACGGCTCTTCCCTTTCTATCTTGCCATCGGTATTCTGATGCTTGCCGGCCTGATAGTAATGGTAATAAAGGGAAAGAAATCCTCACTTCTGTTCACAAGGATTCTCAGCTGGATCCTCTTTGCCGGATTCCTGGCCCACACTCTTGGACTTTGCCTGAGGTGGTATATTTCAGGCCATTCGCCTATGAGTAACGGCTATGAATCGATGATATTCATTTCATGGGTTACCCTGCTTGCCGGATTTATTTTCAGCCACAGGTCGCTTTTCGCACTTCCAGCGACAGCGGTACTGTCCGGACTGACTCTGCTGGTGGCGCACCTCAGCTTTATGGATCCGGAAATCACCAACCTCGTACCGGTGCTTCAGTCGTACTGGCTTACGCTTCATGTGTCGGTAATAACCGCAAGCTACGGGTTCCTGGGACTGGGTGCAATACTCGCAATACTGACGATGATATTACTGTCGCTTTCCGGCCAATCAAGTCTGGAGAGGATCTCATCAACAATTGACGACCTGACTGTCATCAACTATAAATCACTTACCATTGGGTTGTATCTGCTTACAACCGGCACCTTCCTTGGCGCTGTGTGGGCAAATGAATCATGGGGAAGGTACTGGGGCTGGGATCCAAAGGAGACATGGTCGCTGATAACCATCATCGTTTACAGTTTCGTCATTCATGCCAGAATGATTCCCGGCCTGAAGGATATATATACCTTCAACCTGCTGTCGCTGTTTGCATTCTCTTCGGTGCTGATGACCTATTTCGGGGTTAACTATTACCTTACCGGACTTCATTCCTATGCCGGAGGCGATCCGGTGCCGGTACCAGTCTTTGTATATGTGGCGGTCGCCGGCCTCGTTTCACTGACTGTTCTGGCCTATGGCAGGTACCGGAAATGGGAGAAAAAAGATTAGCCTTTCATTCGCTTTGCTTATCACGGATTGCCGCCTCCGCTGCGCTTCGTCGGCGATCCCTTGGGGGAGATTTCCAGACATAAAAAGCCTTTCATTCGCTTCGCTCATTACGGGCTTTGTTTTTTCTGTGCGTTGAAAGCGAGCTTTCAACGCACAGAAAAAACAAAGCCCTTCCCGCCTGTGGGCGGGAAAGGCTTTTTATGTCTGGGGTGGAAGATGGGATTCGAACCCACGACCTTCGGAACCACAATCCGACGTTCTAACCAACTGAACTACATCCACCGTTTCAGGGGTGCAAAATAAGCCGAAATATTCCTATTAACAAAATTTTCAAATTATTTTCTGCTGCTTGGTTTCAATTGTTAACTTTGATGTTCATAAATCGGGAAGTCACTTTGCAATTTTTGTTGCAGACGTTTGTTATCAGGTGAATCCTTACCATTTCTTTCACAATTGAGAAAGATAAAACTGATAGACAATATTTCGGGGCTCCAGCTATTCCAGCTGATGAAGTTCACCATTTTCCTTATCATAAGCATAGTTTTTACAAAAAGCCATCTTACCCGTTCCCAGATCGGAGCATGGGAAATGTTCCTTTTCATTTCGGGACTGGTCAGCTTCTTCTGGGTAACGGGAATCATTCAGTCGCTCCTTCCTCTTTATCACCGGAACCGGACATACCGGAAAACCGGAGATAATGGTAGCGGGAAATCGCCAGAGATATTTAATGCATTCCTGCTCCTCAGCTTCTTCAGCCTGTTGATTTTTGCGATCGGTCACGCCCTCAAGGGAAGCTTTTCGGTCTATAACTACAGCGGGAATGTCCCCTATCTGAACCTTCTGCTTCTTTACGTTCTGCTAAGCAGTCCGGTCTGCCTTATTGAATACATATACCTGCTTAATAACAGATCGCACAGAATTTTTCAGTACGGATTCTATACTTTTATCCTTCAGCTCATTCTGGTAATTGCCCCTGTTCTAACGGGCAAGGATATCATCTGGGCGGTTTACGGTCTGCTGGCAGTTACCGGACTCAGATGGGTCTGGCTTATAATACTCCTTCGAAGATATACCGAAATGAAAATCTCTTCAAAATTCATGAAGGAGCATTTCTATCTGGGTCTTCCTCTCGTTATCACAACCCTTATAAGCGGATCGGCCCAGTATATTGACGGAATCATCGTATCTGCAGTCTATCGCGATCCGGAATGGTTTGCCTGGTTCAGATACGGAGCCAAGGAGTTCCCGCTGGCACTCATGCTGGCTAACGGACTCAGCAATGCCATGCTGCCCGAATTCTCAACAAGAACTCAGATGAAGGACTCCCTGGCAAAAATCAGGGAAAAATCGAAGAAGCTGATGCACATCTGTTTCCCTTCAACCATGGTGATAATGCTGTTCGCACGCTGGATCTACCCGAGAATGTTCACCCCTGAATTCCAGAAAAGCGCTGACATATTCCTTCTTTACTCCCTGCTGGTTATCCCGCGCCTTATCTTTCCGCAAACGATAATTGTGGGAAGGAAAAAGACAAATATAACACTTATTGCAGCTGTCCTGGAGATTGCTCTGAACGTGCCCCTTAGCCTACTGATGATAAAATGGGGTTATAACTTAGTAGGTGTGGCACTGGCAACTTTTGTAGTGTACCTTATCAGTAAACTTTATCTTGTCATCTATCTCTGGGCTGAGATGAAGATCCGGCCTTCGGAATACATACCTCTTAGATTATACGCGCTTTACAGCTTCATGCTTGGATTGTTGTTTATCCTTATCGACCACAGGATAGTTGATATAAAATAGAAACAACTGGTATCTGCAACATCACGAGCGGAAACTGAACCTTCTGCCCGACATCCCATCCAGCTCTTATTCACTGCCGCTTTCTGAAATAAGAAAATCTGATTATATTTGTCTCACTAAGCCTGACCGTAATGCAGATTACAGAAGTAAAAACCACGGGGGACAGGAAAGCGTTCCTCGACCTGCCAAGGGTCCTTTACAAGGATGATTCCAACTGGGTATGCATGCTTGATTCTGAGCTGGAAGCTACATTTGATCCTTCCGTCAACAGGGTTTTCAGCAGAGGGGAGGCCATCCGGTGGATACTGAACGATGACAGTGGAAATACAATAGGCAGAATAGCCGCTTTTTACGACACCCTCCGTTCAACAGTTTACAGACAGAAGACTGGCGGGATCGGGTTTTTTGAAGTCATCGAAGACAAAGCAGCTGCCTTTTTGCTTTTTGACGTTTCCAGGAATTGGCTGGCCTCAAAGGGAATGGAGGCGATTGACGGCCCCGTAAACTTCGGAGAAAACGACAGCAACTGGGGTCTGCTTGTCGACGGATTCGTACAGCAGAGTTACGGAATGCCCTACAATAAAAAATATTACCGCGACTTCTTCGAGGCTTACGGATTCAGAAATTATTTTGAGCAATACTCCTATCACAGGGAAGTTCACGGAGCTGACGGTAAAATAGTGGAGTTTCCTCCAAGGATTTTGAAGATTGCCGACTGGCTGTCAAAAAGGCCCGGATATGCTTTCAGACATTTCGAAATGGCAAACAGACAAAAATTCTATCAGGATTTCGTTGACATATACAATTCTGCCTGGGCCGTTTTCAAGGAGGATTTTACTCCCGTCGGAACCGAGGTCCTTGACGCCACCTTCCGGAAGGCGAAACCCATTATCGACCAGGAACTGATCTGGTTCGCCTATCACAACGAAAAACCCATTGCCTTCTTCATTCTCTTCCCCGACCTGAATCAGATTATAAAACCTTTTAAAGGCAAACTCAACTTCCGGAACAAGCTGAGATTCGTTTGGGGAAAAGCAAATCACAGGATGACAAGGATCAGGGGACTGGTCGGTGGTGTTCATCCTTCATACCAGAACAACGGCGTTGAATCTGCAATCTTCCTTCACCTTTATGAAAAGCTCAAGTTCAAACCCTGGTACAAGGAGCTGGAACTGTCGTGGGTTGGCGATTTTAATCCCAAAATGATTGCCATCTATGAAGCACTCGGCGGCCGGAGAGCAAAAACCCACATTACTTTCCGGTATATGATTGACAGAAATGCAGAATTCGTAAGATACAAGGACGAAATGGTACTGTACGGCAAGCAGGAAACGGCTTCCGGGAAAAATGAATAATAATTTTTTGTTCTGCTTTGTTTTTCTGATAAACTTCATTAATTTTGCGAACCCTAATTATGGGATATTTTTAACATAAAGGAATAAAACATCAGAGCAATGAAACAGGGTATACATCCGAAGAATTACAGACTGGTGGTTTTTCAGGACATGTCAAACGGACACTCATTCATTACCAGGTCAACTGCCCCGTCAAGGGAAACTGTAAAATGGGAAGACGGAAATGAATATCCGCTTATCAAGCTTGAAATCTCCAATACTTCACATCCGTTCTATACCGGTAAGATGAAGCTTGTTGACACCGCGGGAAGGGTCGACAAATTCATGAACCGTTACAAGGATCATGTGGGGAAAAAGAAATAATTACATTATATCAGATTGATCCCGGGCTGCAACGACCGGGATTTTTTTTTCTCCCCGGGGAAGCTCTTACAATTTTTTATGGCATAATGATTGCAATACAGGGGAGGGATCACAGTAAAAAATTATATGTAAATTTGACAGCACTCATTTGACTGATGGAAAATAAATTCAGAAAACCTGTCCGCGAACTGCTGCTTCCCGATATTCTTGACGGAGAAGGTGATATTGTCCCAATTATAGCTGACGGAGAGGACGGAGACCTGGAGGATATCGATGTTCCTGATTCGATTCCCATCCTGTCGCTACGGAATACTGTTCTTTTCCCTGGCGTGGTACTCCCCATCTCCATCGGAAGACCCAGGTCGGTACAGCTCATAAAGGAGGCCTACCGCACCAACAAGATCGTGGGAACAGTCGCCCAGAAAGATCCTGATACAGAAAATCCTTCATTCGAAGAACTTCATATTGTCGGAACTATAGGACAAATTGTAAAGCTTCTTGA
>Ga0247841_10009877_pt1 | contig 13191 bp, 14 predicted proteins | sample LaCruzMarch2015__2_FD_192410 | JGI IMG/M metagenome (GOLD analysis project Ga0247841, IMG submission 192410) | Freshwater microbial communities from meromictic Lake La Cruz, Castile-La Mancha, Spain - LaCruzMarch2015_18m | ecosystem: Environmental > Aquatic > Freshwater > Lake | place: Spain... | reverse complement strand
GAAGCAGTGCTCCAGCCAATGACACAGGATCGCGCGCGGGGACAAGCCGTCCGTTGTATCCCGGTCGCACGGTCTCTCGGCATCCCGGCACGTCCGTTGTCACGATCGGGCGACCGCACGCCAGAGCCTCAAGTAGCGACTTGGGAAGGCCCTCGCGGTAGGAAGGAAGACAGACAATATGCGATGCGGCAAGCAGTTCGGCGATGTCTGTCCTGTGCCCAAGCCACTCAATGCCCCCCTCGTTGGCCCAGCTTTCCAGTATTTTTTGAGAGATGGAAGCGGGGTTATCCGGATCCGGCGAACCCACAAGCAGAAAGCGCACGGCGGCACCCTGCTTTTTTATCAGGCTCGCCGCCTCGACAAATTCACGGATACCCTTGTCCCAAAGCATCCTTGCAGTAAGGATGACGACAACGGGTCCTTGTTCGGGTTCCGGAACCATTCGGAATTTTGTGAGGTCAATGCCAGCACCTCGAATCAGAACCGCATCGCCTGCCCGAACGCTCCCTCCATCCACAAAACTTTTCAGATCATCCTCATTTTCAAACACGACTTTGCTTCGCTCCGGGTTGATCAGCAGGCGGAGTGCCGGAGCCAGAATCATGCGAAGAAGACGGGCGCGTAACGTGTCAGCCGTGAAAACAAATCCAAGTCCAACCGGTGCGTTCACAACAGCCTGGATTCGGGTGAAAAGTGCCGCTGCCGTTCCGTAGATGATCGGCTTCATCGCAATATGGTGGACGATATCCGGGCGCTCGGCATGATAATGTCTCCAGATCTGGAAGAGGATTCCCATCTCGCGCAACGGATTGACCCCGGATCTTCGGATCGCAAGCGGGACAAAGCGCAAGCCTGATGCCTGAATTTCCCGCCCGCATCCGGTATCCCGGGCGAGAACGACCACATCGAATCCAGCGGCTTTTGCTCCCAGCGCCCGTTCCCGAAAGTGGGAGCAAAAAAACCAGTCTTCAGTCAGAAAAAATAGAATCTTCTTCATGGCCCCCAGAAGAGGTGACAGAAGCTTTCGTCTGCACAGCTTGTCATGGATAGGTTTCCCTGACAATGACGACTCGAAGCCTGTCAGGAGGCATTCTCTCCAGCCCCCTCCAAACACGACATAACACATGGATGAATCTCATGCTTATCGGAAAATCTGTCGCTCACCGCATGGCATCGTTCAGAAAATTGTGGGAAGGCATCGGAGCTTTGTCGTGTCTGCGAAAATCAGGGGGACGTTTGGCTTGTCATCATCGTCACCCCGTAAAACTTCCACGTTCTCCATGCTGAGTCCCGATGGAGCGAGCAGACCTTGCACAAGGGTCGTCAAGGCAACCCCGGTTCCGCTCCCGACATTGTACACCTCGCCCCTGCTGCCATGCTCCATTATTCTGACATAAGCTTTCACGGCATCGCCAACGTGTAGATAGTCCCTGAGCGACGCCAGCGAACGCACTTGGATGGTTTTCTGATGGCCCTGCCGGACGCGTTCGATCTGTTTAGCGACACGACCAGGCAGAAGAAGGGGCGAGCATCCGGTTCCGAAAAGATTGAATGTCCTTGCCATCACGATGTCCATGTCGTGATTTCTGACAAAATAGTCCATGAGCTGGGTCTGCATGACTTTTGTGAGGCCGTAGGTGGAAACCGGCCGTAACGGGCAGGTCTCAGGGATCGGGCCGTCGGGCGCAAATCCGTATTCCGCAGCACTTCCAATGAGCATCACGCGGCACGTTGTCCCCAGCCCTCGGAGTGATTCGAGAAGGGTGCGGGTAGTGGCGACATTCGAATGGAAGTCCGCTTCCCAAGAATTCGTAAAGCTGCCGATGCAGTGGAAAATCCCCGTAGGCAGAACCTTTTCGAGTAGAACTGCGACCATGACGGGATCGGAAAAGTCGCATGGAACGATATCCTGTCCGCGACCTGCCGCAACCGCTTGGCATCCGCCACGTCTGCGGAGTAGTGCGCACAGGTGACGACCGGTGAATCCCGCCGCTCCCGTGACAAGGTATCTGCGCCCGGAGTTCCCCGTCGCACAGGAGTCAATCTTCAAAGCTTCCACAATTCTTTGAGCTGGGCGAATTCCTGGTTCGCGAGATCGTAATCTTCCGGGCGCCCGATATCGAGCCAGTAGCCGCTGAACGGGACTGCCTCAATCCTCAGGCCATCCCGTATGCCGTCGAGCATGAGGTTGTCGAAGCCGTAAGGCGCCCCGCGCTTGAGTGCTGTAATCACCGAACGGTTCATGCAGTAAACCCCCATGCTGACGTCAAAATGAAAAACCGGCTTTTCCTCGAAGCCCGATACCCCGCCATTTCCGTCGATATGCAGAACCCCGAAATCGCTGTTCACAGAACGCTTGTAGGAGGCGACAGTGACCATGTTTCCGCTTTTAATGTGTCGATCAAGAAGCGCGCGGAAGTCCAGATCGCAGAGCAGGTCGCCATTCATGACTAGAAAATTTTCCGGCAGATCCTCGATCAGGGTCAGCGGACCTATTGTGCTGAGCGGGGTATCTTCGAGAGAGTAGTCGATTTTCAGTCCCCACTGTGAACCGTCCCCACAGTAAGCCCGAATCAGGTTGGCCTTGTGGTTCACCGCGAAGGTCAGGCGCGAAAAGCCGGCTTTCGCCAACTGGCGGATGATCACTTCGATGATCGGCATCTCCCCGCCAACCGGAACGAGCGGCTTGGGGAGAGTGATGGTGTATGGCCGGAGGCGGGTTCCTTTGCCGCCCGCAAGAATAATGGCTCTCATAGTGAAAGGGGCCGACTACACATTATATAGCCAGGCCTTGTATCGGGCGAGATTCTCCGGATTCCGAAACCAGGCAATTGTATCTTCAAGGCCCTGCCGGAGGGAAATCTGCGGCACCCAGCCGGTCAGCTCGCTTATCTTTTTATTGCAGCCAAGAAGTCGCTCGACCTCGGACTTTTCAGGTCTCATCCTGCTGGATTCCATGACAATCCGGGCATCCGGATTGATTTGGACGATCAACTCGCGCGCCACATCCCCGACAGAGTGCTCCACGCCACTGGCGAGATTGATTTCTTCGCCAACCGTGGCATCGGATTCCATCGCGGCAATGAACCCGGCGACCGTATCCTTGACATGGTTCAGATCCCTTGTCGGCGAAAGGCTTCCCAGACGAATCTCGGATTGACCGGACAAAAGCTGGGTGATGATCGTCGGGATAAAGGCCCTCGCGGACTGTCTTGGGCCATAGGTGTTAAATGGCCGGAAAATCGTGACCGGCAGATTGAACGACCTGAAAAATGACTCGGCGAGGCGGTCGGCCGCAATTTTTGTCGCGCTGTATGGGCTCTGCCCCTGAAAGGGATGGCCCTCATCGATCGGCACGTAGCGGGCAGTCCCATAAACTTCCGAGGTTGATGTCACGATCAGCTTTTCGACGCCATGATTTCGCGCCGCTTGAAGGACATTCAGCGTTCCTTTGATATTTGTGTCCACATACGAATCGGGCGAGTGATAGGAAAAGGGAATGGCGATGAGGGCGGCTAGATGAAATGCCGCCTCGCACCCCTTCATCGCTTCCGCCACGCCGTGTGGGTCCCGGATGTCCCCTGAAAAAACATCCAGCTCCGAGGTGATTCCCCCAGGCAGGGAGTCCAGCCATCCCCAGGAATTGAACGAATTATAGAAAACAAATGCCCGCACATTCGCCCCATGCGCCAAAAGGGACTCGACGAGGTGGCTTCCAATAAAGCCATCTGCACCGGTTACCAAGACTTTTTTTCCTGAGATTTGCATGGGAAGAGCGCCTGATTCGTCGAGTTTCTGAGTGAAGCTGCCGCTATTTCAAGACAAATGCTGGGGGTGTGGAGTTGATTCGATTCTGCCGAATGTTAAATCCCCGGACTAATCTTTCGGTTGGAACTTTCATGGAGAATACTCCACAAGCCATCGCATACTCCCCAAACAGCACTGCCCCTCATGGTTGTTAAGGAATGCAGGACGAACCCTATATTCAACCAGATGTATGCGATCCATGCCAAGAGCGTTTTGTCGATATTTTTATGGAAGTGATAATAATAAAAGGTGACTTTGTTCGCAAAGTTTCTGCGGGTGCTCAGGCGTTCACTCGGGGAGGGGTAGTGATAGACTTTTGCCGAAGGTTCGATCATCAATTTCCAGATTTTTCCCACCCTGTAAGAAAACTCAACGTCTTCGCCGGAGCAGGGACCTGTCAGGTTTTCGTCGAAAAGAAAGGAGTCGAAGACTTCTCGGCGATAAATACCGACACCCGGCAATATGTTTGAGCGCTTCGGACCAATTCCGGGCCGAAGAAAGGTTTCTTCCCGAATTTGTCGGAACGACCCGATATAGAAGAATCGAAAAAAAACCCGTTTCAAGGCGCTGACTTTCCTCGTCGGTTCGATCACATGACCGCTGGCACCCCCCACGTCCGGTGAATCAAAAACCGGCAGCAAACGCCTAAAATATTCCGGATCGAGCACGGCATCATCATCCAAAAACTGGACCAAGCTCCCGCTTGAAGCGCGAATCCCGCGGTTTCGCGCCGCGGTGAGGCCGTGGTCTTCCGGCGCATGACAGTAGATGATGCAGGGGTTATTGGGACAATCACCAAACACGTTGTCTGAAAAATGATCCTTCATGCTTTGCGGGGAACCGTCAACGATGACAACCTCCCGCACATTCACCGACTGGAGGCTGATGGATGTTAATGCGTTGCCGATCGCATCCGCGCGACCTTTGGTGGGAATCACCAGTGAAATATCGATATTGGTTTCGATCATAAGGATTCAGCGACAGTCTCACTTTGCCGGGTCCGCATGTCGCCACCGCCTCCAGTCCCAGCATCCTGTGAGCTTTTCGGCAAAGACGCCATCGGAATCGCCCGACCAGATGTCCGTTCTGCATAATAGCAGTCGATCGCGGTTTGGCGGGTTGACATCGAAACGGCTCGTCGCGCCGACCAGGTATCCCGCCCGCTCTGCGGCATCACGAACCCTCCGGCTCACGCTGCCATGCGGATAAGAGAGCGAGTCGACCGGATGCCCCAGCAAATCCTCAAGGTAGGCTTTGCTTTCAAGCAACTCCTTTTTGAGCTTCCTATCATTGCATTCCGCCAAGCGGGCGTGCGTGACTCCGTGCGCGCCAATCGTGGCGCCAGGAAAATTGTCCAGCGCCCGCAGATCGTCCGGGCTGAGGAAGCCGGCTTTGCAGTCCTTGACCGGACCGGTCGTCACAAACACAGTGAACGGAATACCGAGGTCGGCAAGCAAGGGCGCAGCACATGTGAGGTTGTCGCGATAGCCATCGTCGAACGTGACCATGATTCCGGGATCGGCCTGACGCAACGTCGCCGCATCCAGATTCTTCAGCCGATTCCTGTGGTGTGACGCCAGAATCCGCATGTGCGATTCGAACCGTGCAGGCAAAATATTGTAGAGGCCGCGCGTGTCTCCATCCACGTCCGTCCCGACCGCATGATACATAAGTATCCTGTTGCCATCACTCTTGCGTATGAACAGCCTTGCGGCCTTGAAGCAGACCACCAGGCAACGGCTGATAATCGGGCTCATCACACCGAGCGGATCCGCCACTTCACCACAAGATTTGAAAGCCGCCTGAGAAGCGGAAAACTGGCTGCATCCCATTCTCCCAAATATTTCAGATCCGCGGCCCCGGTCCCTTTTTTGAAGTCGTAAACCCCCTTGCCCCTCTCGGGATCAACCCCGCCCATGTCATACCATTTCACTCCAAGCTCGATGCACCGGTTCATCAGTTCCCAAAACGCTGCGTGGGAGGCATAGACTTTGCGGCCGGCGGTTGTTGTCGCGGCAAAGATATCCCAGCCTCGTGTGCCAAATAGCAGCGCCCCCCGGAATGCCAGCAAATTTCCCTCACTGTCATCGCACCGGACAACCACACACCGTCTTCCAAACTGACTCATAATAGATGCCAGAGCTTCCCGGGAGAACTGTTCACCGAGCGATTTATAGTCCTGCATTTCAAGATAAACATTGTACATTTCTTCTGGATTCGGGGATTCCCAAAGGTGGACGTTGTTCCCCTGCTTCTGTGCACGGCGCAGGTTTCTTCCCCAATTCTTGCTTGTGAGTCCGATCCGCTCAGACACGTCCCCCAAGGGGATGTATGCCGCCGACAGGCCGGTGTGAAGTCGAAATTCCGGCTTGTTCCAAGCTCCAGCCATTGCGAAAGAGTCGCCTGGAATTTCCGCGCGCATGTTGTTGACGCGGCAATACAGGAACCGGCAGCGGAGAACTTTCCGGAGCGCACCGAGAAATACCCCCGCCCATTCCGCCGGCTCCCCGGCCGGTCCGCCCGGGACCCATGCGAACTCCGCCTTCAGCGGCAGATGGCGGACCAGGATTTGCGCGGCACTGACCAACTTCCCATCCCGCGCGCCGGTTATCCGCACGGGATCCCATCCAAATCTCCTGCGGTGCTCGCCCCATGCATAACTTTGATAGATATTGTAGTCGGGGAACTTCAGGAGGCATTCGTCCCAGTCCGTCCCGGTTCCTTCCCATGTTTTCCAAGTCAGCATAAAAAATTCACCCAATAAATATTCCGGTAATGCGGCGGGGCCGATGATTCAATCGCTGCCGGCAGTTCCGGCCAGAGGGAGCAATCAAAACCCATCCCTCTCGCAATCGCCGCTGCTGTTTTCGCGACAGAAGATTCGGCCCGGAAAGGATAGCCATAAGGGACGGTCCCTGCTTCAAGCGATGGAAACACGGGACTCGCAGGCAGGTGGCGCAGGCGATCCCTCACTTCGCCGTAAAGCTGCTTTCGTCGTTCGGCCTCGCGGTCCGTGTTCTGTGCGCCCAGCAGGCGGCAGGATTCCGAATGCATGGGGGGAGCCATTGGGATGACGTTCTCACAATCCGGTGCGGACTTGGGGAAAGGCTCCCCCGTGCGGAGCTGTCTGGCCAGCCGTATGGCACTTTCCCCCGCGGTTTTCAAAGGGATACCGGTGTGACGCTGAACGACCCGGAGGAGTGACTTGAGCCGGTAAGACAAAGGAAGAGGAGCATTGCGGAAAGAAAGTGAATGAAGGTGTGTGCGATCCTGGCCTGGCTGATTGAGAATCAAGGCTCCCCCATCCGGCAGGGGAAAAGTTTTTCGGAGACTCAGGATTCCCATGTCTCCGCGGCGTCCCAGAAGTTGACCGGCGGGATCACGGCTGAGAAAGCCATGCGCGTTGTCCTCCAGCAGAACGGCGCCGTGTTTCTGACAAAGCTCCCGGAACGGTTCCAGATTCTGCGGAAAACCGAAGTAGTCAACAGCCAAAACCGCTTTGACTTTCTCCCCCTCCGGGAAGGAAACCGGCCCGAGGCACTCGTTCACAGGATAAAAAACGCTACGTGCTCCGGCGAGGTGAACAGATGCGAGCAGTTCCCTGCAGATGAACTCCGGCAACATCACTGCGTCTCCCTCGCGGACGCCGGCCAGTCTCAGTCCTTCCAGCAACGCGTGGCGTGCCAGACTGAACAAAAGCAAATCCTTTCCCCACTCGTTGCCCAGCGGACCGTCCATCAGCTTTTCACCAAAACCTTTTTTCCAAAAATGTTGAAGAGCATGGCGGCGTAAATCTTCGGATAAAAAGGCCATGTGACGACCGCGCGCGCAAAATGCTTCCATGCCTCGCGGTGACACCCCTCATCCTGGAGCCCCCTCGCGCCGCTGTAATATGCGATGGCCCGGCGTTTTCTGGCGAGCCAGCCTGGAAAGGCAGTTCCATTTGCAGATGCGGATGACAAGTGGCGTTCGAGCACAGCGAGGACGGCATCCATGTGGCGCAGGACCCCGCGCGTCTGATTTCCGGAGTGAATCGTGTATTCGCCGAGAATTTCCTTCACGAACCCGATCCGTGCTCCCGCTCTGGCGAGGCGGAGCCAGAAATCGTAATCCTCCGCCGTCACAATCTCCGGTTCCTCGAGGAATCCGCCAGCGGCAAGTGCGTTTTCCCGTTTCATGACGATCGCCGAAGTCGACAGGCAGTTTCCGTCAAAAAGCAGCGAATGGTAAGTCGCCCGGGACTCCGGGCCATACAGGACCTGCCGGTCCCTCCCGTTGCCGAGCCACCTCTCGCCATGGCAGACCAGGTCATAACCGCGGGAAAGTTTCTCCAGGCATTTCTGCAATTTGGCAGGATACCAGAAATCATCGGAATCCAGAAAGGCAAGCCACTCTCCGCGAGACTCGGAGATCCCGAGGTTGCGGGAGGCGGCGATCACTCCGCCATTGTCGATTTTCAGAAGACGGATTCTGGGATCCTTCATTCCTTCGACAACCTCCACTGTGTTGTCGCTGGAGTGGTTGTCCACCACGATGGCCTCCCAGTTGGGATTGGTCTGGTCGATGACAGACTGCAATGCCTTGCCCAGAAAATGGGCATGGTTGTAGGTTGGAATAACGATCGATACCAAAGGGAGGTTTTCGGAGGCGGTTTTCATGCGTTTACGGCACCAATCGCCCGGTGATATTGCAGGAGCCGGTCAATCTCCCCGGTCTGTCCGGAGGGGACGGTGATTCCGATGCGGTTCAGGGCATCCGATCGAAAATCCAGCGGCAGGCTTTTCTGGCCGGGTGGAGGAGTCACTCTTTCGATTCTTGGCAAAAACCCCAATGTGCGGTGGCAGCGCTCCTGGATCAGGAGGGCAACTTCCCAGATCGTGGGTGCCCAACCGCCGCCTAGGTTGAAAACTGTTCCGGCAGCAGGCATTTCCGGCATCACGGTCAAACGGTGTATGATGTCTATGGCATCCGACATGGCAATGAAATCGCGCCTTTGCAGACCATCCGTCTTCAGAACCAAACAGCGGGCTTCCACGGCCTGTCGGCAAAGGTCGTTGACCACCAATCCTCCGCATCTGGTATCCGGACTTGCCGGGACGCCGAAACCGTTTGAGAGCCGGATGACGATCCCGCGGGTATTTTGGTTTCGCGTTCCTCCGATGACCTCCTTTTCACCCGCGAGATTGCTGGCCGCGTAGGGATGGGGATTTGTAGAGACCGTGTCCTCGGTGATCACTCCTTCAAGCCGCGGGGAATAGACGTGTGCGGTGGAGAGAAAAACAAGGAGCCTGACTCCGCTCCGGCAGGCCGCTTGAACCAGCCTGGCCGTTCCGTTCCGGTTCATTTCGAATGCTCCGGCGGGATCATTGGCACAGTCGGGTGCATCCATTCCTGCCGCATGAATCACAATGTCAACTCCCCGGCAGGCATCGGCCAATGAATTCTCATCTTGCCACTCGGTTTTCCTCACATCCGCACCGGGCAGCCATTGGGGACTCAGACGCTGGCTCCTGGAACCCAATACGACCGAATGGCCAATGTCGCGCAGGTAGCAGGCCATCCGTCCGCCGAAAAACCCAAACCCGCCGGTTATGAGATATGTATTCAAACAAGTCACCCGCAAAGGCGCGGAGCCGCAAAGTTTCGGATGAAACATGGGGACTCCTCGGTCACACAACAGTCCATGACTGCTTTCATCCTTCGAGTCCTGGAAATCTTGATAGGGCCAGTCCGGCATGGGGAAACGAAGACAGGCAAAGGGATAGCGGGTAAAAAAGTTCGGGCATGAGCAGCGGAAAACGCTGCCATGCCCGAAATCGAGCGGTTATAATTTTGTCGCGAAACAAAAAAGAACAGCCACCGATGAGCAAAAGCATACTGATCCAAGAGTACCTTCGTCCAGCCCTTCCCACGGTATTGGAATGCCGGGATTATCGAGAGCAGGAACAACTTCTGATGAGAGTGGACCGGGTTTTGAGGGTGAGCGGGGTGGAGCGGCTTTTTGTGAGACTGAGTCTGGAGGGATACGAAGCGGCGGCGGCAGGGCCGGTGAGTGCGAAAGAACTGATGCGGCAAAGCGAGCGAAGCGAGAAGGCGCTGAGGTGCACGGTTCTCAAGAACATCTTGGGAGAAGACTATCGGGAAATGAGCGTGCGGTTGGCGCAGTGCGAGTTGTTCCGGTGGTTTTGCAAGCTGCCGGAGCTGGAGGCGGTGAGGGTTCCCGGGAAAAGCACGTTGCAGGAGTATGCGAACTGGCTTCCGCACGGAGAGATGGGAAAAGTGTTGGCGCAGTTGCGTGAGGCGATGGGAGACGAAGAGCGAGCCAGGGAGATCGGCTTGGAGGCGGAACTGGACATGGATGTGGCGTGGGTGGACACGACGTGCCTGAAGGCCAAGATCCACTTTCCGGCCGACTGGGTTCTGCTGCGGGATGCGGTGCGCACGCTGATCAAGGCGGTCCTGACGATCCGCCGGCACGGGCTGAAGGTGCGGATGCCGGAGCCGGGGGATTTTATCGCGGCGATGAACGCGCAGGCCATGGCGATGAGCGCGGCGACCCGGCGCAAGCCCGGCAGCAAGAAGGCGCGCAAGCGGGTGCTGCGGGCGATGAAGAAAATCTGCCGGACAGTGAGGGCGCACGCACAGCGATACGAGCGGGCACTGGACAAGAGGTGGAGCGAGAGCGACCTCACGCGCAAGGAAGCCGAAGTGATCCTCCGGCGCATGAAGCGGGTGCTCGACCAGTTGCCCGAGGCGATGCGGCAGGCGCACGAGCGCATCATCGGCGAGCGGCCGGTGACCAACGCCGACAAGATCCTGAGTCTTTATGAGGGCGACATCCATGTGATCGTTCGCGGGAAGGCGGGAGCTGATGTGGAGTTTGGCAACAGCCTTTTTGTGGCCGAGACGCTCAGCGGATTGATCCTCGACCACGAGCTGAGGCGTGAGATCTCGCCCGGAGATGCCAAGTGGCTGCAGGAGCGTTACCCGAAGATGAAAGAAGCCAGCGGAGATCGGCTCTGCGCGGCGGTGGGAGACCGGGGGTTCGACAGCGCGGGTTCCCGTAAAATGCTCGATGAGCAGGAGTCCTTCAACGGCCTGTGTCCGCGCAACAGCCGGGAAATGCAGCGCAGGCTGCGCGAGGATGAGGCTTTCATCGGAGCCCAGAAAAGACGGGCACAGACGGAAGGGCGGATCGGGATTTTGAAAAATGTCTTCCTCCAAGGCGTGCCCCGCGCCAAAGGCTTCAGGAACCGGGAACTCCAGGTGGATTGGGCTGTGCTGGCTCACAACCTTTGGGTGGTTGCCCGGTGCCCCTGGGCCGGCGAAGAGCAGGTCGCCGCAGAGGCGGCCTGACCACAACCACCCCGCTCCGCCGCTCCAATAAACGACCACAAGAGCGGTGTGTCCAAAAATCCCGAAATCACATGCAAGTCGTTGAGAAATGAGGGCTCCGGAAAAATCGCCGACGAATCCTGTCTATATGTGGGGGTGTCAGGAGGGCGAAATCACCGCGCTGTTCACCCCTTCAAAAAAACGCTCTCTTTCCGGACCGGGCCTAGAAACTCCCGCGTCCAAAGAGATCAACCGACATGAGATCCGATGTAAAGAACCCGGGAGCAAGTTCCGAGACCTCTGGAGGGACCGTTGCCGTCCAGGTAGGGATGGCTCGCCAACCAGGTGGCCCGGGAGACCGCTCGGAAGACTGCCGAGGGCAGCCCGAAGGGCATCACGCCGGGTCGGCGCGAGTCAACTGATCGCCGTCCGACTTTTGGGTCTGCGCCAGCGCTTTCCAAGCACGCATTCCAGTCATTTTGTCGGGCCAAATGTCAATAGGCAAGAACCCCTTACCCGGATGCCTTCCCACCACGGCCGGGTGTGACCATGTGACAAAATTTTCACCAAATCGGTCTTGCATCCGGTTGGGATTCGTTTTTGAAGGATCGGACAGAAGGATTTTTATGTCTGATGAGACCAGATCTGCCGGAGCAGGACGTTGCGGGGCCCGATGCGCCCGCTCGCTGTCGGACCTGCGTTCCAGCGTGGCCGCCCAGATCAAGGCCTGGCGGAATGCGCGCGCGGAGACCTTGAGCAGCATTGCCAGTGCGCTCGGGGTCTCCGAAAGCACCGTCTATATGTGGGAAGCCGGCGAGAGGTTCCCCAATCCCGAAAACCTTGTCGGGCTGGCGGATGTCCTCGGCATCCCCCCATGCAAATTCTTCCTCACCGACCACTCGACCTGCTGCCGCGTGAACCCGCAGGAAAATTGCGAACCCCCACGGCACCCGCCCGCCAGGGCTGAAACATCGTCGCCGAGGGCACTCCGGAAATAATCGCAATCTCAGAGCAGCTTTCCGGCTTCGCGCTCGATGCGGAGGAATTCGCCGGGAGTGAGCACCCGCAAGCCATACACGGTTTGGCCGAGAATGTCGCGGAAATCGCGGCGGTCGAGTGTGAGAAGCACGTCGGCGCACGCGAGGGCGCTGAAAAGGACGGGCTTGTCTTTCGATGCTTCGAACGCAATCGGCCAGTCAAATGTGAGTTCGTCGTCCTCCGGGGTGGCCTTCCTGCGGAGCGAAACCCATGCCCGCGCGCACTCGGGCGGCTTGTCGGCGAGGTTGTCACGCACTTCGCGCAAGACCCAAGGTGAAAGAAGCAAGCGCCAGCCGTGGCTGGCAGCGAGCTGGAAAACCTCGCGCGATGCGCCGGTGGCCGAGAGGCTCGCCGCAATCGCAACGCTGCTATCGAGGAAGATATTCAACACCCCTGCCGGAAACGCTCCCCGTCCGCCTCATCCTCGGCGAGCATGGTGGCAAGCTCTTCGTCGGAATAGATGCGCGGCTTTGGCATCGCCCGATTCCCTCGAAGCCGCATGGCAAGGAAGCGGAGCAGTTCTTCCTTTTCCGCACTGGAAAGGGAGTCGGCAGCGGTTTCAATTTCGACGAGTGTGCTCATGGCGGAGGGCTGCAACATACCGCTAATGCGACCACTGGGCAAAATCATTTTTTTCGATCTCCGCCTGCCGCAACAATCCGCCAACCGAAACGGCGTCAATACGCGGCCCCATCCGGCCCCTCCGAACTTCACAGAGAGTGAAGCGGAAAACCTTGCGCCCGGTTGCGGCACACGGAATCGAACACGGCCAATACACATGAAGAAGCAACCCTCTGAATCAAATTTGTTTAGCAAAGAAAACGGGCTGATTTTTTCCGGGTTGATTCAGATAACCACCAAGACACCAAGGCACAAAGAGGAGGGATTCAAAAAACCTTCGAGTCTTTGACGGTATGAAGTCATGCAGTAACCGGCGCTGGGCAAACCGAAAGGCTTGGTCCACTGTCCCCTGCGGAACCCGTGAGTGCCTGCAACACGAACGGGTGGCCG